>Ga0116231_10000749_pt1 | contig 60763 bp, 51 predicted proteins | sample S1TSphgellanicum_2_FD_89695 | JGI IMG/M metagenome (GOLD analysis project Ga0116231, IMG submission 89695) | Host-associated microbial communities from peat moss isolated from Minnesota, USA - S1T2_Fd - Sphagnum magellanicum MG | ecosystem: Host-associated > Plants > Peat moss > Unclassified...
GAAAATGGAGAAAAATCTTCAAGTTTTGCTATCTGCCCATGATATGAAAAGACCAGTTTTGCCAGTTTCGAAAGTGGAGTTGGCAGGGTTCTGGGAGGCACTGGGCCTCAACAACATGCCCTACTGGAATAGTAAAAATAGCTTGCATTTTATTTTTTGGCTTGTGTCTGAATGATCATTGTATGTGCAATTTTGACCACTCATTTCTACCTCATCTCAAGTACAAATGTTGAATTTTTTTTTCCCACCAGCCTCATATGCCCAACTTCCATCTACTAGAAGAGTGTTAGGGTTATTGAACTTATGATAGCTAAATCAAATATTTTGAAACATCAAAATTTGAAAACTGCTCATATCCCATAAAATTGCAAGTTCAAAGATGAGGATTTTTCATTTCTCACGCAAATTACACATTTTACTACCAATAGATTCAGATGGAAGTCCCCTACAACTCTACTAAGTCAAACTTTTAAAATGTGGCAAAATTGCAATTATTTGGAGGTTATATGATTGCAACTCTCTTGTGTCACTTCGCACTGGTTTGGACAATTAAGGGTTAATGTATAGGGGAAGGCTTGCATCCCAGGGCTCCTTTGATTTGAGGATCATTAGTCCTAACAGTGGTAGCCCAAGGTAATTATGGCATTCGGGTTTAGGGTTTATACTTTCCCCAGCTTAAAGTATGACCTCATAATTATTTTGTTGAACCTTTTTTGCAATAAAGCTTTGCAGGCCAACTCACATGAAATGTCTGCAAATTGTTTTATAATTACAAACAACATGCAAATCAAAGTCGTTATTAAGGGTAGAACTGTTCTGTGTCGTAGACAGACAGACATAGATAGTGAACGGGAGCTGTAATGTCCATGTTGGACAGATAGACATGGATGAATGGGAATAGTGAACAGGAGCTGTGATGTCCATGTTGGACAGGCTGGACCGAGGAGATTTAGTAGGGTCAAGGTGGACAGAGGTGAAGGATGATTAGGTGAGATCAGGACTGCTAAGATTAAATTCAAATCAGTTTATGGAGGGAGAATGGAGTGCATTTAGGATGCCTTGGAGTTGGATGAGGCAGTTCTTTTGGAGAGTTGAGCAGTTTTTAAGAGTTTAGAGAATAATTTTGATGAGGAAGAGTATTCTTTCAATATGAACTATTGTTTTGTTTTGTCTATGTTTCCTTTCCATCATCTTTTGTTTTCTTTTCCATTAATATGAGATTTGGAACTGTTCTAAAATTATTGTAGATTCAGAAATGTGTGGATTCATATGCTATGAGGTAGTTTTGGTTGAATTCTGTTCTGGATCATGTATTTGTTCAAGTACAAATTATGTAACTAAAAACTAATATGTTAAAAGAACAGAATCTGGATATAATACAATGTTGGAGTATTAGGATTTACCGTTTGGTGACCATCTCCAAAATGAATTTGGGGTCAGAATTTTAGGTTTTATGATTTGCCTTAGTTTTATTATTTTGTGAGTAGTACAAAAAGGTTATTGTGAATTTTATTTATTTATTGATCAATAGATTCAAAATTGATGAGGAAAATTGTTAGGAATTATATCTGAGCAAGTGACTATGGTCAAGATTTAAATTTGTGGCAAAAAAAATTTCCCAAAAAGGAGTGGTAGAATGGCGACAAACATAAATTGAATGGTGACCCGAAGTTTGCAGAGACAATTAAAATAGACAACAATGCAACAAAAGGACAAGGAAATCATAGTAGTTTAGACCCATAGTTTGTGAATGATACAGTGCAATTTTATACTCTAAAAAGAGTACAATATATTGTCCAAAAAATACCCTCAATGGAAGAACAACCTATAGTGTACAAGATGTTAATTTGCAACAAATATGGAACCTTGGGAAACATTTACTAATAGAATGATGAGGTAACCCAGTATTCGAGCGAGGTCACCAATGAGGGCAGAACCTTTAGAAGTTGATCTAAAGGGATGGGGAGACAATGCAATCATGCTTACTCTTGTAGATTTACAACGTAGGGTATGGGAAATAACAGAGATGAGTTTGTCAACCCAAAGACATGGTAATTTATACAAATTTGAGGAGGTATTATAAATTCATCAAGAAGTACAAGGAGGAATGTAAATTAAAATCACATATAGAGGTTCTGTTTAGCAATCTACTTCACCCTAGTATTGTTAAATCCATGATGAGTGGGATGAAGACTTGGACAATGATGAAGTTGAATAGGTATTACCATAGTGTGTTGAAACTGTTTTACAAATTGAGGATCTACAAGAACAAGCTTTTGTAACAAAAACAATATATCAAACCAAGATGGAAAGCAAAGTTGAACACATCACTCCACCAATGGTACCAATGGCGATGATCAATACAAAAATATGGTCGACAAACAATGTTAATGTAATGCAGACCAATGAATCTAGGACTAGGCACAATCGTCAACACATATTTTTACCAAGAGAAGGATGGAGTAGAACAAGTCAAAGCACATATCAACAATTTAGAACCACAATTGGTCGTTGTAGTTTTACAAATAGGAAGATCATCCTCTCATGGATTGGCTTTTCATAAAAAAAGACATATGGGATGCAATGATCAGCCATTTTCATTCCCAAGTGTAGAATGATTGAAACCCGGAAAATGATCATAATCTATTAATTATGCCACAAAAAATGATCCCAACAAAACAATTACAAAGTTATAGAAATGCAAACAACATTATAGATAAAGGTGATGGATAGAATATTCCTTATGTTCTAATACCCCAAATCACCAAACCATTCCACTTTGTTCCAAAGAGAAAGGGGATGATTATAAACCATCCTACTTTAAGCGAAAGTGAAGTGGAAACTTAGGGGTGTGGGGTGTGGGGTGTGCACACCTACACATTTTTGGGATAATTAAAACTACTTGCCAACATGGAACATTAATGTGGCACTAACGTGGTAGATTGATGACCTGGCATGGGTGACTTAACATTGACATGGCACACACGTGGCAAGTTGAGGACATGGAAAACATGACTAGACACAATGTGGTAGTCCCATGATGTGGCATAAATAACATGGAAATTACGTGGTAAACACAACGTAGATTGTTGGCCATGGCCTTGGTGACATGGTGTTGCACACATTGCACATAATTGATGTGGTGTTGGTGTGGCAACTTCTTTGGATGGAACGTCACCTATTGTGCATGCAAACATGATGTTGTGCTACTAGGTTATAAAAGAAGGATTCATTGATGACAATGCCTTCCAATTGCCCATGAATTTGAATAGAGTTTACTCGCACTTTATTTTTTGAAGGTTCCATTTTCTCTACAAAGAGTGTGATATAAAAAGTGTTCCCTTTTTTACTCTTGTATTTTTCTCCTTGGAAGTTTGGAACACATGTGGAAAAATTTGCAGCTTTTGTTAACAACACCTTGAATTATATTTGAATGGAGAATGTGGTTTAATGGGTTTTCAATTGGCACACATATCAAACACTGAAGTCTAGGTCCCAAGGTCTAGGCTATAAATTCAACAAGGTCAACTAGTAGGGGTTGTGGGGGATTATATTTGTATTTGAATTTAAATGGGCACACTTCCCATGTGTATATTTTGAACCCCCAACCACATGGTTTCAAGTTGAAAAGGGTTGGGTAGATTGCCCTATCATTGTTTTTGTGAGATGGCAAAGTGCAAGAGAATAGCAAGTTGAGTTATGTTACCATGTCTAAAAAATGAAAGTATCACAACATCAAAATAGCCAAAGTAAAAGAAGTGAGCAAAGCTATATGGGAAACCTTGAAACACATTCAAATACTTGATGAGATAGAAGAAGAGAATTGAGACTCAAAATCAAAGTTTTTTCTAACCCCTCTACAAAGCCCAAGTGAAGCAAAAAGTAAAAGTGCAGAATATGATTAGAGGTGCAATGAAAAATGCAATAGGTGTCGATTAGCATGATTTTTTACCACACATGAAAGGATTGTTATAGACTTGTTGAATCCAGGGGAGGTTGGCAAGAATTGCCTTCTATGTCTACAAGAATGGAGCCAAAAAAAATGGAAGTGCAATGTGGTGAAGAGATCTAAAATGTTGTAGCATCCACTATACCGAGAGGTGATGGTAGGGATGCATAGAAATTAGTTAGCACCAATTGTTAGCAAATACATTTTTGCACCACTCTGGATTCTTGTCCTATGTACTCCATTAATATAAATACCAAGTAAAAATATGAATTAGGACAATTTTTTTTACATTGTTGCAAAACTACAATTTATTATACCATGCGATTAATGAAGATCAAAATCATAATGCTAGGATTAAAAAAATACTCAAGTTTCATTAAAATATACAATACATCCCATTCATATAATAGTTTTTACACTTTTAGACTCATACCCCATTATTTTTATTTAAAAAAAAATTGCCACAATGTCTCTTGTGGGAGGTTTACCACTGTATTGGCATGCCTTCTTGTAGTTACAAAAAGTAGTTGTAACTACTTCGTGTCATATCGTTATGCAATTACGACAATTTGTCTATCATGTTGACACAGTACGCTCAATTTATATGGACTTATCAACCTACTACATTTTGATAATTAAAAAATAAATTGTTAGGATTCTATTTAGTTTTCCTAATCTTATTACTTTGTTGACATGCCTAAGTATTTCCCTTACATTATCCCCCTCTTAATGTTATAGTGTCCCCACATAGCTACATAAGTTCTAGCATTTTGCAATAGTTTTCTTACTTCACTACATGTTCTTAATTCCTAAGACATCCTGATTTGGCATAAAGTATCAATTATGTTGGAGTTAGGAAATCATCAATTTCACTATTTGAAAACTTAATTCCTTCCTTGGTACATGTAATCCATTGCCTTCGAGAGCATTTGCTAGTCTAATCAATCTTCATAGGGTGTGATAAACATTATTCATAATGAATGTTCTTACCAACACATGGTTGTTTGGACAACTTTTCCACCAAATGCCATGTCTTTAAGATGGCTACCTGTAAAGATTATTCATTGATTCCCAAATGTGCTTCTTGAACATAGTACTTGACAGTCTTCCAGATGATAGAAGCCATGGTGCGATTTGTGACATTGGTGAGACAAGTTAATTTTTGACAATTACTCATGATTTGTTCCCACTTCTTGGGTTGGTCCTTGGCTTTGTTCTTGACATGGTCTGGTATAGTTTCTATTCATGTCATAATGAAAGTGGGTTGGCTAGATGTAGAGGTTTGATGATGATGGTAGTAGTCCTCATACACAATCTCCAGCTTACAATAATGTCGTAGAATGTAGAGTCCTAAGCACCCTACCTCAAATTCTAGGGCACCGTATCCTCTAGGTTGGTGGCATTGGATATAATAACACACAATGTTATATGATAGATATTTTCTCCATTCCAGATCATTTATTGCCCACATGGAAAGAAATTAGTTCTTTGTGATGTGTGCTCCCAACATAGGTGGTGTTACTCCTACTCGTATATAGATTTGGAAATGATGCACTAGATAGTACATCTCAAGAGCAAGAATCACTTGCATGATGTACCCCATTTTTAACATCATGTGGAGCATATCATTCCTTGTATAAAATCTAATACCTATTCTCTCTACTAGTGTAGGATGTTTTACTTGTGGTGGCATAGCTCCAAAAATAAACTTCCTCACTTGAATCTCCATTCTTTTTCTTCTTGTACTAACTTTTGACCTCTGAAATCCTTTAGTTTCTTCTTTAAATGCTCCCACCTGGTTTGTTATTGTTTTTTCATTACCAAATTATTCTTTGATTACACTCTGAGAGTAAAGATGTGATAATGGAATGGTCTCATCTTCATAAAATATATCCACTATATTTACATTTGCAAAAATTTGTTTCACCTTTTCCATTATTTCAGTTGATTTGCCTTCCTCCTCAACTTGCCTAACTTTTCCCTCTATGGTAGCATCATCTTCAATTTCTTCATTTGGTACTATTCATTGATATGCCACATCCAAAGCATTAACATAATTTTTGACTTGCTCAAAGTGCCACCTCCTAAATTCAACTTCAACATTTTTTAGACCTTCCCTTAATTCAACAAGACCTTCTTCTATTAGCTGATTATACAATTTTACCTTAGCTTGATTTGCCATAGGTGTAACCTCCCATTTTATATTGATTTGTAACTAAAGCATTTGCATTTCAATTTAAGTCATCTATACCTCCTTCTAAAGTTTGTTTGCTTTCACCATGAACACCTTTTGGTCTTGATAATGAGTCTGCCAAGCTGTTCAACTATCTCCTTCTAAGAGGCTAACAAACTTTCATGTTTTTGCATTATCCTTTCCATCTCCTTTAACCTTTCATAGATATTCAATTGGTTCACTTTGAAGGTTCAAATCTCCAAACTTTGTTGTCTTATCTATGTATCTGCCACAAGCAAGAGTTTTTCTTGTTCTTTTATATTTTTCCTTTTCGTACAAATGATACTTTGTAATTTTCCTCCCTAATAGTCTATTTTAGAAATAAGATTGTGCAATTCCAAATTCTTCTCTTCTGTTATTCATAATATCATAGTTGTTTCCTCCAACTTCTATTTTGTCTCTACTCTAGCTGACTTTCTTTGTTTCAAATTTGCATCCAACTAATTATTTCTATTCTCTAATTAAAAAAATTTCATTCTAGATTGTTGTCTCTCCTTGATTAGAGATTCATTATGAGTTGTGAGCTCCAGTACGTTCTTTTCCATGTGTTTTTTATGTTGCTCTAACTTTTGTTTCTATACTTGTTTTAATAATTGACCTTTTGTTTTTTTCCAATTGTCTTGCCAAAACATCCTTCTTCCAATTGATGAACCATAGCTATGCAATTTGTGTCATCATAACACAATTTCTATTTCCAACTCTTAAGGCTATTTCCTTGAATTGATCAACCATAAAATTCAGTTTTTCATTAACATTAATGTTGCTCATCTCTCCCAATTTTTTTGTTTTATTCGATATGACACACCATTCCCTTTCGAACCACTATGGAATTGGCTTTCCTTTGCTCGTTGTGGTTAGAACTTCTGTTCACTTTGTTGTGTACCTTCCTTTTCGAATGGTTGTAGATTCCATTGATCATTTTGCTTCACAATTTTCAATGGTCGTTATTCCTAGATTCCTTCTTCTATTTGTTGCTACAAAACCTCCCTCTCTAGCAATTGATGGGATGGCTCCTTTTGTTTCTATAATCATTTTCCTTGTTGATTGATTATCATCACCACATTGTTTTCCAATGTTTGAGATCTTTCCTCCACCATTTGATCTTCAACCACTTCTTCCTGTAGCATCTCTACTTCAAGTGTTTACTTTATGCCAACATTGCTCAAACTTGATACTTTCCATCAACTACATAACCTTACTCACAACATTAGATGCTACAACAAGCTTATCGACATTTGTAATAAACTTACTAGCATCCCCCTCTTGAGGTAATGATACTTATGTGATCACTTTGCTTGGAGTTGCTGATGATGTTCCTTTTTTTTTCTTCATGTTCTCCAACATAATGGCATTGACATCCACAATGATATTTTCCTTCTGATTTTGAAGTTTCTTTCTCTAGTACAACACTCTCTTATTCCCTGGCAAATAGCTCCCAATAGTAATATCCTATAATGGTCAAAGCAAGTTCAACTAAAGTGCTAGTCAATTTTTTAGCCTTACGTTGAATTGCTACCAATTCACTTTGCAACTTTAGAGAAAACCATGTTGCCCAATCCATCGGTTCCTTTTCGACAGCTAACATCATAGAAACTAAAGAACCAAGGGCAAACTTATTGCCTTGATGAAACATTAGGATCTCTATCAATGCTTTTAATCTTTTGACTTCTGCCTTCTTGTTTGCTTGGGCAATTAGATACCCTAATTTGAGAACATAATGATCTTGTTGCATACTTACAAAATAGGTGGCAACAACACTGTTGTACCTATCCCATGCTCCTACCATCAGTCCTTTCATTAGTAGAAAATGGCCATTTTGCAATTGGTCCATGTGACTACTTTTTAGTTGCAAGCGACATTTGCAATTAAAATCTCAATAATCATGTTGGACAAGTTGCATTGACACTAGTCGCAAATGACAACAAATTTTGAATGAAAGAAAAAATTAATGAAATACACCTTCATCCTTTGACTAATCATATACATATTGTCATTTACAACTAAAACGTGACTTTTTTAATGAACAATGGGAACAAGTTATGTGTTACCATTGTCCCAATTCATAATAATTAAAAATATTTTTTTATTATTTTGAAATAATATAATATGTTTAATTTTTATGTATGGATGGTTTAAATTGTGACATGTGGTGCAATAAAAACTTGCCACATGGCATATTAATTGAATTTTTCCAAATTAAATTTAAATCAATATTTAGGTATGTAAGTTGAAATAAGTACCTACCTTCCTATATACCTACCTACCCATCTAGATAGGACTTATTTACTTACCTAGGCCAAATACCTACTTAGGTAGGTAGGTAGGTAGGTAGGTAGGTAGGTAGGTAGGTAAAAAAGTAGGTAGGTAAGTTAAAGAAGTAGGTAGTTAGGTGTAAGTACATGAATATTTATATTTTATTTTGAGTTAAGTCATTTTTATTGACTCATCCCATATGCCCATCTTTTTAAATATGAAAATGTGAGACAAAACACCTTGTTTATGTACTTTTCAAGATGGAAATAAAAGCCAAAACATATGGGATAAAATTTTTAGTTACAAGTCATTTGTGACTAAAAATGAATTTGAATGTGCTATTTTATATGTTATCCCTAAGAGCGTTAGCCTCTACCCACTTAGAGGTGTAGTCAATGGCTATAATGATATATTAGTTACCAATATTCTTAGCTATGGGTTTGATAGATCCCATAAAATCTAAACCCCATTTCATAAAGGGCTCAAATGCCATAACTAGCATGAATGGTCCTTTGCCACTTCGCCACATAGGTTCTAATCATTGACATATGTCACATCTTTGGCACAAGTTGGCAACATCTTTTTGAATAGTCAACTACTAGTAACCTATTGACATCAAGGGCTCAATAGTTTCAAAATGAAATTTAAGTAAAATTTGAATTTACTTTCTTGTGTTTTTGTGAAAATTTGTCTATTTTAAAAATTGATATTTTTTCATCAACTTTTTTTGTATACTTTAACATGTTTTCACCCAGTTGAGATGCATTGGTATGAACATGAAATTCTAATTCTTAGTTAGGACTGATGAGTACGGGTGCTTGAATGTATTAATTGGCAACATTATTACACAAGTAATAACACACATTTAATGGTTCCTAATTAAACATTGTAATACCACAATTCCATGATTTGATATTGGTAGTTTAGCACATTAGAGGGAAAGAAAAAAAATGTAACATTTACAAAATTGGTTTTATGGGTTTTCTCATAATTGTTGTAACCTTGCGAAAACTATATTAATAAAGTCACCAATTTAGAGTGGAAAATCAAAATAAAAAATGTGTTATATGATTTTTAAAAATCTCCAATTTTTTTCTTTGAAATTGGACGCCATTCTATTAGATTTCTAGATCTTTAATTCTGAACACATTTACTTTCTTCTCATTTCAAGAAGTACCAATTACAAATGCATACATAAAACATTTGATTCATTAAATGACAGAACAACTGCATGTGTCTTAACTACCACAAAAGCAAGTATTTGCTTGTCAATTAATGCTTTGATGTGACTATTTGTTTCAACAATCACTATGGATTTGTTTAAGACTGTGTATTAAGTTCTAGTAAAGCCAAAAATTTATGCTTAAGTGTTTTTACTTTCATACTTTTTTATCGTCAAATTTTGCCACTCCAGCTACATCATACAATTGGGAAAAAAAACACTGTTTGTGATGAAAACTTGTACTGAACATTATATTGTCACATTTGTAGTGCCCAGTGATGAAGGTTGTGCTCCCCAAGTTATGTAGTAGAAAAATTCATGATACACAATCCTCAATTTTGGCACTTTATGTGCCATAAGGGTAGATCTAACCCAAATATAAGAATGTAGCTCTCTGTTTGGGATGCTTTTGCACATGTGAACATTTTGTATATTGTGGAACTTGAATTTGTTAATTTATATGCCACAGGCTTAGATTGAACCAAAAATGTAAATGTAGATAAAATTATTATTTGTGATTTTCTTGCATGTGTGAACACTTGGTTTTCTGTGTGGGTTGCACATCATCAAGAGCTGAATAAAGGCAAAACCCAAGTTATGATTTTTTGGGTGGAAAATTTTCACCATTTTGTGAAGAATATTTTGAGAAAGAATGTTCTATCAAAAATTTTACTTTCAACATAAAAACACTGGAAAACAACCAAAAAACATCAAAAATTGTCACAATTGCCTGCATCATATAAGGGTCCTTAAGATTTTTTACTTTCATATTTTGATATATTGCCAAATTTGGCTAAATAAATTATGGGCAATCACCACTTCAGCAACATCACAAAATTGAAAAGACAAAACACTGGGCCCAATAAATGATTGCAGTAAGGATGTAATGTGATGCTGGGCGACTGACGAAAACCTTTTTTAAGTGACCTAATGAATTACTGGTGATTCAACAAAATACCTCTTGAAAATCAAGCTTGATCAAGCTTGATTTGCCTGCACATGTATTTGTGTGGATGAAGCTATTTCCAATCCAAACTAAACATATGCTTCAGTCTTGGAGGATTAATGATTCATAATAATCAAAAAATTCAGAAATTGTCCAGTTTAATGTGTCGACAATGAACCTATATGTATGGATTATTAGAACTAAAATCTATAATATGTATAGTGCAACAAAATATTTTGGCTGGTGTTGAAACTTGGGTTTATTTATAGAGTTATAATATCTTCAAGGATTATGGTTTTTTTTAAGAGCATTTTCTGAAGATTATATTTTTGCTTGGTGAAATATTTGAGTTTTCATAATTCTTCTTTTGCCTTAAGATACTTTTTAATGCAAATGGCAATGCCACAGTGTGACACACCCCTTGTTTTACTTCCAAAAACATTAAAAGGTTGTAAGTTGGTAGCAAGACTTGCATGGGTCCAATCCATTTGAATGTCAAACTCTTTTGGTGCAACAACAGATGGCAATCAGATAGTTTTGCTTGTGGTCACCCAATCCACATCATGTGCCACAATTAGGACCCGTCATCCAGGAAAGGACAAACATCTGCATGATTTTGTGTGTATGTGTTTGTGTTTTTTTTAATCTTGAAAAAAAAACACACATTGGTCGATCAAGTGTCAAGAGTAGTGTATTTTTTAATGACAATTTTCATTTTTCCTGGATTTTTTTTCTAGTGTAAATTTGACTACTCTCACTGATTTTGGGGGGGCGGGGGGGGACACCAAATTTTTATATCACAAAATTGAAAATAATAATTAAAAAAAAATCCTGGTCAAGAACTCTTTGTTTAAATGAAATGAGAGAAGGCCTTTCATCCAGCACTGATTCTCAATTCTCGATGAAACCCAATTGACTTCATGTCGGGCTTCATGGGTTATGTGGGGCCAGAGTGAACCAATAGTCACCAACACACCATCCATTGGAAGCCAATTATGACTCAGTTCTGGATGAACCTCAACTGAGTTGATGTTGGGTTGCACCTTGGCCTATTCCCCAAAGGACAGGTCCTCTTTAGATAGATAACAATGTTAGGTAGGTAGGATAATAATAGGTGGCTATTGAATAAGTGGATCTGGCCAGAAACTGAACCGATCTATCTATGTAGATTGTTTAGGGCCAGGCACCTACACTGGTGCCTTCACCTTCTTGAGTAAGGCCTCTTAGAGCTAATAATTTTTGGAGGAAAAGTTAAATTTGAACTCAGAGACCCTGATTTAATCTACATATGGGATATGTATAATGTTTAGAAGCAACACAACAAAATTTGAGGCTTTTGCCAATGTTGGGTGGGTTCCCAACAATTAGGCAAGTTAGAATCATCAATTTTGGTTTTAGTTAATAAAAATTGAACTAGAATCAGGTCTGATTTGTAGAATTGGATTCTGAATTAGAACCAGAACCAGAACTGGGTTCTCGACTTTGAAAGAACTAGAGCCAGGTTCTCAAGTTTTCAAGAATTGAAATTGGGGTATTTTACTGAAAAAAAGGACTATAACTTTGGAATGTAGTGTTTTTTTTTCTCTATTGTTTAATTGTTTCTTGTGTGTTTGGTGTGAGTCTCTTTTCTTTTAACACTCTATCAACAAGTTCAAAAGGTATGTTATACGACTATAGGTGCTTTATTCTTCATTTCTACTACCAATACAAAAGAACTCATCTCCAATGTGCTTATATGGAGAGGTATGTGTGAAGCCAAAAAAGAGCATGGTTGGGTCTTTGGAAATTAACTCAAACTATTAAAACCATTTAAAATTATGCAACATGCCTTGCCTCCACCAATTTCAAAAGTGAAAGCCAACATCTAATATAGTATTAACAGTATTGGGAAGTTATTAGAAACAAGAACAGACCCGTGACGGTTATCAGGACAGCTTTTACTACTTATAACCATAGTTTTCAAAAGAACAAAGAGGCAGTTTGATATATAAGCACGATTCACAAAACATTTGAAAAAATCAAATAACTGGCCCAAAAGCCGCTGGGTCTCTCATGGTCAGAAAACTCTCAGGTTTCCAGATCTTTCTAGGCCACTTCAATAAAGGTTTTCTTTGACCCTAGTCGACAAAACTCTAAAATTTTCTTTCACTTGCCATCCTCCATACCGACTAGCACTTTTTGGAAACTTAGTCCCTCTAATTTTGAAAACCACCTTTCATACGCTAGGTGACAATTACGTCCTATTTGACAACATGTGTACTTGTTATACTGTGCTAGAAAATGCTTTTCCCTCTTGGAGTTGACCTTCCAAAAATTTCCTTTGAGGTGAACAACCCTAGATGTGCCAACATTTTTGTTAGGAAGACTAAAAGAAAGGTGGATTTCCTTTGATCTGAAAGTCGCATGTGCCCCCTGTTCAAGAAATTGGTGTAAAAGAAGGAGCAGTTTTTTTGCTCTTCTTGTTGTTGACCTGTTTTTGTACCCGATTTCAAGGTGCATGCTCATGTTCTAGGTCCTTGAAAACGATGTACCGATATTCAGCACCATAATAGTATCGGAGAATTGGGGTTGTTTCTCAATAATGCTTATTGATGTCATAATACAAAAATATATATCCAGAATTCAATAAGCACAAGGTGGATATACGGATATCCTACTATTGCTTGACATCCTACTATCGCCTACTGTCCCCATGCTTATTATTGTCATTGTTCAAGTTGAAGCCATAATCTAATTTTGCATTTTTTGAAATGAAATTTCATCACTTGACAAAAATTCACCAAGAAAAAAAAGAACACTAGTTTGGACTGGATGTCACTTTGCAAATGGTTGTGGTGATTTCTCCCACACCGAATTTGGTCCCTACGACACCATTCTCATTTAAAATCTCGCTCAATGCTACTCTGCTTGCTAGTCTTCCTCTCGACTCAATGCCTATTAATCTCACACGAGGTTGTCAGGCCCACTTTGTCAATGGAACGTGGGAAACTCAATCCTGCCGCATGATTTTGCTGCTGAAGTACCTGACTTCAAAATGAAGTTGGCAGTGGGCACCATTGAGCTCAAAGTACAATAAAGCTAACGGTACGTTTCGATGGACTCAGCGCACTTACTTTCCAACCCCAATTCATTTGGTCACATTATAGTTGAATGGGTTGAGAAATTGGGCCTGAGTGACCCAGCACCCACCAGTGCACCATCCAAAATATCCCGTTCTGGGATTTCATGGATGGGATGAAACTGTTCCCCAGGGGTCAGTTTCTTTGGTCAGTGGTTTTATTTTTTCCCTCAGACTTTTTTTTTGGGAGCTGACTGTTTTTTCTCCCGGGCTCCCTTTTGATTTTTTTTCCCCCCACCACCCTTGACACCATTATTTTCTTTTTGGAACTCCTACCTACCCCTCCAACCTACCTACCTACCTACCTACCGCCCTTCCTCCTACCTCCCTCATTCTGATCATCACTCTTTTGTGCTCGCACTCTCCTCGATCTTCGGCACTTGAGACACTCTCTTCCATCTTTGGTGCTTGAAACGCTCTCCTCCATCTTCGGTGCTTGAAATTCAGCGGGACCAGGTTTAGGGTTTAGAGCTTTGAGTCTCCAAAGCTTGAGAGGAGTGAAGAGAAAGAAGAGGAGCTTGGAGTGGCCATGTGGGAGGAGCTTCATCTACGACAAGGTCTAGGGAGCAAGAAGAAATGCAAAGCTAAAAGGTAAGCTCCCCTCCCTTCTATGTTTTTTTTTCATTATGTGTTTCAAACCCTTCTCTTCACATGAGCTTTCGAAGTTGCAACAACCACAAGCCAGAGCTCGTCATTGTCGTTTTGTTTTATAACGCTGCAAAGCCTAGGTCCATGACGATGACAAGTTCGGTTCCTCGTCGTGTTTCTAGAATTGCATATTCGAGCTCCTCCTTGTCGTTGTGTTTTATTCTTTTCACATGAGCTTTCAACACCATAATGATGACAAGTTGGAGCTCATCATCATCGTGGTTTTGTTTTCTAGCATTATAGAACCCAAGACCATGACAATGACAAGTTCAACTCGTCATCGTGCTTTTAAAGTTGCAAATCTGAACTCCATGACGATGAGGAGTTCAGCTCCTCATCATCGTGTTTTCTTCTTTTCACGTGAGCTTTTGATACCATGATGATAAGGAACCAAAGTTTGTCATTGTCATGGTTTTGTTTTCTAGCAATGCAAAGCATAAGTTTAGGACGACAAGCTGAGCCGAATTCATCGTTGTGCTTCTTGAACTGTAGATTTGAACTCCACGATGATGACGATCTCAACACCTTATTGCCGTGTTTTCTTCTTTCTTTGTGAACTTCTGAACCATGATGACATTGAGCTGGAGCTCATCATCATGTTTTCTTTTGTATCATTTGTGCTTCCAGAGCCACGACAATGACCAGCTTTGGTTCATTGTTGTCATGGTATTTATTTTGTCTACTACTACAAATCCCACCTCCATGACGACGAGTGTGAACATGAGCATCATCATTGCATGTGTTTGCAAAACGAAAACAACGAAGTCATTATCATGGTTTTTTTTTCCAAGGCTACAAGGGCCATGGCCATGGTTTTTTTTTTTTTAATGGTTGCCTACATATACACCACCACCACCACTCAAATCGTCATGGTTTTTTTTCCATCATTGGAAAGTGGCCATGGGTTTTTCTTTTTCTCTATTGCTAACTACAAAAACACCATGACCTTAATCATCTTTCTTTTTTTTATTTCTTTCCTAGCTTGTGTTTGTTTTTGTTGGTACTTGTAAAGAGGTGAAATCCTCTTTTCTTTAGTGTTTGCCTCCTGAGAGTGATGCTTGGTAGGAGCAATAGTTGGTGTGGGCATTTTTTTTGTTTTGTGGTGCTAGTAAAAATGTGTGAAATGAACCAACTAGTGGTGGTTCTTATTTTGTTTTGTGGTTTTTACATTTTTGGTAAATGCAAACTCGGAAAAAACAAGGACTATTAGAAAAGAGGAGCAAACTTCAACTAAATTGGTAGATGGCATGGGAGGTGTCATGAATGAAGGAGGCTTGGAGGGATGGAAGATGCAAAAACACATGCAAGCGAATGTTGAAGATGGTGCATTGGCTCCATGTAACATTAATGAGGAGCAAGTGCAAGCGAGTGTTGAGGTCGGGGAAACCTTTACAAGAGATGTTGCTACAATTGAAATTGACCTACAAAAAACTATTAAGATGATAGTGGAGCAAGAAAATGTAACTCTTGTTTCATAATAAAAAACAATGAACATGTTGAGATTGATGTACGTGACATTTTTATCTTAACTTATAATTTATTGCCCAACCATCCTTCTTATTTGAAAAGATAGGTGGGTTGTTTTTTGGCAAATTTGTATTTGCAATATTTTTATTAATTTTGGTTCTCAAACTTTTGCCCCACCTTCCTTCTCCATGTGAGAAGGTGAATGGGGCATTTTTTTTTGGGTTTAAATCTCTAAGCAATACCCTATTAACTTTATAGGTGATATTGTTCTTTTTTTAGAATTAGCCTCATTCTATGTAAATTTCAAAACTGGGTTTTAACATTACCCTCATCTTGATTTTTTATCTATCTATCCATTTTTCCAATACCGTCATCTTGAGTTTTTGTCTATTTATCCATTTTGGCAATGCCCTCACGGTGTGTTTAATCTTTTATCTGTAATTGCAGTACCTTCATCGTGTAGAATTAGCCTTCATCCAGATTGTTAATTCTCACAATAAGTTTATTGTATTTGTTTTTTGGGTTTTAAATGTGGTTGCCCTTCTTCTAATTGCCATAGAGGCTATCGCCATAGATGTGGTCACCCCTCCTCCAGTTGCCATAGAGGGTGTCCATTAGGCAAGGGATGGACCCAAATTTGTTTATAGGGTTGATGGGTGTGATGCATCATATTTAGCCAAATACAACTTGGTATGGCATTTGCAGGCACGCAACAATGTGACCATGGAACTGAATAAGCCCAGACACCCATCTACCCAAAACAAAGGCCCTAGGGTTCAAGATCATGCAACAATGAATGTGCAGGTCTTGAACAACCCTTTGGTTCGATTTCTTCACAATGAGTACAAAAGCAATTGCAAGGGCTAAAAGGCAAGTTACCTTGGAGTGGGATAGGCTCTAAGGTGATTTGTAGTACACACCTGAAGTTCCTAAGTGGGCACTTGTTGATCTAGCTAACACTTGGATGGAGCAAAATTGGAAGTTTGCATCAAATAAGACAATGCAACGTAAGGAGATTGGCCTCCTTACGCAATACCATGATTCAGAAATGATTCATGGTCGGTAAGTTTCCAAGAATGCCATACTAAATTTTTATTTGAATTCCAAATTTTTGAATTCATATGCAATATTAATTGTATTGTGTTGTTTGTTTTAGGGTTCAAATCACCACCATGGAGGTGTTTATGGCTAATGATGTGGATGCAACATTAGCCAATTGCAAGGTTTTTACGCAATGACATGCCCATGATGCAAGGTTGCATTAGCATGGTATAGGAAGGCTAATGGGATCACATCCCCTTCTAGTAATGACACAAATTAGTTCATCCCATAATTTATCCCATTTTTGAATAGGGTATTGTTTTGGTCTTCAAAATTTAAGGTAGCCATTTAATTTTGAAGCAACCACATGTTCCCCATTTTAGGTTGGGGTTGTTTTGGACTTTGACATTTTTTGCACATTTTTGTAACACATGTCACTCGTGTTTTTCTATTTAATGCATTTTACTTTCATTTTGCACCATCTTGTGTTAATGGTTCAAATTTCATTCTCACATATTTTTATATGTATGCTTAATAAATTTATCAAAACAATGAATCTAATCTTGCATCCAAACCAAAAAATATTTTTTTACCATAAAAAATTAGAAGTTCAAACCTAAAGAGGAAAACAATACCCTCGTGAAGGAATTATGCAAACACCATGGATTGAATTATTTTGGTCTAGGCTATTGGAGGGGTATTACTTATACCCAAAACCCCTAATAGGGTATATTAAAAATCCTTTGGGTTCCATAACATATTTTTAAAGTCTTAGAGGGGTATTGCATAACCCTAACAAAACCTAAAAGGAACACAATATTCGCAAAAGGGTATTTTATAAACACCAATGGATTGAATTATTTTGGTCTAGGCTATTAGAGGCATATTACATAAGCCTATAATTACTCAATGCACATGTAATACCCTCATTAGGGTATATTAGAAATCCTTTGGGCTCCATTACATATTTAAAGAATCATAAAGGTGTATTACATAGCTTTAAAAAAACTTAGAAAAAGACACAATACCCTCATGAGGATGTTCTATAAACAACATGGATTAGATTATTTTAATCCAGGCTATTAAAAGGGTAGTGCTTGAGCCTAGAATTATTCAATGGGTGTGCAATACCTTTCTTTAGGGATATCAAAAATCTTTTGGGCTTCATCACATATCTTTTGAAACCTAAAGGGGTATTAGTTACAAGGAAAACAATACCCTATTTGGGGTAATATACAAACACCATGGGCTCAATTATTTTGGTTTGGGCTATCGGAGGGATATTGTTTTTGCCCAAAAATACTTAATTCACATGCACTACCCCTCTTTGGGTATCCCATAAAACCTTTGGGCTCCATAACATATCTTTTGGAATTTGAAAGGGTATTGCATAGCCTTAGCAAAACTTAGAAGGAAAGTGATGCCCACATCATTTTGCAATAATATTGTAAACCATGAAACAAAAGTTTTTTTTTAAGATTTTTATTCTATTTCTCATTATATCATGCTAGACATATTGACTTAAATAAATGAGAGTATTGCGAAGTTCTTCACATTAATGGTACACTACTTGAACAAAGTTATGGAGTTTAAATGCATTACCTACATCATCTTGGGATATTTGCATTCACCATGAAACGTGGAAGGTATTACATAACCTTATCAAAACCTAAAAGGAATATAATACCTGCTCCATATTTTGACAATATCCCAAACCATGACACAAATGAAAGTATTGTCAAGTTAGTCACATTGATGATAAAACATAATAAAACAATCAAAATAATGAGGGTAATGCATGTACACATCAAAATTTTGTTGAATAAAACCTTATACCATCAATGTGGCCAATATTGCAATACCCTCATGTACATATACCAATGATTTTACATTGGTCCATTTTTGAGTTTGAAAATGTCTTTCCACTATATTTAATGTTTACTTAAAAAAAATTAACATGATTTTAAAAAAAGATTAGGAACATGGCCTAAAGTTGTGTAGGTGTCTACATCCCTATAGTGAAAGGGACATGAATCCCATTCACCTCACCTGCATCCTGGAAATAAAAACCATCATCAAGATGAAGACAAACCCATGACTAAATGGAAAGCGCCAAGTTTGTGTGTTAGTGCCAAGTGCCCCTCTTGTGCTTCTGGTTCAAGTAGGCAATATATTGGTCATAAGAAATCATCCTGGGTCATCTACTCACCCTCATTTGCCCATGCCCACCAAATTTCTTTGTGCTTGTCATAAATTTGCTTCATGATGTACCCTAACCTTAATTGGGTCCATATAAACTCTTTCAATTTGTGAGATACAGATGTAGCATATGTTGACATTCATGATGTGGACCTTGGGTCACATGCATTGTGAGCAGGATTTCCATTGGCCTGAATATGAATCTAATGGTAAAAAGTGATTTCCACCACATCTGGCCATGTGTAAAACCTTTTGATGGAAAAGTGGGCCAAATAATCGCGCTTGATTGACCTCATGTGGTTGAGGTCCTTGGGGTGGTCTTTTAGCCCATAACCACATTCATACCTACAAAACAAAATTTCCATTCAATCAAATCAAAAGACACAATAACAATTAACTCTAAAACTTGCAAAAATGACCAATGGAAAGGGCTTATAGGTTTTGAAACCATACAAAGTACGTCCAAGGTGATTTTTTATCGTCCTTTTTTTTACATCTTGTTGAGGGGACAAATTCTTGGAGGTGTTCCATTCAACCGCAATTTTCATATCCCTACGTTCACTTTGCAAAAACTAAGAAACATGAGCATGGGGGATGTATGGAGTTTCAATTGCCACCTTGTTTTAGCCTCCATGCTTAAACCCATTTTTCCACACTTAGTCCACATTTGAGAAAGGTGACTTTGCTAGGTTTACCTTATAAATGAAACATACCACAACCCATAAACAAGCAATAGTTTACAAATGGAAAAAAAAAAAATCACGCAACTATCTTAGGGCTATTTAAATTTACACCAAAAAAAAAAATCCATTATCCTCTTGGAGACAATCAATTGAATATATGTAGGGCTTTCAATCTAGATGTGGAATACCCACATGCAATTGATACTTGCATGACCATCCATATGCAAGGGGGAACAAAATACCCTAAATAAAAGCAAAAACAAAAAAATCATTAATTTAACCCTAATTTGAAAAAACTAAATGAAAAAAACAAATGAATAGAAGCAATAGTGTGTTTCTTACCTCTTACTTTGGTCTTTGCTTGTGAGCCTTTCTCCACCATCTTTGAAAGGAAAAAACAATGTATTGTGGCATATATGTGCAAAGGTCAAATCCCCCCCCCAAAATCCATATCAAGTCCAATTTTAATTAGGTTTAAAAGGTGCAAAAAATCATGAATATTTGTTGTCTCCATAACCCAAAATTCTTAAACCCTAGTGATAATATAAATAATTGTTAAATCTAATCTTCATTGCTTAAATACATCATTAAAACGAACAAATCAAATTATTTTATCTAGGCCTTAATGTTTGATCTAGGCCCCCCATGTGTACAACATGTATTAATTGTGTTGGCTTTGCAATAACCCCCCATCATGAAAAACATTCCCATCGTAGAACTTGCAGTACCTTAATTAGGGGCTTTCACATACTAGATTTTCAAAAGATTTTACAATACCTTCAGAATATATAAAAACTACATGTTTACAACCAATGCCTAATTGCAATACCCTAACACAAGGGAAGACAATTAATTTAATCATCCCTTTATTTATTTGTTTGAATGAACAAGAGCAAGTTCCATGCAATACCTTCATTTTATTTTTTCCTCATCATTTTTGACGATTGGGCGGTCTACTGGATTGCCAACCAAGTAGGTAGGTGTAGCCATGTAGATGGGGTTTGGTAGGTGCCTAAGTAAAATAGAAATAAAATAATTGGTAAGTAGAAAAATAGATGGGGGGTGGGAAGGTTGGTGGAAATGAAATTCACACATTTAAATTTATAAATGACTAGGTAGATGGGGCAGAGTTTATTTTTAATTTGAATGTATAGGTGGGTAGGTGGGTGGGTGGGTGGGAAAAGTTTCAAAAACAAAAAAACATAAAAAAATGGATGGGGGGCAAAGGTGGGCTCCATAACATATTTTTTGGAATTTGGAAGGGTATTGCATAGCTTTAGCAAAACCTAGAACACAAGCAGTACCTACATCATTTTGCAATAATATCGTAAACCATGAAACAAAAGAATGTTTTTAAAAGTACTTATTCCATGTTCACTATATGATGCCAGACATATTGATTCAAGAAAATGAGGGTATTACAAAGTTCTTCATAATGATGTTAGAAGGTTACTTAAACAAAGTTATGGAGTTTAAATACAATACTTGCATCATCTTGGGATATTTGCATTCACCTTGAAACTTGAAGGGGTATTGCATAGCGTATAGCAAACTTAAAGTCCCAAGTAAGACCTTTCTTAGTTTGTTATTCAAGCAAAACATTTTCTATAGAAGATTTTTTTATGTAGTTCCATTTTTGTTTGCAACTAGGATGTAGACATGAATCTTTTGAGCAAAAAGGCTAAACATCAATAGTGTTCAAAGAACACCTTGACATTTTTCATATTGGTTGTGGCATGTTGACCTTTTGAAACTCTTTTAGTTAGAGACTCTTTTGCATGTCTAAATTTGCAGAAACATTTGTAAAAATGGAAAGTAAGTTGAGTGAATTTGGAATGGGTTGCCTTGAATGCAAATAATGAGTGAGACCCTAAGGCTATCGAGTTTCATGTAGTGGCTCCCAAGAGAAACCAACAACAACATAGACATCAATGGTGCCATTTTTGTTGTCCTTTGACTTGTGTTTTGTCCTTTTGTTTCCAAATTTTGTTTCCAAAACTTGCCGTCATATTTGACATGGATTGGCAAGTATGGTCCTATGTATATAGCATATCATGAAGTTGTTGGAATTCATTGACAAGATTCAGGGTGAAAAGGGGGTGGAAGGCATTTATGGATTTGCATGATGGACATCATGATCTAGCCTTTTTCAAAGACACATTTGAAATTCAACCCTTTTGGTTTGAGGTCAATGGTGTCGAAGCCTAAAGAAAACATTATGGGTCATAAGAAAGAAATAGCCTTTCTCTAGATGGTTGGCTTTTGCAACATTCCCACTTTTGATCAATATATGTTCAAATTGCCCAACTTCTTTCTCTATTTGTAAAAAATGTGTCAACATATGTGAAGTAGATGCGTCAAGTTTAGGTTTTAGGGTCAGCTTCAGATTAAGTGGCTACATCTCTTGATTTTACATTGATTTTAGAATTCTTTGTTGTTATAATGATTCTAAAGAAGCCTATAAAGTCTTTCTCTTTTATAGCATTTGGTTCTAGGCCCTAGTTGTGTTTGGGCATGAACTTGGCCACGTTAGAGATTTCTCTCTTAGTCCATTTTCTGGTGACCAAATATAGGTAGCACTTCATCTTCTCAATTACAATTGCATTGACTATAATGTATTTGCATCATGTGCCAAGTTTGAAGAATTCCATGCAAATTCCACTTTTAGAAATTTCTCATCTAAAGATAGTATTTTGGGTGCTTCTATGTGCTTCAAAGTTGGTAATGAATCCCTAATACTCGTGGCAACAAGCCTAAAAGCAAAACTAAAAAGGTATAATTTGATTTCACTCTTTCTCATCAAGTGAATTGTAACAAAAGTTGTTTTTCAAAATTGATATTGGTTTGCCACCAATTTGTTGCAAGTGGGAAAACGTAATGAAAGACTTCTTACTGGTTCCATACATCTTCATGAAGCTAATTATGGTTAGTAGATTCGTGTAACATCCATTACTCGGTGAAAAAAAAAACCTTGTTCATTATTACCACCTATTCCACAAACATCCTAATGTTGTAAATCTTACTGTATCTACAACAAAACATTGATGACATTGGTAGCATAAGATATTTCAATTTAGCTTCATAACTTGTTGAATTAGGTTTGAATGGCACTTGTATTGTAATTCATAAATTTGGTTGCAACCATCAAATTTCGACATACTTTTTCAATTGATGTGTTGTTGCAACCATGGGGTTTAGCTCTTGGGTAATTCCTTATCATCTTTGTCTTTGTTAGAACTAATCAACACAATGGAGTCATCTTTTTGATAAAAATGTTCTTCATTCTTACTTGCCAATTTGACCACCTTGTCATCATCATCATCCTCGTCATCCTTGTCTTTCTACTTGTAGTCTTCATCATCTACAATATCTTCCTCTTGAGTGTCATTATCAAAATCATCTTTATCAACCTTGTCATTAGCACTCAACATTGCCTTTACCGTCCCAAGAACTTTCACAATGATATTAAATGGTGAGGTGATTGTGAAAATGAGCTTGTTGTCAACCTTGAGTTCATTATCAACCACAAATGCAGTCCATCCAGTTGTAAAATAACCCCTAGAATTCTGAAAATGGGCATACTACCCATAATTTACCATCCATTCTTTGCAATTTGGACATGTCATACTTACACTTTTCTGAAGAAAGCTTCCATGTCGCTACATGAAACAATGTGGAATCTCTTGCAAATTAGGCAATATGCTTGTTAACATTAAGGTGAGTAACAATCATCTTCTTGACTGTTTTGAATCCCCATGTAAGTTGAAACATGCTTGACATTTGTAAACCCAATTGTTTAATATGTTCTTTCATTCATGGTTTTGGTTTGTCATCATCAACATGTCCAAAGATTGCTCACCAAATATGACAAGTTCCTTGTAAAAGAATATATAGTGTAGGGAGCCAAGTATTTGACGAAAGTTGGAAACATAAAACGTGAACTGAAATAGTTTATTGTCATCTTGTTGGAACCAAAGGTCCTATTGTTGACCTCATCAACATTGCAACTTTGTGTTCCTGCTTATTGAGCGTGAAGTTGATCAAAGGTTAAATATGGTACTGTTTTCTTTTGTAAAGTTACATTTAGTTGTTTTTGTTTTGGGCCCCAAACCTTGTTTTCCTTCTTGACTCCTCCAGTTCCATTAAAGACATACATGTGATATTTTGAATGTCCCCTGAAGAAGATGATGATATGGTAACCTCCCTCCAATTTAGCAGCATGAATGACATCTTGCCAACCTTGCTCAAAAAAAACTCTGGAACAAGTTGCTCTTTCTATAACCTTTAGATGAATTAATAATGGTCGACCACTTGGGAACATGAGGTGAATGCTTTTCCAAACTTATGTCCATATTCTTGCAAAAAGATTGCAAGGATCCCACAACATCCTCTCCCTCATGGTGGAGTGATTCGAAACATGGATCTCCTGCATCTTTCTAACAACATCTTCCATCCTCATGGTGGATTGATTCATTTGAAAATTGACCCAAGAAACAAGATTGAACGTTCAAGATTTGCAAGGAAAGTAATGTATAGCAACTTTGAGAGAAAGGAGAACTCACAACTTGAGAGCATTGCCTTAATGCATCATCCATCCACATTAGGGCTAGGAGTCCACACAAGGGTCAAATGGTCAAAGCTAGACTCTTTTCTTTACCCCACCTTCCTCCTCCATCAAATGTTTAATTAAAAATTCTACCAAGTTAAAATAATTATGCAAACATTATATATTTAGAAATGGAAAAATATATAATTTCACACATTATTAAATTAAATATATCATCATTTAGTACATTGTAAACTAAAATTTATATAGAATAAATTTACAAGGACTAAACTTACATAATATTAGTAACTTATATTTCAAACTTCAATTAAAATATTTCAATTTACATAGAAATAATATTCAATTACATGCATTACTAAAATATACAATGTTAATAACTTATCCTTTTGAATTTTGAATTTTCATTAAAAATAAAATTTAGAAAAACATTGCACTATACATAACCATGGGTTTATATGTGTAATTTAAATTATATATATGAATCAATTCTAATCCTATTTAAAATAAATATGAAGAAATTTATATATACTAAAATGAATCAACAATATAATTCCATAATATCATTAGTTATATATAATGTATTATTCAATATGTTATAAATAAGAATATATTTAGACCAATATTTAAGCCAATATTATACATCATAAAAAATAAAAAAACATAAGGACTTGTGTTTATCTTTATAAAATATAAAATATTACTAACCTAGTATATAATTATTTTAGGCTAGAAATTATTTAATATATGTCAAAAAAAATTAAATAAATTTTTGAATCATACATAGTTTAATATATGGGAAAGACCACTATAAAAAGTAGAAAATCATGTGCTTTAATTTCTTTTTTTAAATTTTAATTACAATATTATTAAATAAAAAATATATATATATATATTTGAAATGAATTTACAACTTTAAGAGGGAAAAACATAAATATGTACATCATTGAACTCTAACATGAATTAATAAATTTTACATTAAAGCCTAAACCTTTATTCCATCAATGTGACCAATTTTTCCATTACGTTCATTTTTATATATGTGAAATCATATTGTAAAGTGAATAAATAATTTTGTAAACATGAATTTCATGATATATTGGCAAGGAATCAAGATTTAAAAAATATTTTTATGTTTCATGGTGAATGCAAATATCCCATGATGATGAAGGTATTACATTTAAACTCCATAACTTTGTTAAAATAACCTTTTATCATCAATATATCTTTGTTGTCCTATCCCTAAGAGCGTTAATCTCTACCCACTTAATGGTGTAGTCAATGGCTACAATGATATATTGGTTATTAATATTCTTAACTATGGGTTTGATAGGTCCCACAAAACCTAAACCCCACTTCATAAGGGGTTCAAATGCCATAACTTGATGTGCTCCCAAGTTCTTAGTTAGACCCAAAATGGGTCTAAGTTATTCACACAGCAGAATTGTGAGGAACTCGGGGCACGCTCCCAACTCTTAGCACTAGAAGGGGTAGAAGGGTGTGCTAAAGCTTCAGGATGGGACTAGGAAGAGTGACAAGCTTTAGTTACTTATTCGAACCTGCATCAAATCAACCAACAAGTTGGTTAGTTCAATTTCAGGAGCACCTTTGGTGCTAAAATAAGTCACGGGCAACTATGGACTCACATGACTCACCACGGCCCGGACTCAGGGGAAGCCACCACCTTCCCCCATGTAGTATTCTCTGCATCTTTCTGCGGCACCCACATCTGTATGGCTTTTTGTCCCAAGACTCCCAAGGAGGAGTTCCGAAATTGTCCCGGTTTGGACTCCCGGGACTTTGCAAAGTCATAACTTTTTGCCTGGACCTCCGATTGGGATGAGGTCTAAAGAAAACTTGTAGCCCTCCTCGAGAACTTTCCAACGGTGCATCGCACTCCACCTGCACGCACCGGGGTCAGGTCGATTCCCAACTTTTAGTGGTCAGGAGTCAAATTGCCAGTTTGACACCCGGCCTTTCTTTTTGCCATAACTTGTGTTGCAGATCTCCAAATGGCCCATGCAAGCCCATTTTCGACATCTACACTTTGATAATTTTCCAATGATATAAAGAACACCCTAATGCGAGGTGTTTTGACCCCTGCAATCGAACTCTAAAGTTTCGGGAGTCCCGGAGGACTACTAAGTCCCAATTTTGGGAGTGTGAGTTTCATCCTCACACTCTCTCAAAGTAGGGTTGCAACATAATTAGTGTGAGCAGTCCTTTGCCATTTCGCCACATAGGTTTTAGTCGTTGATAAATGTCACATATTTGGAACAAGTCGACAACGCCCTTTTGAATAGTCAACCACCAATAACCTATTAACATGAAGGGCTCAATAATTTCAAAATGAAATTTATGTAAAATTCCTATTTACTTTCTTGTGTTTTCATGAAAATTTGTCCCTTTTAAAAACTAATATTTTCTCATCAACTTTTTTTTGTATACTTTACCATGCTTTCACCCAGTTGAGATACATTGGTATGAACATGAAATTCTAATTCCTAGTTAGGACTAATGAGGATGGGTGGTTGAATGTCCAAGTTGGTAACACTATTACAGAAGCAATAACACACATTTGATGGTTCCTAATCAAACACTATAATACCATAATTTCATGATTTGATATTGGTAGCTTAACAAATCAGAAGGAAAGAAAAAAATGTAACATTTACAAAGTTAGTTTCTTGGGTTTTCTCATAATTGTTGTAACCCTGCGAAAATTATATTAATAAAGTCACCAATTCAGAGTGGAAAATGGAAATACAAAATGTGTTATATGATTAAAAACAAATCTCTAATTCTCTTTGAGATTGGACACCATTTTATTAGATTTCCAGATATTTAACTCTGAACACATTTACTTTCTTCTCATTTCGAGAAGTACCAATTACAAATACATCAACAAAACATTTGATTCATTAAATGGCAAAACAATCATGTGTCTTAATTACCATAAAAACAAGTATTTTCTTGTCAATTAATGCTCTGATGTGACTATTTGTTTCAATAGTCATTATGGATTTGTTTAATGTTCAATGTCAACCTTCATTTTCTTTTATTTTCTAAAGTTCATATTTTTTTCTAACATCACATAATTTGAATAAATTTTTATTATCATGTTTATTGAACCAGAATGTAATGGAAACGATTGAATTTTGGTTTGTCAATTGTTTGTCAACACTTTTTTTTTTTCAATTGTCATACAAGTTTCGTGGTTTCAAAGCCAGCCTTATCATCTAACAATTCACCAACTATTTTAACACTTTGTTCTTAAGTTCAAGTGGCACCCACACTCGTCATCCTAAAGTTGCATACAATCTTCTTTGAGGCTTCATGAACTCCATTGAAAACAAGTTGCCAAATGTTACCAAATCTTCTCTCGACAGATTGTTCAAGAGGCTTGTAAAAAAATGTTTTGGAACATGCTTTTTCAAATTCATGCTTTCTTTGAAAAAATCCATGGCATGTGTAAACATTGCCAAGTTGTAATCTTCCATATCTTCTTTAAAAATGTGTATAATATGTTTAAGCAATGAGAAACTTTCTTTGTCCATCTTCGTATTAACCCATTGCCATGTTACCCATTCATCTATTTTGTCAATTACCTTTTTCCATTTTATTCCCCATGTTTTGATTTCGAGCAAAATTTGGAAGGGGTCTAGTCTGGTGTCATCTCTTGGATATTCCAATGGTTTTTTTGTCATTTCACAGATTCTATCTAGTATGCTTTAGATTAATGTGTATTCAATCATTGATTCCAAAGTGTTTGGTGTGACATTTAGTGGCGATTTTCTTCTTTCCAATGTAGAATAAAGGTTTCATGTTTGTAAACACGTTTTAGAGGTCAAAAGGATGTAACCAAATATTAACGGTGGCATAAATGAAAATTCAAATATAGATCAAGGAAATTAATAGTAGAAGGGGAAAATGCAATTTGATTGTACAAGTAGTAAGAATGGTGTTAGATACAAAAGGTTAAGATTGTGAATGAAAATAACAAATAACTTGAAATGTTATAAACAATGTAAAGTGTTAGTGGTTATGTGGTAGTGTTTCAATTTCTAACATGCACATGCCTCTTCGTGGTGAATGGGTAGTGTATGGATCCACACATACCTCCTAGTGGGTCAATATGCTTGTAGTAAAGTATTATGGTGAACAAGTAATGTATGTATCGGCACATACCTATTGGTGGGTCAACAAGTTTATATATGCCACTAAATTAGATTCAATTTTAAATTTTAAATGGTTTAGATGTTGTGAAAATTCACATTAAAAAAGAAAGTATTATAACTTGAAGTATTACCCAACATTTCACGTGTTGTATTTTTCAAAATAAAACCAACATGAAATTATTCCACCTTTTATGAATGAAATAGTGGGTCATCCATGATTTCTCATAAGTTTGGCGTCCATCTTTTATAAAAGTTCATCCATTTTATTTATCATCTTTTTTCATCCAAAAATATCATTCATCCATGGCCACATGGCAAAATATTCCTCCACATCATCGAATATTGCATCCCATGTGTCAAAAACAATTCCATCGACATCAATAAAATATTCCTGAAAAGATTCATTTGAGTTCATTTATTCATGTTCATGTGCTCATCGTTCATGTTCATAAGATAACATTTTTGCTATTCGGGAACATTGATACCTTTTTATAAAAGGTCCTCAAAAGGAAAGGAAAAACAAAATGAATTCATTGAGAAGGATGAAAAATCAAGAGCCTTGACCAAAATAATCACCCGATTTAAGAAGGTCTACAACACTTTAATTTAGACAATATTTGAAAAAAGGAAGCTAGGAAATGAATGCGAAGAAGGGAAGAGAAAATATGAGAACCCATAGCTTCAAGGAGGGGTCTTCCAAGCTTGCAAGTGGGAGAGAATTGATAATCGCCCACTTCATGTGAATTTAAAAACTATAGTTTTCTAAATAAGACCTTATCTCTTTGAAAACTCAAGGATCATCTGGGTGGAAAAGAAGGATAGGCCCATTAGAAATCAAAAAACATTTACGAAAGCAAAAATGGATACTATCCAATCTTCATTACTACAAAATGTGGGTGCAATTCACTAATCTTCGTTCACTAAACTAGTGAATTCATTGTTTCTTCATTAGTCCTTGTTCACTAGACCAATGAATTCATTGCTTTTTCATTAGTACCTGTTCACTACAACCAGTGAATTCACTCAAAATCTAGTGAAATTACCTGGTGTACAGGGACACCTTTTGTTGTAGTACTTCCCCTTGCATATTCAAAAGGGGGATCTTTTGGGAGCTAAAGAAGAGCAAAGGAATGTTCCTTAGGATGTCAGCAAGGACAAGGTTCACCTTGTCCTTAAGATTGACATGCACACCAATAGGATGTAAAAATCAACAAATAGTTGGAAATGGAAACTATCAAAGAAAGCCAAGAAGCATTGAGTGAATGCAAAAATGTGTTCATATGCATGTGACCGCTTTTTAGAATCAACCTTTTCCCTCACACTACTTAGCCAAGACAATGGCAATGCAATACAATGCCATCCAAGGGGTTTACGAAATGGCAGTATGAGGTTAGTTGGGTGAGTAGGTGTGAAGAGAAGTGGGTGCACACTTTTGAGATTCGGGTTCGACATTCCAAGTGGAAAATAAAAGGGGCCAACCAAGTGAGGTGCCTTGGAGTTAGTGATTTGCTCCAAAGCATTTAGATTGATAATCGGAATTGGAATTACATCCAAGCAAACCTCTCTACTAAATTCCACATGTTAACTAGTTTTGGCTTCCTCATTTTGCTTTTCTTTCACAAAGTGGACCCTTTTATTTTCCCCCTCTTGCATCTTAATGGTTGTAGAAGTTTGTAGGATTTCTAGGAATCTTGGCTCATTATTCACATAATTAAAACTTTGAGGCTAGAGTGTTCTCCTTCGACTAGTCAAAATACCACCCATAGTTGACAAGGTGTAAAGAATTCTTTTCCTTGAGAAGCTCCTTATGAAGCATGGTGTTGTCCATGTTATGATTGCCCTAGATCCCAAAGAGGGGGGGAGCTCATCAATGGTTCCCATCGGAAGAAGGACATGGGGGTGTGATCACAATCAAATTGAGCTAACAATGACAAACAACTCAAGGACTGCATTCCTTTTTTTGGTCATTTTCATTTTCTCATAGAAAGGATTTTTTAGATGAAACCTTTTGCAACATGTTATTAAAAATACATATAATTTCCTCAATACATAACATTTTTTGTATTAACTTTTGATGAATAATAATTTTTTTTGTAAAGGTGCATACATTCTACCAAATGGTGCATTTTGTTATAAAAATTATCCTAATTTCAAATTGTATAAAAATATGCTAATTATTTTATGATTCATTTTCTTATATCATGAAATACAACTTTGCTTTAGATGTTATGTACATTACACCCCATTTACATGTGGTAATTTTTTTTTGAAAATTTAAAATTCCACAAATTTCAAATCATGAGTGTTTTTCGAATGTGGGTGATCAATTAAAATCATTTCAATTTTTCTCTCATCAAAATTCCATCATTAAGAAAATCTTTAGTTTAATAATTTACAAAATTGACTACTTTTGATGTAACATTCAAGTTCAAAGGTCCTTTATTACAACCAAAACCCATAATTTTATTTTCAATTTTCAACATTCATATTAATCATTTAACACAACTTCCCATGATTACCATGGCACCAAAAAAACATATCTAACAAAATTACAATTTTGAAGCCATCCGACATGGTTTTTGGTTCATTTGATTGTGATTACACCCATGGTAGAAATACTTGCAATAAACAAAAAAATAATAATTTTAAAATATTCTTCATGCTTTACTTTCAACACCAATAGTAGGGGAATATTAGTGGTTGTTATAAAGGAAATAAAAGAGTGGCCAACCTATAGAACACTTGTTTGAGGGCCTTTTTCCTTCTTATTACCCATATTTAGTAACAAGTGACCTAATAGGTTATTGATCCGAACAAGTTGTTAAACTTAACAGGTGATATAAATAACCTGTTATTTAACCTAACTTGTGACATAAACTTAATAGGTTACAAAGCCTGACAAATAACATCTTATTAGGTTAATAGATAGGTTGACATGTTGACAGTCAATCGATAGTCTATAGATAGGTTGATAGAACAAATAGTTGAACAAGTGGTTAAACAAAGTGTAGTTTTAAAAAAAATTTGACTATTAGTTTAATATTTGTTAATGACTGTTTAAATGGTTTGTTATAACTATTTAAGTTTTGAATTAGTTAATATAAGACTAGAGGATAGATCTATTTTTGGAGATGAAGGCTTTTGATTTTATTTCGATTTTGCGTTTTTCTTTCACTTGAAACATGAAAGCATTTTTGTTTTCAATAAAAAAAAATTTGAAGCTATGTGCAATTTGAGTACATGTTAGTATAGGAATTGTAAATAAACTTAGTTTAGTTCAAACGTATTTGTTTGCTATTTTAGGAAACTATTGCTAAAAAATCAGAAATTAAAAAACCTTAATGGGAATAGAAAAACACATTAGGGGGAAATTTTTTAAGGTGTGCCACACATGATGGAAAAGGCCTAGTCCTTACTGTAGTCCTTTTTTATTCTATATTTTGATCCCCATAAAAGATAAATAATCAAAAGTTGTCAAAATTTTTAGAAAGATTATATTTTAGACCATTACAATTCTAGATTACATCATAATCATTCATAAATGTGTATTTACATGGTAAAAAAGGACTAGGTAAAAAAAGGTAGAAAAAAGTGACATTGTGACAAGATTTTGGTACACCTTAAAACATTTGGACCCATTAACATTTGGCGACCATACTGGGGATTAGAATTCAGAAGTAATCATGCTTAAAATCTCTAGTTAGGTTCAATAATTTTAGTAGATCAAGTTGAAAAGTAATCACATTTGAGATTGTGATTTGTAACATGTTTTGTTTGTTTTTGTGCAATTTCTAAGATTCAAGTTACTATTCTTTTTTTAGTTTGAAAGTATTAGGAAATAGGGGTCAAGTTAGTGTGAAGTTTTTGAAATAAACTAGGCGCCCAATTTGTAAAAGAAGTTTTTAACAAACTCCTAACTACTAAGAGGGGTCGTTTTGAATTTTTAATCTTAAAAAATAATGCAAGGGCTTTGCTAGAACCTATTCACTTTAGACAATGTCAAGAGTAGTTATTAAAAGTCCTAAAAAAAAGTTAAAACATGTCATACATCAACCTTTTTTAAAACCTACACAAAAGCAAGATGGACAACAAGTGCAACCTATGGGAAACGAACTTGTGAATGCATCAACCATGGATGTAACACAAAGGGGAGAAACCAATGAATAACATCAAAGTGCCGTTGCACAAGTTGTGCAAAGAGACCAAATAGCGCTCTCTACCACTCACCAAACAACACAAACATCAACCCAACCTAAGGTACTGAATGTCTAGAATGGTGAAAATCATGGACCCATTCAACCATTTGATGAAGTTGTCTTCGCACAACAACCATGGCGATTTGGAACCCATGGTTACTGTTTACCTGGAACCGATGCACCTACACGAATTATAAGATTTGCTAGTTTTCAAAACCAACCATTAAACACCAATATCAATTTGGTACCCACTAATTTGGAGGTAGAAGGATTCCAAAATTTCAACATTTTAAAATTAGAAATTACTTAATGCAATATGTGATTATCCAAAACCACTAAAAATAATTTTATTGAAAATGTTCTAATCAATTAATTTGTTTTGACCAAAACCATACAACTTCCATATTAGTCAATTTTTGTCCAATTTCATTGAAAACCTAGTGAATATTCCATCATTGGCCATATTTGGCTAAATCTTCTTAGAGATGGTTACCACGTTTTCTGCATCTTCCTGCCGACGATAGCCACTTTGGCTACAAACAAAAATTCTGGGAAAAAACACTGCTCAGAATATGAATGCAAGTCGCTTCGCTTGCATCACTGCTGAGGCGTGGCCTGCACATAAACACGGAAACTTCTGTTGTTGAAATCTTGAGCTAATCTTCTTCTCTCTTTTCTCTGACAGACATGACTTTGACTGCAGTACCCTACAATTATGTCGTTGACGAAAGAAAACCTTGGGTCCTCCAGTCCAGTACTAACACGCTCCACATCATTCAAGTTTGGCACAAATCAACTGAATTAAGAAATTCAATTAAATTACAATTCAGACAACGAACGAAACTACGAAATGGCTTCTCGTGTTCCGCTGCACATTTACGTCCGGCGCAGAACCTGACCACAAATGTGATTCCAGGCGCAGTAGAATTATGTAGTGGCAGCAGGTGTAATAAGTAAGGCTGCATCTGGACAAAAAAAATGAACTGTGTACATAGTCTTCCGCCAAACGTTACAAAATGATTATTGCAGTAGACAATTATTTTAAAGGTTATATGGTTGTAGCAGAAAAATATGGGTGTCTAGTTGAACTAGAAATCATTCAAGCAAAATGGTACAGAAGTTTATGATTTTTTGGGTGGAAAGTTTTCACCATTTTGTGAAAATATTTTGAGAAAGAATGTTCTATCAAAAATTCCACTTTTCAAATAAAAACACTGGAAAACAACCAAAAAACAACAAAAATTGCCACAATTGCCTGCAGCATATAAGGGTCCTTAAAAAAATTTACTTTCATATTTTGAATATTGCCAAATTTGCCTAAATAAATTATGGACAATCACCACTTGAGCAACATCACAAATTGAAAAGACAAAACACTGGGCCCAATAAATAATTGCAGTAAGGATGTAATGTGATGCTGGGTAACTGACGAAAACCTTTTTTAAGTGATCTAATGAATTACTGGTGATTCAACAAAATACCTCCTGGAAATCAAGGTTGATCAAGCTTGATTTGCCTGCCCATTTATTTGTGTGGATGAAGCTATTTCCAACCCAAACTAAACATATGCTTCAGTCTTGGAGGATTAATGGTTCATAATAATCACAAAATTCAGAAATTGTCTAGTTTAATGTGTCGACAATGAACCTATATGTATGGATTATTAGAATTAAAATCTATAATGTGTATAGTGTATGCAGCAACAAATCTTCATTTTGAACTATAGTACTAGTGTCTTTTCGATACAAAAGAACTCGTCTGCAATGTGCTTATATGGAGAGGTATGTGTGAAGCCAATAAAGAGCATGGTTGGGTCTTTGGAAATCAACTCAAACTATTAAAACCATTTAAAATCATGCAACATGCCTTGCCTCCTCCAATTTCAAAAGTGAAAGCCTACATTTACATAGTATATAGTATATAACAGTATTGGGAGGTTATTAGAAACAACAACAGACCCGTGACGGTTATCAGGACAGCTCTTACTACTTATAACCATAGTTTTCAAAAGAACAAAGAGGCAGTTCGATATATAAGCACAACACATTTGAAAAAATCAAATAACGGGCCCAAAATCGGCTGGGTCTTTGACGGTCACAAAGCTCTCAGCTTTCTAGGCCGCTTCAATAAAGGTTTTCTTTGACCCTAGTCGACAAAACTCTAAAATTTTCTTGCACTTGCCATTCTCCATACCGACTAGCAATTTCTGGAAACTTAATCCCTCTAATTTTGAGAACCACCTTTAATACGCTAAGGGGACAATTATGTACTTTGCAAATGGTTGTGGTGATTTCGCCCACACCGAAGGTCGTGCCTCCGACACCACTCATGATTTTGCTGCTGAAGTACCTGACTTCAAAATGAAGTTACCAGTGGGCACCACTGAGCTCAAAGTACAATAAAGCTAATCGTACGTTTCGATGGACTCAGCTCATTTACTTTCCAACCCCAATTAATTTGGTCCAATTATAGTTGAGTGGGTTGAAAAATTGGGCCTGAGTGACCCAGCACCCACCAGTCACCGTCCAAAAAATCCCGTTCTGGGATTTCATGGATGGGATGAAACTGTACCCCAGGGGTCAGTTTCTTTGGTCAGTGGTTTTATTTTTTCCCTTAGACTTTTTTTTTGGGAGCGCACTGTTTTTTCTCCCGGGCTCCCTTTTGATTTTTTTTTCCCCCACCACCCTTGACACCATTTTTTTTTTGGGAACTCCTACCTACCCCTCCAACCTACCTACCACCCTTCCTCCTACCTCCCCCATTCTGATCATCACTCTTTTGTGCTTATGCTCGCTCGCACTCTCCTCCATCACTAGCGCTTGAAATTCAATGGGACTAGGTTTAGGGTTTAGAACTTTGAGTCTCGAGAGGAGTGAAGAGAAAGAAGAGGGGCTTGGAGTGCCCATGTGGGAGGAGCTTCATTTGCGACAAGCTTTAGGGAGCATGAAGAAAAGCTACAAGGTAAGCTCACCTCCCTTCTATCTTTTTTTTCAATATGTGCTTCAAACCCTTCTCTTCATGTGAGCTTCTGAAGTTACAACAACCACAAACCAAAGCTCCTCATTGTCATTTTGTTTTACAATGTTGTAGAGCCCAGGTCCATGACGACAACAAGTTGGGTTCGTTGTCATGCTTCTAGAATTACATATTTGAACTCCTCCTTGTTGTCATGTTTTTTTCTTTTCACTTGAGCTTTTCGCACCATGATGATGACAAATCGAAGTTCATCATCATCATGGTTTTGTTTTCCAACACTATAGAGCCCACGTCCATGACAACAACAAGTTGGGCTCATCATCATGCTTTTAAAGTTGCAAATCCAAACTCCACGACAATGAGGAGCTCGGCTCCTCATCATTGTGTTTTCTTTTTTTCGCATAAGCTTTCGACACCATGATGACAAGGAACCAAAGTTTGTCATTGTCATGGTTTTGTTTTCTAGCATTGTAGAGCCTAGGTCCATGACGATGACAAATTGAACTCGTCGTTGTGCTTTTAGAGTTGCAAATCCAAGCTTCATGACTATGAGGAGCTCGACTCCTTATCATCATGTTTTCTTCTCTTTGTGTGAGCTTCTGACACCATGATGATAATGGTGTCATTCATGATTTTTTCATCATCATCGTATTTGTTTTTGTATCATTTGTGCTTGTAGAACCACGACAATGACAAGCTTTGGTTTGTTGTTGTGATGGTATTCATTTTGTCTACTATTTCAGATCCCACCTCCATGACGATGAAGAGCGTGAATGTGAACATCCTCATTGCATGTGTTTGCAAAATGACAATGACGACGAAGGTGAGCTCGTTATCATCATGGTTCTTGTTTCCAAGGCTACAAGGGCCATGGCCACGTTTTTTTTTTCTTTATGGTTACCTACATATTCACCACCAGCATGATTCAAATCGTCATGGTTTTTTTTCCATCACTAGAAAGTGGCCATGGGTTTTTCTTTTTCTCTATTGCTAACTATAGAAACACCATGACTTTAATCATCCTTCTATTTTAATTTCTTTCCTAGCTTGTGTTTGTCTTTGTTGGTACTTGTAGAAAGGTGAAATCCTCTTTTCTTTAGTGGTTGCCTGCTGAAAATGATGCTTGGTAGGAGTAGTAATTGGTGTGGGTGTTTTTTTTGTTTTGTTTTGTGGGACTAATAAGAATGTTTGAAATGAACCAACTAATGGTGGTTCTTATTTTATTTTGTGGTAAATGCAAACTCGAAAAAAAAACAAGGACTATTAGAAAAGAGGAGCAAGCTTCAACTAAATTGGTAGATGGCATGAGAGGTGTCATGAGTGAAGGAGGTTTGGAGGATGCAAAAGCACATGCAAGTGAGTGTTGAAGATGGTGCATTAGCTCCATGTAACATTAATGAAAAGCAAATGCAAGCAAGTGTTGAGGTTGGGGAAACCTCTACTATCGCAACCCTACTTTGAGGGAAGTGTGAGGATGAAATTCACACTCCCAAAATTGGGACTTGGGAGTCCTTCGAGACTCCCAAAACTTCAAAGTTTAATTGCAGGGGTCAAAACACCTCGCATTGGGGTGTTCTTTATATCATTGAAAAGCTATTGAATTGTAGATGTCGAAAATGGCCTCACATGGGCCATTTGGACATCACAGCACACAAGTTATGGCAAAAAGAAAGGTCGAGAGTCAAATTACCAATTTGACTCTCGACCATGAAAAGTCGGGAATCGACCCGACTTCGGTGCGTGCAGGTGGAGTGTGTCACACCGTTGGAAAGTTCTCAAGGAGAGTTACAAGTTTACTTTAGACCTCATCTCAATAGGAGGTCTGAGCAAGAAGTTATGATCGTTCAAATTCCCGGGAGTCCAAACCAGGATAATTTCGAGATTCTTCCTTGGGAGTCCTGGGACAAAAAGCCATTCAGATGTGGGTGCCGCGGAGAGGCACAAAATATATTATATGGGGGAAGGTGGTGGCTTCCCCCAAGTCCGGGCCGTGGTGAGTCAAGTGACTTTAGAGTTGCCCATGGCTTGTCCTAGCACCAAGGATGCTCCAGAAAGTGAACTAACCAACTTGTTGGTTGGTTTGATGCAGGTTCGAGTAAGTGAATAGCTTGTCACTCTTCCTAGTCCCATCCCGAAGCTTCAACACGCCCCTTTACCCCTTCTAGTGTTGAGAGCTGGGAGCGTGCCCCAAATTCCTCCCGATTCCGTTGTTTGAGTTACTTAGGCCCGTCTTAGGTCTGACTAAAGACTTGGGAGCGCGTCATCTATAAGAGATCTTGCTATAATTGAAATTGATTTGCAAAAAACTATTAAGATGATAGTGGAGCAAGAAAATGTAACTTTTGCTTCAAAGCCAAAAAAAATGAACATGTTATAGGACATGTTGAAATTGATGTAGGGCACATTTTTATCTGAACTTATAATCTATTTCCCACCCATCCTTTCTATTTGAAAAGATGGGTGGGTTTTTTTTGGCAAATTTGTGTTTACAATACTTTTATTAATTCTAGTTTTCAAACTTTTGCCCCACCTTCTTTCTCCATGTGAAAAAGTGAGTGGGGCATTTATTTTTGGTTTAAATCTCTAAGCAATACCTTAAAGCTTTATAGGTGATATTATTTTTTAAAGTTAGCTTCATTATATGTAAATTTCAAAACTAGGTTTTAACTGTCGCAACCCCACTTTGAGGGAAGTGTGAGGTCGCCACTCACACTCCCGAAAATGGGACTTGGGATTCCTCCGGGATTCCCGAAAATTTAGAACTCGATTGCAGGGGTCAAAACACCTTGCATTGAGATGATTTTTATACCGTTGGAAAAGTCTTAAAGTGTAGATGCTCAAAATGACCTTGCATGAGCCATTTGGACATCTGTAGCACAAGTTATGGTTGAAAGAAGGGTCGGGAGCCAAATTAACAATTTGACTCCCAACCATTAAAAGTCAAGAATTGACCTGATCCCGGTGTGTGCAAGTGAAGTGTGACACACCGTTGGAAAGCTCTTAAGGAGAGCTACAAGTTTGCTTTAAACCTCATCCCAATTGGAGGTTGGAGCAAGACGTTATGAACGCCCAAAGTCCTGAGAGTCCAAACCGGGACAATTTTGGGACTCCACTTTGGGAGTCCCGAGAAAAAGTGCCATTCGGATGCAAGCGCAGCGGAGAGTCACAGAGAATACTATATGGGGGAAGGTGGTGGTTTCCTTCGAGTTCGAGCCATGATGAGTCAAGTGAGTCCAAGGTTGCCCGTGGCTTGTCTTAACACTAAGAGTGCTCTAAAATGTGAACTAACCAACTTGTTGGTTGGTTTGATGCATGTTTGAGTAAGTGAATAGTTTGTCACTTCTTCCTAGTCCCATCTCGAAGCTCCAACACACCCCTTCTACCCTTTTTAATGATGAGAGCTGAGAACGTGCCCTGAGTCCCCCACAATTTCGCAACTTGAGTAACTTAGCCCCAATTTGGGGCTAACTAGGGACTTGGGAGTGCGTCATTAATAATACCCTCATTTTGAGTCTTTTTCTATCTATCCATTTTTGCAATACCTTCATCTTGGGTTTTTGCCTATTTATCCATTTTTGCAATACTTTCATGGTGTGTTTAATATTTTATCTATAATTGTAATACCTTCATCATGTAGAATTAACCTTCATCCAGATTGTTGATTCTCACATTAGGTTTATTGTATTTGTTTTTTTTGTTTCAAATGTGGTTGTCCTTCCTCCAGTTGCCATAGAGGGTGTCCATTAAGCAAAGGATGGGCCCAAATTTGTTTGTAAGGTTAATGGGTGTGATGCATTGTATATAGCCAAATACAATTTTGTACGACATTTGCGGGCACGCAATAATGTGACCATGGAATCAGGCAAGCCCAAACATCCATCTATTCAAAAGTAGGGCCCAAAGGTCCAAGATCACACAACAATGAATGTGTGGGTCTTGAACAACCTTTTGGCCCGGTTTCGTCATAATGAATAGAAGGCCATTGTAAAGGCTAGGAGGCAAGCTACATTAGAATGGGATAGGCTATAAATTGATTTGTAGTACACACCTTAGGTTCTTAAGCCAACATTTGGATGGAGTGGGATTCAAAGCCCGCATCAAATAAAACAGTGTGACGTAAGGAGACTAGCCTCTTTACACAATACCATGATTTAGAAATGATTGGAGGTGTATTATTTATACTAGGTTATTGGAGGTGTATAACTTATGCTTATAATTATTCAATGCACATGCAATACCCCTATTAGGGTATATTTGAAATCCTTTGGACTCCATAACATATTTGAATAATCATAAAGGCATATTGCATAGCCTTAAAAAAACCTAGAAGGAACATAATACCCTCATAAGGATATTTTATAAATAACATGGATTAAATTATTTTAATCTAGGCTATTGGAAGGGTAGTGCTTGTGCCCAAAATTACTCAATGGGTGTGCAATCCCTTTCTTTAGGAATATCAAAAATCTTTTGGTCTTCATCAAATATCTTTTGGAACCTAGAAAGGTATTACCTAAACCTACAAAGGAAGTAATACCCTATTTGGGGTAATCTATAAACACCATGGGCTTAATTATTTTGGTTTGAGCTGTCGGAAGGATATTGCTTTTGCCCAAAAATATTTTATTCACATGCACTACCCCTCTTCAAGCATCCCATAAAACCTTTGGGCTCCATAACATATCTTTTGGAATTTAGAAAGGTATTACATGGCCCTAGCAAAACGTAGAAAGAAAGCAATACCCATATCATTTTGTAATAATATAGTAAACCATGAAACAAAAGATTTCTTTTAAAGATTCCAGTTCCATTGATAGATTATGCACCATTTATATTTTTTGAATCATAAACAACCATTCATTTATTCAAATCAACTTCATATGTGTTTTAGGTTTAATAAAAGATGAGAAAAAAATTAATCTATTGTAATACAAAAAGGAATACAAATTGAAGTATGACAATTAGTGATCATTAATGCCATTATTTGATATGTTATTCCCTAAATTTCAATTTACATAGAATAAACATGGAACAAGTATTTCAATAACCTTCATAGTGTTTAACCATAGTTGGTTGGCGCCAAACCATTTCTTGGATACTCAAAAAGGGATATTGGACATTTTTGGATTACACAATGTTGGGTACTTAAGTTGAACTAGATCTATACAAGTAAGAAATTTTCACTATTTTGTGCATTACTCGAAGTTTTAGATTTCATTATTAATCACATCTAGTTGTGATTAACAATTATTCATTGACACATATTGCTTACCAAATCATTTGGATATTACTTTAATGCATGTGTTGGAGTTTCTTCTCCAATGCAAATTATGCATAATTCACTTTGATTTGGTGAAAGGTGCAAAAGGTTAAATATAAATGAAAATTGAACCACACACATATTAAGTTCAAATATGGGTACAAATGACAAACCTTTTTTTATTCCCTAGTTTTTTTTTTATGGGTATCAAAGTGCTCCATCATTGTTTCATGCCAATCCTTCATCCAATTGATTAAGTTCTTGAAACCATCATCCACCCAACAAAATACCATTCACGAGTGCATGGATTCGCTAATTGGAGCCAAATAAAGGTGGTGAATGATTGATCCAACTCCTCAAAGAAGTGATGTTATATGGTCGCACAATTCTATGTTTACACCCATGGTGCATTCCACGATGATATCAGCCATTGTTTCATGCAAGTGAATTAGGCCTTGATCCATGGGTGCAAATGAACCTTCTAACACATCAACATTATCAAAACAATTATCCTCATCCATGGTTGTAAACCTTCTAATGTCAACAATGCCAACCTCATCGATCGGATCTTGGTTGTAATCTTCATCGTCAAACACACCATCATCCAATTGTAAGTATGTCGAATTAGCAAACATGCATTTCAAACTGCCATGAATAGTTCCATAATAGATGCTGCAATATTCGATGATATTCTTCGTTGTAAGGTTGGTACACATCAATAGAATAATAATTTGATGCTTACAAAAGTTGCTTCGTAATGCCCGTTCACAAGTGCAACTTGCATACTCAGTGACAGGGGCATAGATCTTGTAAATAACATTAGCATGGTGTTGGCTTCGCACTTGCCAAACATCATCACCATCATCCCCCTCAAAGGTAGGTGAAATCACATTGGTGTGTGAAACTCGATTAGCTTTGTCAACATTAGCCACCACAAGTTGTGCCATGACCTTGTTTTTTATGAACCTTTGTCTTTTCATCTTGACTTGGTGCATATAATGTCGTGCTACATTTGTGGTTAGCCTCCACACTAACTAGTTGATGTGACACCATTTCAAACCCTTGGTCTCAAGAAATAACCAACATTTTAAAGCCCCATGACAAATATTCTATGTGAGCTTTTGTATCTTGATTCAAGCGTGGGACCTGACAAAGCCGAACCATCCAAAGCTTTGCATGGACATGCACAACATACTTTCAACTGATGATGTGATTCAAATCTGTGTGAAAAGTGAACATGCATCCATGGCATATTTTTAATAATGCCATACTTGGAAAGGAACCCTTTACTTACCAAATTGGCAATAATAAGCCCAAAAATATCTTGTCCAAACAACACCAGTTTGTAAATTATCAAAACTTTCCACCACCATCTCCCTCCATGTGTCTTGAAATCATCAATGGTCTCATCTAGGTCGATGGACATGAACATCACCATGTGGAGGTGATCAAGTATTGCATGCCTGATCTTTGAATCTTTGATTTTTTCCATGGAGCACAAATGCCATGCTTTCAACACATGCCATGTGTAAAGAAAAATTAAGACAAGATCTTAACCCCACACAATCCTGCCATGGTACACCCAACATTGGTGTGTTTACCGTGGCTCTCACCATGAAAATAAATATGTTATGAAATCTTAAGTAAAAAATCTTAGGTATTGTCTTGAGACAATGTATCCAAAAACAAAAATCAATGTACAACCTACTACAATGTTCGGAGTTCTTGTGGGGCATCATCCATAATGAAACATGATGGTTTCCAATTTGGCATATGTGAAAGAAGCTTTGCCAATAGGGCATTTAACCACTCCACCAAGTTTTCACATGTTTACCAACTTGTGATAACCCAAGCAACTAGCACCTTTGTGTAATGAAATCAAACACCATCAATGTGAATGAGTGGTATTTCACATCGTTGGTGCCAAATGTGGCATCCATAGAAATAAGCCCATTGTGACTGAATTGGAGCATGGCCTAAAGTTGCATAGGTGTTTAGATCCCTATAGTGAAAGGGACATGAATCCCATTCACCTCACCTACATCCTGGAAATAAAAAACATCATCAGGATGAACACAAACCCATGATCGAATGGAATGCGCTAGGTTTGTGTGCAAGTGCCAAGTGCCCCTCTTGTGCTTTTGGTCCAAGTAGGTGATATCTTGGTCGTAGGAAATCATCTTAAGTCATTTACTCACCTTCATTTGCCCGTGCCCACCAAATTTCTTCATGCTTGTCATACATTTATTTCACGATGTACCCTAATTTTAATTGGGTCCATATAAATTCTTTCAACTTGTGAGATACATGTGTAGCATATGCCAGCATTCGTGAAGTGGACCTTGGGTCACATGCATCGTGAGCAAGATCTCCATGGGCTTGAACATGAATCTAATGGTAAAAAATGATTTCCACCACATCTAGCCATGTGTAAAACCTCTCGATGGAAAAGTGGGCCAAATAACCGTGTTTGATTAACCTCATGTGGTTGAGGTCCTTGGGGTGGTCTTTTAGCCCATAACCAAATTCATACCTACAAAACAAAATTTCCATTCGATCAAATCAAAAGACACAAAAACAATTAACCCTAGAACTTGCAAAAATGACCAATGGAAAAAGGGCTTATAGGTTTTGAAACCATACTAAGTATGTCCAAGATGATTTTGTATTGTCAATTTTTTTACATCTTATTGAGGGGACAAGTTCTTGGAGATGTTCCATTCAACCACAATTTGCATATCCCTTCATTCACCCCGCACAAACTCAAAGACATGAGCATGGGGGATGTATGGAGTGTCAATTTTCACCTTGTTTTGGCCTCCATGTTTAAACACATCTTTCCACACTAAATCCACATTGGAGAAATGTGACTTTGCTAGGTTTTCGAATTCACTGGATTAGGACAATGGAGTTCACCCCATGCTTTGAATCATTGAAGGAATAACCTTATAATAGGAGTCCCCAACTTGTGAAAACCCATGGAATACCCTCACAAGTTTACAAATCGTAATAACCCTAATCAACAAAGCTGATGCGCTCCTAAGTCACGGGGCGAAACCCACTTGAGGGTTTCACAAAGTCAAGTTGCGGAAATTGTGATTTAATGGCGCGCTCCCGACTTCCAACTCTAAAAAAAGGGGTAGAGGGTTGAGTTGGGAGCCTAGGGATTAGACTAGGAAGAGGGACTAGTTTAGCTCGTGTGAATCTACATCTAAAAACCAACCACAAGAGGTTAGTTTAACATTCGGGACACCCTTGGGTGTTGGGACTTGCCACGGGCACTTGGACACACAAGACTCACCACGGCCCGGACTCGGGAGTAAGCCAGCACCTTACTCCCTATAGTATTCTCTGCAGCTTGTCGTCGAGGCTACATCCAAATGGCACATTTTGTTGGGACTCCCGAAATGGAGTCCCGAAACTGTCCGCGCTGGACTCCCAGAACTTTGAATGGCCATAACTCCCAACTGTGGAGTTTGATCACAATGAGGGCTGAACCAAAGTTGTAGCCCTCGTCAAGATCTTTCCAATGCCATGTCGCACTTTCAATTCGGATGTCGGGAAGAGGTCGATTCCCGACTTTTAGTGGTCGGGAGTCAAACTGCCAGTTTGACTCCTGGCCCTTCTTTTGCCCATAACTTGGGCTGTAGATGTCCGAAAGGCCAATGCAAGGCCATTTTCTATATTTACGTTTCAAGACCTTTCCAATGACACCAAGAACACATCAATGAGAGGTGTTTTGGGCCTTGCTGTCGAGCTCTAAACATTCGGGAATCCCGGAGGACTCCAAATCTCCAACTTTTCCAAGTGTTGGGCTTCACCCCCACACTTGGCCAAAGTGGGGTTGCGACAAAAGCCATTACACCCTAAGCAACAAAACCTTTAAACCTTACAAATGAACTTGACCATAACCCATAAACAAGCAATAGTTTTTCCAAATGGGAAAAAAAATCATGTGACTATCTTATGGCTATTTAGACTTATTCAAAAACAACAAATCCCTATCCTCCTAGAAACAATCAATTGAATATATGTAAGGCTTTCAATCTAGATGTGCAATACCCACATGCAATTGATACTTCCATGACCATTCATATGCAAGGGGGAACAAAATACCTTAAATAAAAACAAGAACAAAAAAATCACTAATTAAACCCTAATTTGAAAAAACTAAATGAAAAAAACAAATGAATGAAATCCAAAATGTGTTTCTTACCTCTTACTTTGGTCTTTGCTTACAAGCCTTTCTCCACTTTCTTTGAGAGGAAAAAAATAAAAATAAAAATGTATTGTGGCATATATGTGCAAATGTCAAATCCCCCGCAAAAATCTATATAAGGTCTAATTTTAATTAGGCTTAAAAGGTGCAAAAAGTCATAAATATTTGTTGTCTCCATAACCCAAAATTCTAAAACCCTGGTGTTAATATAAACAATTGTTAAATCTAATCCACATTGTTTAAGTATTCATTAAAACAAGCAAATCAAATTATTTTATCTAGGCCCTATTGTTTGATCTAACCCCCCCATGTGTACAACATGTACTAATTGTGTTGGCTTTGCAATACCCCCCATTGTGAAAAACACTCCTAGCGTAAAATTTGTAGTACCTTAATTGAAGGGTTTCACATACTCTAGATTTTCAAAAGATTTTGCAAAACCCTAAAAACACATAAAAATTGCATGTTTACAACCAATATCTAATTGTAATACCCTTACATAGGGGGAAGACAACTTTAATCATCCCCTTATTTATTTGTTTGAATGAACAAGAACAAGTTCCATGCAATACCTTTATTTTATTCCTTCTTAACCGTTTTTCACTGTTGACAGGTCTATTGGAGTGCCAACCAAGTAGGTAGGTGTAGCCATGTAGGTGGGGTTCGGTAGGTGCCTACGTAAAATAAAAATAAAATAGTTGGTAAGTAGAAAACTAGATGGGGGATGGGAGGGTGGGTGGGGATGAAAATGACACATTTAAATTTATAAATGATTAGGTAGATGGGGAAGAGTCTCCTTTTAATTTAAATGTATAAATGGGTAGGTGGGTGGGTGGGAAAAGTTTCAAAAGGAAAAATAAATAAAATCGGGTGGGGGCAGGGTTGGGCTCCATAACACATTTTGTGGAATTTGGAAGGGTATTGCATAGCCCTAGCAAAACCTAGAAGGCAAGCATTACCCACATCATTTTACGATAATATCGTAAACCATGAAACAAAAAAATGTTTTTAAAAATACTTCTTCCATGTTCATTATATGATGCCAAACATATTGATTCAAGAAAATGAGGGTATTGCAAAGTTATTCACAATGATGTTAGAAGGTTCCTTCAACAAAGTTATGTAGTTTAAATGTAATACTTGCATCATCTTGGGATATTTGCATTCACTTTGAAACTTGAAAGCGTATTGCATAGCCATAGCAAAACTTAGAGTCCCAAGCAAGACCCTTCTTAGTTCGTCATTCAAGCAAGATGTTTTTTCATAGAAGATATTTTTTTGCAATTCCATTCTTGTTTGCAACTAGGACGTAGAGATGAATCTTTTGAGGAAGAAGGCTAGACATCAACAGTGTTCAAAAAACACCTTGACATTTTTCATATTGGTTGTAACATGTTGACCTTTTGAAACTCTTTTAGATAGAGACTCTTTTGCATGTCTAAATTTGGAAAAACATTTGTAAAAATGGAAAGTAAGTTGTGTGAATTTGGAATGGGTTGTCTAGAATGCAATTATTAAGTGAAACCTTAAGGCTATCGAGTTTCATGTAGTGGTTCCCAAAAGAAGCCAACAACAAGATAGACATCCATGGTGCATTTTACTTCTATCTTTTGATTTGTGCTTTGTCTTTTTGTTTCCAAAACTTGCCTTCATTTTGACATGGATTGGTAAGTATGGTCCTATGTATATAACATGTCATGAAGTTGTTGGAATTCATTGATAGGATTCAGGGTGAAAAGGGGGTGAAAGGTGTTTATGGATTTGTATCCTAGACATCATGATCCAACCTTTTTCGAAAACCCATTGGAATTTCAACCCTCTCGGTTTGAGGTGAGTGGTGTTGAAGCTTAAAGAAAACATTGTGGGTCATAAGAAAGAAAAAACCTTTCTCTAGATGGTTGGCTTTTCTAACATTCCCAGTTTTTATCAATATATGTTTAGATTGCCCAACTTCTTTATCTACCTGCAAAAAATGTGTCAACATATGTGAAGTAGATGCGTCGAGTTTAAGTTTTAGGGTCAGCTTTAGATTAGGTGGCTACATCTCTTGATTTTACATTGATTTCAATTTTTTTTGTGAAGTCTTTCTCTTTTGTAGCATTTGGTGCTAGGCCCTAGTTGTGCTTGGGCATGAACTTGGCCAAGCTAGAGATTTCTCTCTTTGTCCATTTTTTGGTGACCAAATACAAGTAGCACTTCACCTTTTCAATTACAATTGCATAGATTATAAAGTATTTGCATCATGTGCCAAGTTTGAAGAATTCCATGCAAATTCCACTTCTGGAAATTTTTCATCTAAAGATAGTATTTTGGGTCCTTCTATGTGCTACAATGTTGATAATCAATCTGTAATACTCATGGTAACAAGCTTAAAGACACTGTTTAAAAGGTTAATCTGACTTCACTATTTTTCATCAAGGAAATTGGAACAAAAGTTGTTCTTCAAGATTGATATTAGTTTGCCACCAATTTGTTACAGGTGGGAAAACATAAATAAAGACTTTTCACTAGCTCCATATGTCTTCATGAAACTAAGTATGGTTATTAGATTCATGTGACATCCATTATTTGGTGAAATAAAAAACCTTGTTCATTGTTACCAACTCCTCAACAAACATCCTAATGTTGTAATTTTTATTGTATCTACAACAAAACATTGATGACATTCACAACATAAGACATTTTGATTTAACTTCATAACTTGTTAAGCTAGGTTTGAATGGCACTTATATTGTAATTCACATATTTGGTTGCAACCATCAAATTTAAAAATATTTTTTCAGTTGATGTGTTGATGCAACCATGGGGTTTAGCTCTTGGGTAATTCCTCATCATCTTTGACTTTGTCAGAACTAATCAACACCATGGAATCTTCTTGATAAAAATGTTATTCATTCTTACTTGCCAACCTGACCACCTTGTTGTCATCATCATCATCCTCGTCATCTTCATCGTTCTCCTTGTAGTCTTCATCATCTACAATTTCTTCCTCCTTAGTGTCATTCTCAGAATTATTTTTATCAACCTTGTCATTAGCACTCCACACTGCTTCTGCCGTCCCAAAAACTTTCACAATGATATTAGATGGTGAGGTGATTGTGAAGAGGGGCTTATTGTCAACCTTGAGTTCATCATCAATTGCAAATGCAGTCCATCCAATTATAAAGTAGCACTTGGAATTCTAAAAATGGGCACACCTCCCAACTTTACTAGCCATTATTTACAATTTGGACATGTCATATTTACACCTTTTTGAAGAAAATTTCCATGTTGCTACATGAAACAACGTGGAATCTCCTGCAAATCAGGCAACATGCTTGTCAGCATTAAGGTGAGTAACAATCATCTTCTTGACTGTTTTGAAACTCCCCATGTAAGTTCAAACATGTTTGACATTTGTAAACCCAATTGTTTAATATGTTCTTTCATTCATGGTTTTGGTTTGTCATCGTTAACATGTCCAAATATTGTTCACCAAATATGACAAGTTCCTTGTAAAACAATATATACTATAAGGAGCCAAGTATTTGACGAAAGTTGGAAACATAAAACATGAACTAAAACAATTTTTCGTCATTTTTTTGAACCCAAAGGTCCTACTATTGACTTCATCAACATTGCAACTTTTTATTCCTACTTGTTGAACATGAGGTCGATCAAAGGCTAAGAATGGTATTGTTTTCTTCTCTAAAGTTGCATCTAGTTTTTTGTGTTTTTGGCTCCAAGCCTTGTTTTTCTTCTTGATTCCTCCAGTTCCATCAAAGACATACATGTGAAATTTTGAATGTGCCTTTAGGGAGATGATGATATGGTCACCTTTCTCCAATCTAGCAACATGAATGACATCTTGCCAACCTTGTTAAAAAAAAACTTTAGAACAAGTTGCTTTTTCTAAAACCTTTAGATGAACTGGCAATGGTCCACCACTTGGTAACATGAGGTGAATGTTTTTTCCAAACTTATGTCCATATTCTTGCAAAAAGATTGCAAGGATCCAAGAACATCCTTTCCTTCATGGTGGAGTGATTAGAAACAAGGATTTCTTGCATCTTTGTAACAACGTCCTCCATCCTCATGGTGGACTAATTCATTTGAAAATTGACCCAAGAAACAAGATTAAATGTTCAAGATTTGCAAGGAAAGTAATGTATAACAACTTTGAGAGAAAAAACAACTCATAATTCTAGAGCACCACCTTAATGCACCATCCATCCACATTAGGGCCGAGAGTCTGCACAAGGGTCAAAGGGTCAAAGACTTTTTTTTGCCCCACCTTCCTCCTCCATCAAATGTTTAATTAAAAATTCTACCAAGTTAAAATAATTATGCAAACATTATATATTTAGAAATGAAAAAAATATAATGATTATATATTTCACACATGATTAAACTAAGTATATCATCATTTAGTGCATTGTAAATTAAAATTTACATACAATAAATTTACAAGGACTAAATTTACATAATGTTAGTAATTTATATTTCAAACTTCAATTAAAATATTTCAATTTATATAGAAATAATATTCAATTACATGCATTACTAAAATATACAATGTTAATAACTTATATTTTCGAATTTTTAATTTTCAATAAAAATACATTTACAAAAATTTGCATTATACATAACCATGGGTTTATATATGTAATTTAAATTATATATATAAATAAATTCTTATCCTATTTTAAATAAACATGAAAAAAATTATATATACTAAAATGAATCAACAATATAATTCCATAATATCATTAATCATGTATAATGTATTACTCAATATGTTATAAATAAGAATATATTTAGATCAACATTTAAGCCAATATTATACATCATAAAAAATAAAATTTACATAAGGACATGTGTTATATCTTTATAAAATATAAAATATTACTGACCTACTATATAATTATTTTAGGCTATAAATTATTTATTATATGTCAAAAAAGTTTTAAATTTATTTTTGAATCATACATCAGATTGATATATTGGAGAAACCATTATAAGAAGCAGAAAATCATTTGTTTTAATTTTTTAATTAAAAAATGAATTTAAATATTATTAAATTAGAGACTTTATATTTTATTTTTTTGAAATGAGTTTAGAACTTTAAAAAGGAAAAACATAAATATGTACATCATTGAACTTTAACATGAATTAATAAATTTTCCATTAAATTTTACACCCTTGTATCATCAATGTGACCAATTTTCCATTATGTTCATTTTTATGTATGTTAAATCATATTGTAAGGTGAATAAATAATTTTGAAAACATGAATTTCATGATATATTGGCGGGGAATCAAGGATTTAAAAAATATTCTTATGTTTCATGGTGAATGCAAATATCCCATGATGATGAAGGTATTGCATTTAACTCCATAACTTTGTTCAAGTGACCTTTAACCATCAATGTGAAGAACTTTGCAATACTTTCATTTACTTGAATCGATATGTAAGGCATGTTATATTGAACATGGAATAAATATTTTTAAAAATATTTTTTTGTTTCATGGTTTAAGATATTATCGCAATATGATGGAAGTACTACTTTCTTTTTAAATTTTGGTATGGCTATGCAATACCCTTGCAAGTTTCAAAAGATATGTTATGGAGCCCAAATGATTTCTAAGATACCCTGAAAAGGGTAATGCATGTGCATTGAATATTCCTATGTATGAGCAATACCCCTTTGGTAGTGTAGACCAAAATAATTTAGCCCATGTTGGTAGAACTATGCATTATCCCTCCAAATTTGGAAAAATATGTGATGGACCCAATGTATTTTTGGGATAACATATAAAGGGTAATGTAGGTGTATTATGTAGTTTTGAACATGAACAATACCCCTCCAATAGTGTAGACCCATGGTGTTTAATTATTGAATACCCTAATGACGATATTAGCGTCATGCAACAAGGGTTGTAAATGTGGTAACTATTTATTGAACTAAACACAACATTGTAAATAATGATATGGTTTAGGGTTTCTAATTCATATAATTAGTTAGGTTTTTTCAACCCCTTCATTTTTTGGACTACCCACTTTTTGAATTTTGGTCTTTTGCTTTATTATAAAGATTTTTTTTTTCATTTGGGTTCTTTAAATTTTTTTGATCCACCCATTTTTGTACATCTTTTATCAATATAATATTTTCTTCTAGTCACACTTGTTCGATGGGTATATGGATAATCATATATGTCTTATTTTTAATCATCTTCTTAATGTTTTAAATGTAAAAATCAAAATTCAAATGTCCCATATGCACATTTTGTAATTAATTTGTTTAAGGTTCATAAACTTCAAAATGAACATTGTGTAATACTTACATCTAATGTATTAGGATTCATATCATTTAAAGATTTTAAAAATAATGTTCACATTCTAATTAACCTATTGGCATTGTCATGAAACCAAACACGAAATACCTACATCCTTTCTATTTTAACTTCCATAAGGCCATTTCAAATATGCAATACCCACATATAGGTCTCCATTAGAATATTTACGGGATTCATATGGCATAATAATTTAGTCTAAGTATCAACAAATAATGTCATAATTAAGAAATTACTAAAAAAATATTTCAAATAATGTAAATGATTAATTGTCATATTTAGACAATCAATTTTTAAAATATTAATTAATTGATTATTTGGTTGAAACTTAACCATTCAAATAATTTAAATTTAAATATAAAAATCAAATTGATAATTTGATATTTAATTTATTATTTTAATATGATTTTTTTATGTTATAAGTTATTCAAATCATTATTTCATACAATTATTCATGATAATTAATTATCATAAAATCAATTTAGGTATATAAAGAGACATATTTTGAGTACCCAAATGATTTATTGGTTATTTTGAAGTGACCCTATGTGTGGGTATTGCATTTAGGGTCGATTCTTCACCTAAGGTTGCTTAAATGACCTATGGATTATTTTGAAATGACCCTACATGTGGGTATTGCGTTTAAGGTTGGGTTTTTACTTTAAATTATTTAAATTAGCTATGGGTTATATCAAAAGAAACTTGAATATGGGTATTGCATTTAGGGCTAGGTATTCATATAATTTTACAATACCCACACACCTATTTAATTTTTTGAATAATTAAATAAAATTTATGACAAACACAAAAGAAGGTATGTCTTTTAATATTTAGTAATATTTCCAAGCTGAATTCTTTCACTTTTTTTAAGCCCTAAAAATTTTGCCCAAAATGCATCTTAAATTGATTTTAATTATTATAAATTTGTAAAAAATGTCCCAAATTCTAAACCCAAACCATAATTCTAACATTAAGTAATAAATTTTACATTAAACCTTAACCCCTTATACCATCAATGTGACCAATTTTGCATTATGTCAATTCTTATATATGTTAAATCATATTATAAGGTGAAAAAATAATTTTGAAAACATAAATTTCATGATGTATTGGCGGGGAATCAAATATTTTTAAAATATTTTTATGTTTCATGGTTAATGAATTATCACAATATGATATAGGTATTACATTTAAACAAAAGTGGGTTAGGAAATATTGAACTTTAACAACTATGGAACATATGAAAACAAAGGAGATTTATAATTATGCTATAGATATAAATAAGTGATAAGATCAAAAATCAATACAATGAGCAAAGTATAGAATATAAACCTTAATATATATGAATCAAATTCCTAAACACTAAATCATAAGGCATAACCCTAAAAATCCAAATGATATTTTTCCATAAGCCTTATTATAACCCTAACTATATAAACCTTAACAAAAAAAAATCCTAATCATATATGCCTTAAACCCAAAGAACTATAGAAAATATACAAATTATATAATGCAAAACAATTTTAAAAAAAAGAACATAGGAAAAAATTTTAGAAACCAAATATTAAAGCTTTTAAATTATAAACATTTATTGATCGAAAAATAAAACTTTCATAAAAAACCAAAAGAAAATATATGTTTCTTACCTTTGTGTGATTTATATCCAAGCCAAGTTTTTTCATTTTTTTGGAAACAAATATAAAATGAAATTCTATTACTTCACATATGTCTAAACCTTAAAAAATTTCCCCCCAAATTTAGCCTAGCTTAGGTTAATTACTATATATTTGTGAAAAACTTGTTAACTAATTTATGTGTCCCAACCCTAAATCCAAACCATAATTCAATAAAACATATTTATAATAATTACATGAAAATATATATTATAATTTCCATTCCATAAATAAATTAAGTAAACAAAATTTAGTAAAATATGCATTAACTAAACCAAAATGACTGCAATTATGACATTATTTCCACTATAAATTATTTGTAATATTTACATATGGGGACCTATGTTCATCATCCATGAACTAGGGTGAACCTTAATAAATTGATAAGTAGGATCGGGGGGGTGGGAAAAGTGAGTAGGTAATTAGTTAGGTATTTGGTTATATAAAAAGCATAGGTAAGTAAATAAACATAGTGATAGGTAGGAAGTTGGATGCATAAGTAGGTAAGTAGGTTGTTGGGTTAGTAGGCAAGTTAATAAGTAGAAAGGAAATTCAAGGAACAAGGTAAATAGGTTTATTAGGGTAAGAATGCATGTAGGTAGGCAAGTTAGTAGATAGGAAAAAAGTTACACTAACAAGGTAGCTAGGTAGATAGGCAAGTTAGTACATAGAAAACAAGCTACCTTATCAAGGTGGTTAAGTTTGTGAAGTACTTATGTCAATAGGGTGGTTGTGTATATAGGATTGTTAAATAGTAAGGTAGTTAGGTTAGTAGGATAAATTATTACTATAATGTTTAGGTCAACATGGAAGTTAAGTTAATAGGTATGTAATTAACAAGGTAGCTAAGTTAGTAAGGTGGATAGTTAGTATAGTAATTATGTCAGTAGGATAACTAATTATTAGGGTAGCTCTGTCAGTAAGGAATAATTAGTAAGGTACCAAGGTTGGTACAATATTTATGAGTTTAGGAAGGTGGGTAGGGTAGCTATGTGTGAGGTCAGGTCTAGGGAAAAACAATGAAGAACAAAATAAAAAAATAAAAAAAGTACAATGGTTAGTAGTGAATTGTGATGAACCCCATCTGGCACTGAATGAAAAAACGCAGCCCATCCAGTGGACAGAACGACCAACTGGTGCATTGGTGGCTGCTGGTTCACTCTCGCCATGGAAACTTAGCTTAAGCAGAAATCCAAGGCCTACCTAAGGTAAGAGAAGCCAACAACACGCAATTTGGAGCTGGGTGGGGAGTTCTGCCCCACCTCCCACTTCCACCATTCCACAAAGTAAACATGGGGTGAACATGGGGCAAGAAAGAGTGATGTTGCTGGGGCCTTCCAAGTTCCCACCTGTCCCAGACCCTTAGAAAAGCTGTCCAGTCTAGGGCAACTCTGGGGCAGTCCATAAGACCATGCTGAGGTGATTGGATGGTCAAGCTTTGGCAGAGCTTCCAGCTGGAGGTGACTCCCATTTGCTCCAATTGCCAGCATGTTGCCCACAGTTATCTGTATGAGCCTGGTCTAGCACTGTGCCGGAGATGTTCAATAATTTGCTGGTGCAATACCTCCTCTGGAAGTCCAATCTTTGAAGAATTTTCATTTGTGCTGGTTGCCCGGCTCTTCTACTTCTGTTTGCAATGTAGCCTCTCTTGAGAGAATAATCAAAGAAATGGCACCTCTGCTGAAGACACTACGGGGCTCCTTTGCCAGTTTACTTGGGTACCATGCCTGCTGATCAATAAATCCAGAGCTGAAGACCCAAGTGATAGCCTTCAGTTGAACTATATTTTATGCTTTATGACAGTCCTAAAGTGGATACAGTAGATAAATAGTAGTTCAAAGCCTTTCTTTTGATGAAACTTCAAGGTAGTTTTAATTGTTGACAACTTTATTCTAATCCACTTTTGCAACCAAGATTACAAATAAAAATAATCTAAACTAGTCATTCACAATACCATCATGCAGAAAAAGAGAATCATTCAAAAGCTAAAGGAACAAAAGATCCTTCTGTACCACATCAGAAAAATTAGCAAATTAAGTGTATTGAGAATGTGTTCAGCTGCTATGCATGCACTTTGATATGGAAAACTCACATTTGCCATATGACAATACTTAATAGTACCGGACCATCAACAAGGACTACCTGTCATGACTTCCTCTAATTTCTTCATCAACTCTCAATAGGTGTACATAAGAGTATGATAATCTATTCCAAATTCTCCAACAAAAATTACTTATACAAAAACTTGTGTGTTGATTCATTACTACATATCTGTCTTTTTATAATTGATTTCTGTCATATTTTTGGTTTAAATTTTTTAAAAATCTGTGTTTTTTTTGCTGATTTTAAGTATTACATTTTAATCACATTTTCAAGTAAAAAATAACATGGAGTTAAAAATGACAGAAGTCAAAACAGACCAGTTGTTTTTAACACAAACTTGACTGAGTGTTTTGATTGAGTGCTTACTAAAGTGTTTGTTTTGATTGAGGTATCTAATGACATATAGGTGTCCATGTTGACTAACATGACTAAATGCCTAGCTAACATGGCTGCCAAATGGCATCTTTGCTGTGACTAACTGGATTAACATGCATGCCAATGTTTGGGTGCCACATGGCATGCATGTTTTGACTAACTTGACTACTGTGTGCCAAAGGAAGCGTCTATTTCTAAGTAGACCCATTAGCAGAAACTATATCTACAGTTTGAAGCACCACTATGAACAAAGTCCTCACCATTATCATGAATCATGGCCACTTAGTTCAAAGAAGACAAGTGGATCCTGCTCTTTGAGCAATGCCCTGAAGACTTTACAACAGCAAGGTGCCATGGTAAGGAGGCCTTCAACCTACATAAGGAGCACAGACAAAACATGCACCAAGCATTCCCCAGCATGAAAGAGCTCTTGGTAGTACATTACATCAGTATGAAGAATGTCCCATAATACTGCAAAAAACTCAAGGATAAATATTGAAATCAGTTGCTTAGCTCTCTACTTGACCTTTCAGTAATGACACAAAATATAACGTCTTAGACTGACTCTATCAGAGAAACCTGCCTAATGTTTGCTCCATGGCATGGGACACAACTGTGTCATCCAGCAGCGACTCTTGGCTCTCCAAGGAGTTGAAGAATCCAGTACAGTCTTTTGGCTCACATGTTAGCTCTAGATCTTCAAGAAATTAGAATTTACACAGCACATCCAGTGAAGAACTGCACTGCCTGTCATTACCATACAAAAGCAAAACACAGAAGGTGTAGACTATTACCAAGTTGCAGCCAGGGTTGAATATTGACATTCAGGTTTTGTTAAACTGTGCAATCTGACATTTGTTCAGGCAGCTTGTCCTGTCAACTTGTTACAAGGTAAGATCTGTTTACACCTTTAGACCAGAAATATCCTTGTCTGGAGCCATCTTCAGCATGTTACAGTTCAACCTCAAGGTTCAAGAATGAAAAGAGCAGACTAGGCTTTCCTGACTTCATGGTAACGCACAGCAGGTTTTGAAATGATAATGGCCTTCTCCAGGCCTTTGTAGGTAGTTCAAACCAAAGTTTCTGATGCTTCATCCACTTGGCCAAAATATATGTCTCATTCAATTCAGCATGGCATCCAGGCAGACAGTCACATCCACATTGACAATATCACCCTCCTCCAATTGCCTGGCATCTGGAATGCCATGGCAGACAACTTCATGCACAGATGTGCAGCATGGTTTTGGGACGAAATGGTAATTCAGAGGAGAAGGGTAAACCCCAGCAGAAATTGTAGCCTGATGTATGACCTCATCTATCTTATCCATTGTTACCCCTGGCTTGATCACTCTTGCTGCTGCATCCAACATGTTGCAGGCAACCCTGCAAGCATTTCACAATTTTGCTATCTGCAAGACAGAATACACACAAACATGTCCAAGACAGCAGATCCAACACTACAAATGTACCCCAAAAAATGGACAATTCAAACTGCAGTGCATTGAAGAAGTACCGACACCAGGTCCAAAAACCCTAATCCAAAACCAAAATTCCATGGCCATGCAGCAAATCCAAGACTAAAAATGAACCAAAAAGAAGAGACATCTCAAACTGCAGAGCACTGAACAAGTACAATCAACAAACAATAAACAGAAGGGGCATGACACCAAACGAAATCATAACACCAAACAAAAAGGCCAGATTAGGGTTTACTGCCTGACATGTAATCTACCGTTCTCTGCGACCTACCCTCAACTCAAATTTTCCAACCATATAATGTAAATCAGGCTGTGGTGCTAAAAACTTTGAAAAGAGAGGAATCCCCACAACTATGCATTTGTCCAATCTCTTCTGTTCCATAGTGTAATTACCTTGCAGCAAGCTCAAAAGCGTCTTGCATCAGTGACAATTTTCCTCCCTTAGCTGAACACCTGCAGCAGCTGCGCTTTAGTAGAGCTAGTCGAGATAAACATCATTCCCTTTGCTCTTCATATCCAGTCTCTCTCTTGTAGTTTAAGTGGCAAGTAAACTTCAGAAAGGTACTGAAAACCAAAGGAACTCAGGGCTTGGATCTCAGCTTTCTCCTTGGTCTTGACCATCAGTTCCAACTCCTTGTACCAGTTTTTGTCCTTCTTGATGAAATCCTCTTCAAGCATGTCTTTCCCTGTCTTGATATCCTGATCAGTCATCGGCAACCGGCATTGCTCAGGAATTTTATACTTGTCAAGATCACTGGGACGAACTCCTAACCATTTGATGTCAGGTGTGGTAAGATTGGAACTGTCGTAGGACATGTTCTTTGATCCACTCATGTAAACAGAGAGGATCTTTAGACCATAAGGATCACTGTCAACTAACCCTAACACAGGCAGCTTCAAGTCTGTCTTCATTCTCTTCAAAAACAGCCTTGTGGCAACATCAGGCTGACCTTTGGCTGTAATGATCACACAAGGAAATCGGTTGTAGAATCTGTCCTCTGCAAGCCGCATGAATGCAGCATCCTTCTCAACTAACAGGATGAACAGTGCATCGCTCTCCATTCCTTGCACCTTATCAATGTTGGGAGGAATGGCCTTACCTCCAACTCCCATTTTTGTGCAATCGATTCTATCTCCATCTTCGATGAAGATCAGTCTACCTACAACCACTCCCTTTTCCGATGCTACAACATTCAAGCTTGACCTGGTGCACCCCAGCATGCATGACACATCGTCCAGGATAGTGTCTGACTGTCCCTGTTCCTGGAACAGCTTCACATCCGTGTAGAAGAGGTCACGCTTTGTAACATGGATCTGTTTTGTGCAAAGCTGGTGCACAAGCTGAAGGATCCGCGTTGTGATTGCCGTCTTCCGAACACTGGAGATGTTGGCAAATTGTCGAAATGACGCTTTGTCCTTGAGAACTATGCGATCAAGCTCAGGAACATAAAGCTGGTTGGCACTGCTCCTTGCTGGCACGCTGTACCCGAATCCATTCCCTGCCAGAATCGACTTCGCGATGCTCAAAATACTTCTCTCAATCTCCAGCACAACACTGCTGGTGTTCAGGTCCACGACTTCTTTACAGGCGTGAGGGAGGTTCAGGTCTGCAAGGGTGCGAGTCTCTTGCCTGACATCTTTTGCAGTCTCAGAGAATTTTTTTACAGATGCCAGAATCACAGCATCAGATTTGAGTTTCTTTCTAAAGCCGAGAGCAGCCTGTGCTTGTTTTTTGGCTCCCTGGCCTGTGCGAAAGTCCTCCTCATCATCATCATCATCTTCGACCACAGCCTTCCGCTTGTCCACCATTGCTGCAGCTCCACACTACCAAGAGCTCACTGCACAGCAGCCATCAAAAGCATGGAAATAGAGTGAAGTTAGGGGGGCAGAAGGGTTACAACACCATGGCTCTCGCACTGTCCATCTCTCTTGTATCTCTTTGCATTTTTTGCTATTCTATATGATCCCTAAAACCCTAAACCCTTAAGCTACCGTAAAGGACTGCTTGGATTTTTCCTTTGTATTTTCAGCTCCCTTGAAACCTGTTTTCAGCAAGCGCGATCTTCTGCGGTTGAAGGTACCAGCCAGGCTGTACCGTGAAAAAATCCCAGCGCTGCTTTACGTAGGAAAAGGACCTGAGTACAGGCCCTTCAGTGAATTTCGACCTGCTCCTGAGGCCGCCCTAATTATCGTAGTGTATTTTTTCAGATGACCATTCATTGTCAAGCGCAGGAACTCAGGGCCTCTCTTCCTTGATCTGGTAAAATGGAAGTAATCTTTCAGCGCACGTCCTCTGGAAATTAGGGCAGGTTTTTATCACTGTTGTACAGTTATTCGATTTTAATGTAATCTGAGGTTTCCAATTCTTTAAAAAAAATAAAAATTAATGAATAGTTGGTTTGATTTTTTGAGGAAATTTTAGAAGTAAGAGAATCATAGGTTTTCAAATACTTCACAAACATCAAAGAATGGACAGTTTTCATGAAAGAACCAACAAAGAACTTCATTGAGTTGAATGGTGAGTGTGTCTCATTTTGTATAAGGAACTCTTGTCACCAAAAGAACTTCATTGTGTTGGATGGTGGATGTCTCTCATTTTAATAAGGCACTCTCTTTGAGGTGGCATGATTTTTGCTTGCAAGCACATCTACCTATCTACAAATTGTTGGCCGTGCCTACCAAGGCAAGGATATTAGTTATAATCATTACAGACTATCTACTACTATAAAGAAATGGGTGTCCACGTGCTTGATGCGATAATTCGTGATTGGCTGGAGGCCCCCCCCCTCCCCTTGAGGGCCCCAGCCAACAAGAAGCAAACAGCAAAACAAATCGAAGTAAAACTTCGATGGGGTTGGTGGGTAGGTAGGTAGTGTCCAAGTTGGGGGTAGGTCGGTAGGTAGATAAGTAGGTAGGTAATCTCCAGTGAGTTGTAGGTAGGTAATGTACAGGGTGGAGGCGGTGCCGTGATTTTAATAAACCTTCGTTTCCGGGTAAATAAGGATCAAAGCACCACCGACGGTTTCGGGTATTTTGGAAGGGGGTGGATTCCAGCATCGAAGAAACTGCGGGTTCCATGTATTTGAGAAAACAATAATCTTCCGCATCAAAGAACCAGGTGTTTCAAAGACCTCAAACTTTGGAACCACCAAGGGGTTTCGTAAAAGAACCGGCGGTCATTTGATTGCTCATTGGAAAGAGTGAGAAAACCGGGTATTTGATTTCTCAATAGTCGCAGTTATCAGCTGAGATACCCTGGGTGACGGGTTGGGGCAATGTCCCGGCGCTGGACAGTTATCAAAAGTCGGAAAATAGAACCGGAGGTTATCATAACAGCTCTTGGGATACCAAACTACAGCTCTCAAACTAATAATAATAATAATAATAAAAGAACCACCCCGGTTTCTTACTTACATAGGTATACATGTCCGGGACTCTTAGAAAATAAAATTGTAAAATATGAAATAACTACCTTTCTAACCTACCATAAACTCGAATTCTTTCGAGAGAACCGCCAGTTTTTTGAGCTTCCTGAAATAACCAAAACATTGGGAACCTTTGGGCAAACATACCCTAGCGCTGGGCAGTTTTCAGAAACTGGAGTAGAACCCCGACGGTTATCATGATAGTATTTGGATCCTTGACTGCA
>Ga0116231_10000750_pt1 | contig 60753 bp, 52 predicted proteins | sample S1TSphgellanicum_2_FD_89695 | JGI IMG/M metagenome (GOLD analysis project Ga0116231, IMG submission 89695) | Host-associated microbial communities from peat moss isolated from Minnesota, USA - S1T2_Fd - Sphagnum magellanicum MG | ecosystem: Host-associated > Plants > Peat moss > Unclassified...
ATACCACTGCGCAACCAGCGGGTGCTGGCGCATGGCGGCGCAATAATCGCGCGAGGTTTGGGCCAGCGGCGGCTGAAAGGTGAGGAAGCGCGCGGTCACGGGCGCGAACATCGCGTCCGCCGCGGTCATTGCGGCGCCGAACAGAAACGGCCCGCCGGCGCCGAAGGCGGCGCGGGTATTCGTCCAGATCGCCTCGATCCGCGCGATATCGGCGAGGCTGCCGGGGTCCTGGCCGAGCCCGGCATAGTCGCGGCCGAGATTCATCGGCATGGCCTGGCGCAGCGCGCGGAACCCGGCATGCATCTCGGCCGAAATGGCGCGCGCATGGGCCCGGGCGGGGCGCTGCGCCGGCCAGAGCGCGGGCGCGAACTCGGCGCAATATTCCGCAATCGCCAGCGATTCCCAGATCCGCGCGCCTTGATGCTCAAGATACGGCACCAGCCCGGCCGGGGTCGCGACCTTGATCGCCGGGGTGCCGGCCGGCGCCATCGGCAGCACGATGTCCTCCACATCCAGCCCGGCCAGGCGCACGCAGAGCCAGCCGCGCATCGACCAGGAAGAGTAGCGGCGGTTGCCGATATAGAGTTTACCGGTGGGCATGCAGGCACTCCGTGGTTACAAAGAGCGCCGTACCATGGATGCGGTGAATTCTGAACGGGGCAAGGCGTATTCGCCGGCCCGCGCCGCCGCGATGAAGGCCAAAATATCCTCGAACACCGGGGCGCGCCAGGCCAGATAGGGCAACACCGCGAGCAGGATGCCGATATGGGCGAGCTTGGGGTAGATCTTGGTCTCGACCACGCCGCCGACACGGCGGATGCGCGCCGCCAATGCCGTGGTGTTGCGCGGCAGCACCGTGCGGTCCGCCCCGCCGGTGGCGAGGAACATCGGCGGCAGATCGCCATGCACATGGGTGACCGGCTGGGTGTCCCGGATGTCGGACGCCGCGGCGAAAATGGTTTTGATGACCGGGTCTTTCAGCGGCAGGAAATCATACGGGCCAGCCAGCCCGATAATGCCGGCAACCTCCGGCGCCTCCGGCAGCATCGCGGTCATGATGGCGTTATAGGCGCCGGCCGAGTGGCCGAGCAGGAACACCGATTTGGGATCCCCGCCATAGGCCGCGACCTTGGTGGTCACCCATTCGACCGCGGCGGCGCAATCCTCGACAAAGCCGGGGTAGCGCACCTCCGGATAGAGCCGGTAATCCGGGATGACCACCACGAAGCCTTGGGCGGCAAACCGGCCGGCGATGAAATCATAATCCGCGCGGTCACCGGACTGCCAGGAGCCGCCGTAAAAAAACACCAGCACCGGCAGGTCCCGCGCCGCTTGCGGGCTGAAAATATCCAGGCGCTGGCGCGGGTTGCCGCCATAGGCGATGCCGCGCAGCGGCTTGGCGCCGGCCAGACCGACGGATTTGTTGATAAGGTCAATCGGACGCGGCAAGAACCCCATGAATTCGGATATAGGCTGATCGGGAAAACAGGCAAGCAGACAAAAATGGTAAAGACAAGCGCTACTTTTTTTGAAAAAAAAGTAGCAAAAAAACGTTTGTCCTGGGGCTATGGGCGCGCCACCTGCAATGCCCAGGGGAATCAAGGGTGTTTTGCGGAGCTTGGCATGCCGATGACCGAGCGTAAGCGAGGTCTGAATCGGGCCGCCCAGCGCGGTTAGAAAAGCGACCGCTTACTTAACCCACCCCCGGCGGCCGTGATACGCCTCCGCCATGGATCAACAACCAAAAACCTGGGCCGGATTGTCACTGGCCCGCCCGCTGGTGATGGGCATTTTGAACGTGACACCGGATTCCTTCTCCGATGGCGGGCGGTTTGCCGGCGCGCCGGGCGCAATCGCGGCCGGTCTGGCGATGGCGGAGGCCGGAGCCGATATTGTGGATGTGGGCGGCGAGAGCACGCGGCCGGGTGCTGCGTTGGTGAGCGTCGAGGAGGAGCGTGCGCGCGTGGTACCCGTGGTGGCCGGGCTGGCGGCGGCGGGGGTTGTGGTCTCGATCGACACGCGCAGCGCGGCGGTGATGGCGGCCTGCCTGGATGCCGGCGCGCGGATTGTGAACGACGTGTCCGGCCTGAAGCACGACCCGGGGGCCCGCGCGCTGGTGGCGGCGCGCGGCTGCCCGGTGGTGATCATGCATATGCGCGGCTCGCCGATGACGATGAACTGCCAGGCGCATTACGCGGATCTGGTGGCGGACGTGCTGGCGGAGCTGGCCGCCACGCGCGACGCGGCGGTGGCGGCCGGGATCGCGCGGGACAATATCGCGCTGGACCCGGGGCTCGGCTTTGCCAAGCTCGGCGCGCAGAATCTGGCGCTGCTGCGGGCAACCGCGCGGTTCGCCGCACTCGGGCACCCGTTACTGATCGGCCTGTCGCGCAAAAAATTCATCGGTGAATTCGGGCGTGAGCCGGATGCGCAAAAACGCCTGCCAGGCTCGCTCGCCGCCGGGCTTTATGCGCTGGCGCACGGCGCGCATATATTGCGTGTGCATGACGTGGCGGCGAGCGTGCAGGCATTGCGCGTGTGGCACAGCCTGATAGCAGGAGAGCATGGAGCAGACGACGAGCAGAAGGCTGTTCGGCACCGACGGGATCCGCGGTACCGCCAATAGCGCGCCGATGACGGCCGAGATGGCGCTGAAGCTCGGCCAGGCGGCGGGGCTGCTGTTCACCCGCGGCAGCCACCGGCACCGTGTGATCATCGGCAAGGATACCAGGCTCTCGGGCTATATGCTGGAGCCGGCGCTGACCGCGGGGTTCACCAGTGCGGGGATGAACGTGACACTGGCGGGCCCGCTGCCGACGCCGGCGATTGCGATGCTGACACGCTCGCTCAGGCTCGATCTCGGCGTGGTGATCTCCGCCTCGCACAACCCGTTCGAGGATAACGGGATCAAGCTGTTCGGGCCGGACGGCACCAAGCTCTCGGACGAGACCGAAGCCGAGATTGAGGCGCTGATGGCCATCGACCTCTCCGCCCGGCTGGCGGCTCCCGGCCGGCTCGGCCGTGCGTCCCGGCTGGTGGACGCCGCCGGGCGGTATATCGAGGCGGCAAAATTCTCCTTCCCGCGCGGGCTGCGGCTGGATGGGCTGCGCATCGTGCTCGATTGCGCGCATGGCGCCGCCTACAAGGTGGCGCCGGCGGCCTTGTGGGAGCTGGGCGCGACGGTGATCCCGATCGGCGTGGAGCCGGACGGGTTCAACATCAACCGCGAGGTCGGCTCGACCGTGCCCAAACATCTCTGCGCGGCGGTGCTGGAGCATGGCGCGGATATCGGCATTGCGCTGGATGGCGACGCCGACCGGGTGATTTTGGCCGATGAGCGCGGCGAGATCATCGATGGTGACCAGATTTTGGCGCTGATCGCGCGGGATATGCATGAGCAAGGCGCGCTGAAGGGCGGCGGGATTGTGGCGACGGTGATGTCCAATCTCGGGCTGGAGCGGTTTTTGGGCGGGCTGGGCCTCTCGCTCAGCCGCACCAAGGTGGGGGACCGCTACGTGGCCGAAGCGATGCGGGCCGAGGGCAAAAATCTGGGCGGCGAGCAATCCGGCCATGTCATCCTGTCCGATTTCGCGACCACCGGGGATGGGTTGATCGCGGCGCTGCAGGTGCTGGCGGTGCTGGTGCGGGGGGGCAAGCGCGCCTCTGAGACCTGCCTTGTGTTCGCGCCGCTGCCGCAGCTCTTGCGCAATGTGCGCTTCTCAGGCGCCTCCCCGCTTGGCCTGCCGCATATCCAGGCGGCGATTGCGGCGGCCGGGCAACAGCTCGGCGCGGCTGGGCGGGTGCTGATCCGCGCCTCGGGCACGGAGCCGCTGATCCGCGTGATGGCGGAGGGCGAGGATTCGACGCTGATCGCGAGCATCGTGGACCAGCTCTGCGGCACCATCGCCCAGGCCACCGCGCAAGCCGCCGAGTGAAGCGGGTTCTCACCATCGCCGGCTCGGATTCCGGCGGCGGCGCCGGGATTGAGGCGGATATCAAAACCATTACCGCACTCGGCGGCTATGCCTGCACCGCGATTACGGCGGTGACGGCGCAGAACACGCTGGGGGTGGCCGGCGTGCACACGCTGCCCGGCGCGTTCGTGCGCCTGGCGATTGAGACCGTGCTCGCCGATATCGGGGTGGACGCGGTCAAGCTCGGCATGCTGGCGAATGAGGAGATCATCCGCGCGGTGGCAAGCGCGCTGCCGGATGGCGTGCCAATCGTGCTGGACCCGGTGATGGTGGCAACCTCCGGCGCGGTGCTGCTGGAGGATGGCGCGATCGCGGCGATGATTGCGCTGCTGCTGCCGCGCGCCACATTGGTGACGCCGAATTTGCCTGAAGCCGCGAAGCTCACAGGGCTGGATGTGGCCACGCCGGCCGCGCAAATCACCGCCGGGCGGCGATTGCTGGACATGGGTGCCAAGGCCGCGCTGATCAAAGGCGGGCACGGCACCGGGGACATGCTGACGGATTATCTGGTGACGGCCGACGCGGTGGAGGAGATCACCCTGCCCCGGCTGCACACGCGCCACACCCACGGCACCGGCTGCACCATGGCCTCCGCCATCGCGACCGGGCTGGCGCAGGGCATGGACGTCAATACCGCGACACGCCGGGCGCGGGATTATTTGCAGGCGGCAATCGCCGCGGCACCGGGGTTCGGCGCCGGGCATGGGCCGGTGAACCATTTGGTACAGAGCTAGAGCGCGATTCAGACATTCTGTCGGATCGCAAAGCGATTCCACAGAATGTCATCCGGCTCTAAGCAAACGGTCGCTTTTTTTAAAAAAAGCGACGCCAAAAATTTTTGATTCTGAACCTGTCGCGCTTTAGGGGTATTGTCTGTTTCACCTCGACAAAGCACTCATGTCCTATGACAAAAGCTTAAACCATATTGAATTTACAAGAACTTATATCTGATTGAAACTCCCGATTGGCAAAACTTCCTCAGGAATATTGTAATGATTTGGAAACGATATTGAGATAATTTGATCATCGATCAGATCGGCAGGCAAAATCAATCCGAGCCTGCTTATAAATTTGCGGCAAAGACCATTTTTCCCCGTATCTTTAAAAAGCATGGAATAACCATTTTCTGCAGATCGCAAAAAATTCTGAATTGCAGAGAATTCAACACGTAAGGCGAAGACTCTGCAACTGACCACCAACTGGCTACATTGCCCATTATGGATTAAGCTTACCGCTGTTATGCCATAATTGTTAAACTTGTCGGATACATCGAAACCAAACATGACGCCGCCATCCATGAAATAGGCGTTCAGCTCTCTTTCGTCCCACCGCTTACCTGTCGTATTAAATTGATTTGTCTTATTCAGCAGCTCAAAAGCGCGTGGGAATCTTTTATGATTGATGGCTGAAATACGTTCGGCGGTAATTGTTATCCCGAGCTCACGCAAATAATCATCTTCACTGGAATATGTCTCTTTTATCGTCTCACGCTGGATCATCCCTTGGATGGTTTCGGTTCGAGACTTTGATTCTTCTGTGATATACGGAACTTGGAGTTCCGGCGCCCAAAGCAGAGTTCGCCGCCAATTATAAATCGGTGCGTCCATAATTTTAATGTCAGGGAATGCATTTTTTACTTGATCTCTTTCTAAAGGATTATCATCGACAAATAGACAATTAGCCGGAAGGATATTGGTTTCCCGGAGAATTTCCTCAATGCTGGTGACTTTTGACGCCCAGCTAAATTTTTTACTCACAAAGTTTGAAAGCGGAAAGATTTTTCCGTATAAATTCTCCCATATTTGAGCTGCTATATCAGGATCATTCTTGCTCGCTATAGCGAGAAGAATGCCGCGCTTTTTGAGAAACGCCGCCGCGTCCAGAATAGAAAGTGGCCAACCTTCGCTTAAGTGAGGACCGACGTCATCTTGATCCGCCGGCACGCCACGCCACAATGTTCCATCAAGATCAAACACGACCAATTTAATTTTATCGTTTTTTGAAATTATCTGGTAATGCGAACAGCATTCATTGAACACAGCCTCGATCGCTTCGCGGCCCTTTGGTTTATATAGATCATCTATCGAACCGGCTGGCGTTAGATAGATATCATGTGGACCATGAGATGACCCAATTAGCGAGCCATGATTAATATGAGATGTAATGTCGTCTTGAATGAAACGTTTTCCTAGCGTGGATGTGATTTCATCATAGTCAACCATATATACAGACTTTTCATTTTCGATCATGTCTGATAGTTCACGGTTTAATTCTTGAACGTAGTAAGACAAATTTGATAATTTATATTTTGGCAAAAGAAATCCGGTTGGATTAGCTTGTGGCCGGGAAAAATTTAATACGAATGTTGGAATCCCGAAGCTGCGATTATATTTCAGTGCGGAATCAAGATTTCGGCGAAGGCGGGATACACTAGAATTGAAATGTTCCTTGATTTTCTGATCATCAAGTGCTGAAAACTCTGTTTGAAAATAGTCGATATCACGTATTACGGAGCGGAGTGCAATTTGCACGACCTGAAAATTTACATTGGAGATTTCATGTTCAGACAAATCCTCGAGCTCAGAGCCGCCGTTAAAAACCTGATACTTAATTTCGGTAGCCGGATGAGCTTCCTGAATAACCTCTTTCCAATCAGCCATCAAACAACTGCCCGTAATAAGAACAAAACGAGGACTTTGCCATAGGCTGAGCGTTGGAGCGCGATAAGTCGCATCTGGAATAAAATCGATACTCGTGGGTGCCGATAGTCCATTGATTTTTAAAAATCTCTGTTTGAACTCCGCAGAGCTGATCAATCGCTCCACCCAATAATAGATGCTCTCTTGATGTGCATTTTCATTCTTGAATTTGTCGTTGTTGACTGCGCGCCCTAAAATTATTTGAAATAAACGCTCAATCGCTTCCGCGTCAGCAGAAGCCGAATCGATATCAGCCGGCTGAGAGAGAACTTGGTTAGTCATAGTCGCCCCCGAAAATGAATTTGCACCATAGATCAATATATCTATTGCCCATTTTACAAAAGTCTAACGAGGAAAAACATCCCCTTCCAGAGTTTTTTGTTGGTTTACCCGGTCAATCTGACCAGGAGATAACCGCAATGAGGCGTGTCACGGCACCAGGGTTCGGAGCCTGGCACGGGCCGGTGAACCATTTGGTGAGGGGGTAAGCAAGCGGTCGCTTTTTAAAAAAAAGCGACGCCAAAAAACTTATGATTCCTCTGGGGCTTTGCCGGTGGCGCGGCATAAGCCTCAGGACAAAAGTTTTTTGCTTCTTTTTTTCAAAAAAGAAGCGATTGCTCAAACCGCCACCGGCTCCGCCTCATACGGCCAATCCATCGCCGCCAGCCGCGCCGGCGCGAAGCGCGCTGTGGCGAGACCGGCGATGAAGGTGAGTGCAGACACCGCACCCGCAATGAGAAAGCCGTGCTTCAGGGTAAGGGCCAAACTAAACGTTACGACGATGAGAAAATACCCGGCCATACGCAGACCCACCGCAACGCCCTTGCCGCCGAATTCGCGCCAAAATAGCGGGATGGCGTTGGCGTAACTCGCACCAAAGACAAGGCCGAAGATGATGAAGGCGGCTGGCAGGCACTGCCAGGGCTGAAAAATATGAAACAAGCCCCCGATGGCAGCACCCGCGATGGCATCCGCGGTGGCACGCTGCAGCGTGTCGATGAGATGCGCACGGAACATGCGCCGCGCGAAGCCGGCACGGGATCCATACCGGCCGGCGGCAAACAGCAGTGGCCAGTCTCCGCGGTTTAGCAGCCATTGCCCGGCAACCACCAGGGTGACGCCAACCGCCTGGCCTATGGATTGACCGCCCTGGTCATGGATCACCTGTGCAAATCCGCGCCCATCGAACATGCCGAACGCACCCATGAAGGTAACGAGGAAAAACACCATGAAAAACGAGGCCAATAGCGCGCCGACAGGACCGAAACTATAGACATGGCCGAGGTTGAGCGGGCTCTCCGGCATGAAGGCCGGGCGCCAGGAGATCACCGCGATCAGCCGTGCCGCGAGCGGCCGGGGCGGCGGGCGCGGGCGGTCCGCCGCATGCGCGGCAATATCCGCCTGAAGCGCCGCGCGGGCGGGAAAATAGCGCAGGCCCGACACGACAAGGCCGGCCGCCACCACCAATAGCGCCAGCGCCGCCCACCAGGGCGCAAAAATGACCCGTGACATCAAATGCGGCAGTAATGCCAGCCCAATGAGCGGTACGATAAGCAGGGCACGTAGCCGACCCATACGCCTCGTGGCGCCGGTCGGGTAGCTCGTGCCGATGCCGCCGCCCATCGCCATGCCGATGGCAGCCAACGCGAGCGTGCCAAAAACCGGTGCGCCCAGCCACCAGAGCGGGGCGGCCAGCAACAGCAAACTGAGCGCCAGCACTATGATGACAGCCGCGAGTTCGACCTCTACGAGCCCTGGCACCAGGGGGGCCAAAGTGGCGCGAATCTGCCGCCAATAATGAAGGGAGATCGCGGCTGGCACGCTCCAAGCGGCCAGCCACCAGAAAAGCAAGCGTAAGCCGGAGTGCCCGTCTAGCAGTGCCGGTAATCCATGGCGGGCAACCTCGTGCTGCGAGAGACCGAGAATAACGATAGCGGCAACAAGGTTGTACCCCGCTGAATAGATCATCGCGTTATCCCGCACGAACGCGCCGCTGGCATAGTTGCGCAAAGCCGCCAGCACCAAGGCCGGTGGCGGGCGAGTCACCGGGTGATTTCCAAAAACACGGTTTCCAAATCCGGCACGCGCACCTCGGGTGATATCCCAAGCGCCTGGGTGAGCGCGCCTGCAGCGGCCTCGTCCCAGCCATCCACCAGCAGCGCCCCGGTCTCCGGCTCCTCGCTCAAAACCGCCAGGCCCGCAGGCAAGGCCGCCCGCAGGCCAGGCGCCGCAACCCAGCGCGTGGTGGCGCGGAAGCGCGCCATCGGCGCGTCATGCACCACCTGGCCATGGCGCATGAAAATCGCGCGCGTCACCACCTTCTCAAGGTCCGAGAGGATGTGCGAGGAGATCACCGCCACCCTGCCCTCTTGCGCGCAATAGCCGGCCAGCAGCGCCATGAAATCGCGCCGCGCCTGGGTATCCAGGCTCGCCACCGGCTCGTCCAGGATCAGCATGTCCGGCGCGTGCCGCAGCCCGAGCAGAATCGCCAAACGCTGCTTCTGCCCGCCCGAGAGGGATTTGACCCGCGCGTTCATGTCCAGCCCCGCCCAGTCCAGCAGCCAGGGTGCCACCGCCGGCGGCGTATTTTGATAGAATTTGCCAAGGTATTCGATCAGCTGGCCAACCCGGAAGCCGGTAAAGCCGCTCATCATCTGCGGCACAAAGCCAATCCGGCCGCGCAATTCCGGGGTAAGCTCCCCGGCCGGCGTGCCGAACAGCTTGATCGCCCCGGCGCTGGGCAGCAGAAACCCCAGCATGCAGCCAATCAGCGTGGTCTTGCCCGCGCCGTTGGGCCCGAGCAGTGCCACCATCTCCCCCGGGCGGATGGCAAAATTCACCCCCGCCAGCGCGCGCCGGGCGCCATAATCCTTGGTTAGTCCCTGCGCCTCGATAACGGGCGCGGCCGTACCGTCGAACATGCAAGCTCCGGGGTTTGGCGAATATTCCCGAAACGCCGCACAACTTTCAAGCGAAAACAAAGGAAGAAAGCGGCCGCTTTTTTGAAAAAAAGCGACGCCAAAAAACTTTTTATTCCTCTGGGGCGGTGCCGGTGGCGCGGCATGAGCCTCAGGACAAAAGTTTTTTGCTGCTTTTTTTCAAAAAAGAAGCGCTTGCCTTACCTAATGCCCCAGCGCCTGGACGATTTCTTCCGTCATCTTCTTCGCATCGCCGAACAGCATCATCGTGTTGTCGCGGAAGAACAGCTCGTTATCCACGCCGGCATAGCCCGAGGCCATTGAGCGTTTCACGAACAGCACGGTTTTCGCCTTGTCCACCTCCAAAATCGGCATGCCGAAGATCGGCGAGGCCGGGTTGGTTTTGGCGGCGGGGTTGGTCACGTCGTTCGCACCGATCACGTACACCACGTCGGCGGTGGAGAACTCGTTATTGATCTGCTCGAGCTCGAACACCTCGTCATACGGCACATTGGCCTCGGCCAGCAGCACGTTCATATGCCCCGGCATGCGGCCGGCGACCGGATGGATCGCGTATTTGACCTCGACATTATCCTTCTTCAGCGTGTCCGCCATTTCGCGCAAGGCGTGCTGCGCCTGGCTCACCGCCATGCCGTAGCCCGGCACGATGATGACCTTCGAGGCGTTTTTGAGGATGAAGGCGGCGTCATCCGCCGAGCCGATTTTCACCGCCTTGTCGCCGGTGTTGGGGCCGGCGACCGCGGCGTCGCCCGAATTGCCGAAGCCGCCCAGCAGCACGTTGAAGATGCTGCGGTTCATGCCCTTGCACATGATGTAGGACAGGATGGCGCCGGACGAGCCGACCAGCGCGCCGGTGATGATCAGCGCCGGGTTGCCGATGGTAAAGCCGATGCCAGACGCCGCCCAGCCGGAATAGGAGTTCAGCATCGAGACGACGACCGGCATGTCCGCCCCGCCGATCGGGATGATCAGCAGGAAACCCAAAGCCAGCGCGACGAGCGCGATCAGCGTGAAGATCAGCGGGCTGCCGCCGGTGAAGATGAAGCAGATGATCAGCAGGAACAGCACAATGCCGAGGCCGAGATTGAGCTTGTGCTGGCCGGCGAAGGTGATCGGGGTGCCGGACATCAGCGCCTGCAGCTTGGCGAACGCGATCAACGAGCCGGTGAAGGTGATGGCGCCGATGGCGAGGCCGAGCGACATCTCAACCAGGCTCTCCATATGGATATGCCCGGCGCTGCCAATGCCAAAGCTTTGCGGCGCGTTGAGCGCCGAGGCGGCGACGAACACGGCCGCCAGGCCCACCAGCGAGTGGAACGCCGCAACCAGCTGCGGCAGCGCCGTCATTTTAATACGCTGCGCCGCCACCAGGCCGATGCTGCCGCCGATCGCGACGCCGGCGATGATGAGCACGATGCCGCCCAAGGACATGCCGCCATGGATGAAGGTCGCGAAAATCGCGATCACCATGCCGATCATGCCGAGCTGGTTGCCGCGGCGCGAGGTGGTGGGGTGCGACAGGCCGCGCAGCGCCAGGATGAACAGGACCGCCGCGACGAGATAGGCAAGTGAGGTGAAGGACTGGCTCATTGGGAACCTTATTTCTTACGGAACATCGCGAGCATGCGGTTGGTCACCGCAAAGCCGCCAAAAATATTGACGCTGACCAGCACGACCGCGAGGAAGCCGAAGAGATGGGCCAGGAAGCTGCCATGCAGGCCGGTCGCCAGCATGGCGCCGACGATGATGACCGAGGAGATCGCGTTGGTGACCGCCATCAGCGGCGAGTGCAGCGCCGGCGTCACGCTCCAGACCACGTAATAGCCCACGAAAATGGCGAGCACGAAGGCGGTGAACAGATACACGAAGGGGGCGGCGGGCGGCGCGCTCTGCGCGGTCTCGGCCGCCACGCCGGCGGCGTTTTGCGCCAGGATGGAAGCCTGGTGCGCGAGCTGAGCGGCCTGCACCGCGAGATCGGCTGGGGTCATGTTTGGTCCCTCCCTTTAGGCGGCGGCTGGGGTGAAATTGGGATGCACGATCTGCCCGCCGCGGGTGAGCAGCACGCCCTTGATGATGTCATCGCTCTCGGTGAGCTTGGGCGCCTTGGCCTCCTTGTCCCAGAAGGTGGTGAGGAAGGTCAGCAAATTGCGCGCATAAAGCTGGCTGGCGGCAACCGCGATGCGCGAGGGCCAGTTGCGGTGGCCGATGATGATCACGCCGTTACCGGTGGTGATCGTCTCGCCCGGCACGGTGGCGGCGCAATTGCCGCCGGAATCCGCCGCGAGATCGATGATCACGCTGCCGGGCTTCATGCTCGCCACCATCTCGGCCGTGACGATGGTGGGCGCCTTGCGGCCCTGCACCAAGGCGGTGCAGACGATGATGTCGTTCTTCGCAACCGTCGCCGCCATCAGCTCGGCCTGTTTCTGGCGGAACGCATCCGACATCTGGGTCGCGTAGGCGCCGGTCTGCTTCGCGGTCTCCTCATCCTCGACACCGATATAGGTGGCACCCAGGGATTTGATCTCCTCCTTGGCGGCCGGGCGCACATCGGTGCCCGAAACGATGCCGCCCAGGCGCCTGGCGGTGGCGATCGCCTGCAACCCGGCGACACCGGCGCCGATCACCAGCACGCGGGCCGGCGGCACGGTGCCGGCCGCGGTCATCATCATCGGAAAGCCACGGGCGAAACTATCCGCCGCCTCGATCACGGCGCGATAGCCGGCGAGATTGGCCTGCGAGGAGAGCACATCCATGCTCTGCGCGCGGGTGATGCGCGGCAGCAGCTCCATCGCCACGCCGTCGATCTTATGCGCGGCGAGGTCCGCGACCAGCCCAGGGTCGCCAAACGTGTTCATCGTGCAGACCAGCAACGTGCCCGGCGCGATCAGGCCGCGCAGCTCCGCCTCCGGCGCCTGCACGGCGAACAAAATCCCCGCACCCTGCAACGCCGCGGCGGCATCCGGGACGATCTCCGCCCCCGCGGCCGCGAACTCCTCATCGGAAATCGCCGCGGTGAGGCCGGCCCCAGCCTCGATGGCAACGCTGAGCCCCAAAGCGATGAGTTTTTTGACCGTATCCGGCGTGGCAGCGACCCGGGCTTCCCCCGCACGACGCTCCTTCAAAACCGCAAGACGCATTTACCTAACCCTTTATTCTTACCAATTGCGCGGCACCATGAGTGAGCGCGCATAATATTTCAAGACTGCCGCCCCTCAGTTAGGGGGCGTGACCCAGCATACAAGTCACGCACTCACGTTATCACAACCGCCACATGGCCCTTCTCGGCACTAAACCCCAAATAGCGGTAATTGAGGCCCGATTGCGCGATAAACTCTTGAAACGCCTTATATTCATGCGCGCGCCAGCCGGGGTAGTTGAAATATTCGTCGAACACGATGACGGTCCCGGGCACGATACGGGCGCGCAACTGCTCAAAAATAATCACGGTCGAGACATAAATATCGCAGTCCACATGCACCAGCGCGCAGGCCCCCGTATGCGCGGCCAAAAACGGCGGCAAGGTCTGGTCAAACCAGCCGACATGCAGCTTGGCATTGGCCGGCACCTTCGGCAGCCGCCCCTTAAGCGAAAACGCGCCCGCCGCCTCCTTGGTGCCACCCCAGTCACCGGGCAGGCCCTCAAAACTGTCGAACCCATGCACCTCGCCGGCACGCAACCCCGCCAAATGCCGCAGGGACGCCCCCTTCTCCACCCCGAACTCCAGAACCAACCCCTCGCCAGGCGCGCGCGAGAGCGCGAATTTCAGCAGATCAAACCGGTCCGGCAGAACCATCGCCTCGGACATATGCTCGACAATATACGCCACCGCCTCCCGCTTGGCGTGCAAACGCAAATCAATCCAAAGATCATTGGCATAAAAAGAATGCAGAAACTTCCGGTACGCCCTGGAAAATAACCCCTCGCCAATGCCACGCCGAAATATCGCCATACCGCCGGTTTATGTGCCGCGGGCGGAGGAAGCAAGGCCAAGGGGCTCCGCCCCTTGGAACCCCGCTGGGGCCGTAGGGCCCCAGACCCCTAGACTTAAGGGTATTGGGAGGGTGGGGTCATTCGCCGCTTTGGTCCTTGCCATTTAACGTAGCGCGGGGGGCGAATGACCCCACCCTCCCAATACCCTTTAAAACCTAATGGGGGTCCGGGGCCTCAGGCCCCGGTGGGGGTCCAGGGGGCAAAGCCCCCTGGCCTCACTTCGCCGGCGGCACGCCCGCCGCGGCGAGGGCTTCGGCTTGGCGGGTGGCGAGGCTTGCTTCGTCGAAGCCGGCGATGGTTTCCTGGAAGAGCTGGTACCAGTTGAGCTGGGCGCGCAGCCGCAGGAAGACGCTGCCGAGGCCGATGGCGGAGCGGTCCATCAGCATGAATTCGCGTGGCGGGCGCACGCCGCCGGTGCGTTGCAGCCCGGCATGGACGCGGGTGGCGACGCTGCGGCCGTATTGCGAATCGTCGAGGTCTTGGATCGGGCGGACGCGGTCTTCCATCAGCGGTTCGTAGAGGAATTTGGCCCATTCGTTGAGCACGGTGATTTGCTCATCGGTGATGCCTTTGAAGCCCCAGACATTATAGGCGTGGCGGGAGTGGTCCATGTCGTTATCGCGGACGGCGGCGTAGAGTTCCAGCACGCCGCCGACGAAGGCAGGCGGGAAGACGCGGATGGAGCCGAAATCGAGCAAATTGAGGCCGCCTTGCGCGTTGACCTGGTAGTTGCCGAGATGCGGGTCGCCATGGATGACGCCGTAGCGGTAGAACGGGATGTACCAACCGCGGAATAAGGCGGTGGCGAGGGCGTTGCGCTGCTCCTGGGTGGGGTTGGTATCCAGCCAGGTTTTAAGCCCGGTGCCGTGCAGCCATTTCATGGTGAGCAGGCGGCCGGTGCAGTAGCCTTGGATGGGTTCGGGGACTTGCACCTCGGGCACGTCCGCCAGCATGGCCTGGTAGAGGCGGATTTGGGCGGCCTCGCGGGTGTAGTCCAGCTCCTCGCGGAAGCGTTCGGAGAGTTCGGTGTAGATATCGTCCTGGATGATGGCGTTATCCATGCGGCGGTAGAGCGCCATGGCGATTTTGATCTGGCGGAGATCGGCCTCGATCGTGCTCGGCATGTCCGGGTATTGCAGCTTGCAGGCGACGAGCCGGCCGTCCGGCAGGGTGGCTTTATGCACCTGGCCGAGGCTGGCGGCGGCGGCGGCCTCGCGCTCGAAACTGGTGAATTTGCTCTCCCAATCGGGGCCGAGCTCGCCGGCCATGCGGCGGCGGACGAAGGCCCAGCCCATCGGCGGCGCGTTGGCCTGCAGCTCGGCGAGCTGGGCGGCGTATTCGGGGGGCAGCGCGTCCGGGATGGTGGAGAGGAATTGCGCCGCCTTCATGATCGGGCCTTTGAGGGTGCCGAGGATGGCTTTGAGGTCCTCGGCATGTTCGGCCTGGTTGGTTTTGATGCCGAACACGCGCTCGCCCGTGATGCGCGCGGCGATGCCGCCGACCGCGCCCGAGGTGCGGGCGAAGCGGCGGACCTCGCCGAAGAAATTGCCGCCGGTGCGCTCGGCCATTACGCCTCCAGCTCGTCGATGAAGCCGGCGATGATGTTGAGGCCCTGGGCCCAGAAATCCGGGCGGGAGGCGTCCAGCCCGAACGGGGCCAGCAGCTCCTGGTGGCGGAGCGTGCCGCCGGCCTGCAGCATGGCAGTGTATTTGGCGGCGAAGCCTGGCTTGTCCTCCGTGGCCTGGTAGGCGGCGTAGAGCGCGTTCACCAGGCAGTCCCCGAAGGCGTAGGCGTAGACATAGAAGGGCGAGTGGATGAAATGCGGGATATAGGCCCAGAACATCCGGTACTCGTCAGCGAAGTTGAAGGCCGGACCGAGGCTGGCGCGCTGGATTTCCATCCAGATCTCGCCGATGCGTTCGGGCAGCAGCTCGCCCGCGGCGCGCTCGGCATGGATGCGCAGCTCGAACTGGTAGAACGCGATCTGGCGGACCACCGTGTTCAGCATGTCCTCGATTTTCTGCGCGAGCATGATGCGGCGGCGGGCGGGGTCGGTCTCGGCGTCCAGCAGCGCGCGGAAGGTCAGCATCTCGCCGAACACGCTGGCGGTTTCCGCCAGGGTGAGCGGGGTGCCGCACATCAAATAGCCTTGCTTGGCGGCGAGGCGCTGGTGCACGCCGTGGCCGAGCTCATGGGCCAGGGTCATCACGTCCCGCGTGCGACCGTGATAGTTCATCAGCACATAGGGGTGGACGGCGGGGATGGTGGAATGCGCGAAGGCGCCGCCGTTTTTGCCCGGCCGGGGCGCCGCGTCGATCCAGTTTTTGGTGAAGAACGGCTCGATGAGGCTGGCCAGCTCCGGGTTGAAGCCGCGATAGGCGGCGAGCACGCAGGCTTGCGCCTGGGGCCAGGGGATATGGCTGTCCGGCTCGCCGGGCAGCGGGGCGTTGCGGTCCCAGTGCTCGAGTTTGTCGAGGCCCAGCCATTTGGCCTTCATCGCGTAATAGCGGTGCGCGAGACGGGGATAGGCGGCGGACACGGCATCGGTCAGCGCCGCCACGACCTCATCCTCCACCATATTGGCGCGGTTGCGGTAGGCGGTGGGGCTGGGATAGCGGCGCCATTTATCCTCGGTCGCCTTGTCGCGCGCGAGCGTGTTGGTGATATGGGCGAAGAGTTTTTCGCGCGCGGCCAAAGCGGCGGCGATGGCGTGGGCGGCGGCCTCCCGCGTGGCGCGGTTGGGGCTGGAGAGTTTGTTCAGCGCGGCCGAGAGGGTGAGTTCTTCATCGGCCACCGTCACCCGCAAGCCGGCCATGGTCTCATCGAACAGCCGCACCCAGGCCGAGGCGCCGGTGAGGTCTTTTTCCATGAAAAGCTGTTCGAGCTGGTCGTCGAGCTGATGCGGCAGGAAGACGCGCAGGTCGCGGAACCAGGGGGCGTAGCGGGCCAGGCGCGGGTGCTGCAGCAAAATGGCGAGGTCGGCCTCCGCGATCAAATTCAGCTCGAGCGTGAAGAACAGCAGATGGGTGTTGATGGCGGTGGCGCGCTCGGAGACTGATTGGCGGAATTGGCCGATGGCGGGATCGGCGGAATCGGCCGCGAACAAAAGCTGGGCGTAAGACAGGATTTTGCCCAAGCGCTCCTCGATCGCCTCGTACGCGATCACGGCTTCGGCGAGCGCCGGGGCGTCCAGCGTGGCGAGTTTGGATTTGTAGGCGGTCTCGAAGGCGGCGGCGCCGCTCTCGAGGGTTGCGAGGTCGGCGGCGAGGCGCGGGTCCTGCGGCGAGGCGTAGAGGTCGCTCAAATCCCAGGCGGGCAACGCCTCCTGGCCGCCGGCGAAGCCATCGGGGTGGCGGAAAAACTCGGTCTTTCGCATATCTGGCACGGCTCCTTGGTCCAACCCTTGATGTAGGGTGTTGGGGCGGAAGGTCAAATTTAAAGCTTGGGCGCGGCGCGGCGGCGCGCGGTTTGGGACAGGTTATTTGACGTATGTTCCACGTGGAACATACGTCAAACCAACTGTCATTATATCTAACTCTACGTTAAAGTTATTTGAGAGCTGTCGCCGGCTAGGGATTGATGGGTATGGGGCGCGGTTTTGCGGCCGGCGTAGATTTGGAAATAGGGCTGATTTTTGTTTTATGATAAGTGGCGCCATATGTGATGGCATTTCGCGGGTTGAGGTTGTTTTGGCGCCTGCGGAGAGGACGGATGAATCGAGCATTTTGGGGTGGCGAACCTATCTGAGCGCGCGCTGAAAAACGGCGACATCACTCAGTTTGTATCCTATCTTTTCGTAGAAACGCCGGACCTCGTGATTATCCGCGCGGACCATCAAGTGCAATTTTGGGGCGCCGCACCTGGCCAGCCAAATCTCCGCTTCGCGCATCATTTTCTGGCCTAGTCCTTGGCCTTGTGCAGAGCGCGCGACGGCCAAATAATAGACCCAGCCACGATGTCCATCATACCCCACCATGGCGGTTGACACGAGACTGGCATTTAAGCGGCCGGCGAGCACTGTGGAGGCCGGTGAGGTCAGCGCCAAACGAATGTCCGACCGAGGGTCATTCCATGGCCTGGTTAGCTGGACGTCTTCCCATAGCGCCACCGCCGCTTCGGTTTCGTCGTCCTGTAAGACGCCAATTTCTAACATATCTGCGTGCTTCATCTCGATTAAATGCCTATTACACGATGTTCAAGGCGCTTAAAACGTCAAGAATTTCGTACCCCTACGCAAGATTGCGCGATGCGTGAGATTGCGGGCAAACTGACCCCGTAAAAAAAGCAGGTTGCCCATGTTGATCGCCCATCTGTCCGACCCGCATCTGCGGCCGCGCGGCGAGCTTTATCACGGTATCGTCGACTCCAACGCCATGTTCCTGGCCGCGATCCGGCATCTGGCATCGCTGGATCCGCAGCCGGATTTGGTGATTCTGAGCGGTGATCTCGTGGACAAGGGCACGCACGCGGAATACGCGCTCGCGGCGGAGATGCTGGCGTTGATCCCGCAGCCTGTTCTGATGATTCCCGGCAACCATGATGACCGGGAGGCGTTCCGGGCGTGCTTTGGTCATAATGCTTATATGGCGAATACGGGGCCCCTGCATTTCGACATCGGTGATCGAGGCGCGTTGCGTGTCCTTGGCCTGGATATAACCGTGCCCGGCGCCCACCACGGTGATATGGACGATGCCGCCTGCCTCTGGCTTGAGGCGCGGCTGGCGGAGGCGCCGGAGCGCCCCAGCGTTATCATGCTGCATCAGCCGCCATTTGACAGCGGCATCCCCTTTATCGATGCCTATTGCTGCCGGCGGGGCACGCGCCTCGCGGAGATTGTGGCGCGCTATCCGGCGGTCGAGCGCATCTTGTGCGGCCATATCCATCGCTTCATGCAGCTTCGCTTCGGCGGTACGATGCTGGTGACGGCGCCGAGCACCACCACCGCGATTGCCTTGCGGTTGGCCGGCAATGCCGTGCCTGCGTCCTTCATCGAGCCGCCGGCCATGCTGCTGCACCATTGGCGGCCGCCATACGGTCTCATCACCCATCTTGTGCCGATCGGGTCGTTTCAAGGACCGCTGAATTTCTTCTGATCGACGATTCAACGCGTCTCAGCCGCGGTTATGGCCAAGAAAGGCGGAGCGCATTGCTTGACCGGCAATTTCCACCATGTTTTACGCGGTTGCGGAAACCGTTTCGCGAAAACCGGGCGGGCCCGGGCGGCGCGCAGGGTTAAGAATAAAATTGGAGGGCGTTTCAACCATGCCGACGCAGACAGGGCCGCTTGCCGGGGTGCGGGTGATCGAGTTGGGGCAGGTCCTGGCCGGGCCGTTTGCCGGGGCGATTTTTGCCGATCTCGGCGCCGAGGTGCTGAAAATCGAGCGCGAAGAGGGCGGGGATGACGGGCGCCGCATGGGGGTCGCGTTCCACGGCGAGGATTCGCTGATCTTCCAGGTGTTCAACCGCGGCAAAAAATCCATCGTGCTCGACCTCAAATCCCCGGCAGGCCGGGAGCAACTGCACGAATTGGCGGCAACCGCCGATATCCTGCTGCATAATCTGCGGCCCGGGGTGACAGAGGCGCTCGGGATCGACGGGCCGGCGATGTGCGCGCGGCATGAAAAATTGATCTATTGCGCGCTCTCCGCCTTCGGCAGCACCGGGCCGGAACGGCTGCGCCCCGGCTACGAGCCGTTGCTGCAGGCCTATAGCGGCCTCTCCAGCATCAATGGCGGGCCGGATGACCCGCCGATCCGCATGGGCGCCTCGCTCTGCGACCAGGGGACCGGGATGTGGGCGGTAATCGGCGCGCTGTCTCTGCTGCACCGGCGGCGCGAGACCGGGCGCGGCGGGATCATCGACGTCTCGCTGCTGGAGACCGGGCTGAGCTGGGCCGCCTCCAAGATCGACGCGCTGATGAACCAAAACCAGCCACCGCAAAAACACCGCTCCGGCCACCCGGATTTCGTGCCCTACGAGGCGTTCGACGCCGCCGACGGGCCGTTCCTGATATGCGTCGGCAATGACCGGTTGTTTGCGAAACTATGCGCGGCGCTGGACCGGCCGGGCTGGCTGCAAGACCCGCGCTACGCCGGCAACCGCGCCAGGCTGCAACACCGCGAGGCGCTCGTCACCGAACTCAACCAAACCCTCAGCGCCAAGCCGCGCGCCATATGGATCGCGGCACTGGAACAAGCCGGCGTGCCCTGCGCGCCGATCCATAACCTGGCCGAGGCGCTGGAACAGGAACAAGTGCAGGCGCTGGGCATGATCCAGCAAGTGCCGGGGACGGATTTCACACTCACGGCACTGCCGCTCAGCATCGATGGCGTGCGGCCGCAAATACGCCGCGCGGCGCCGAAGCTGGGGGAGGCTGAGTAAGCGCTTCTTTTTTTGAAAAAAAAGAAGCAAAAAAACTTTTGATTCCTCTGGGGCGGTGCTGGTGAAAACGCCGCAGCCCCAGAGAAATCAGAAGTCTTTTGCGGAGCTTTGCGTCCCGATGACGGAGCGGCGCAGCCGCGCAGTCTGAATCGGGCCGCAAATACGGTTGAAAAGCGACCGCTTGTTTATACTGTTGCCACCCGCAACGCGTTGGTTGTCCCCGGTTGCCCGAAGGGCACGCCGGCGACGACCACGATTTCCTCGCCTTTTTTCGCGAAGCCTTCCAGCCGGGCGAGTTTGGCGGCGTTGGCGACGGCTTCCGTCATTGAGTGAATTTCGGTGGTGAGGGCGGCGTGCACGCCCCAGACGGCGGCGAGGCGGCGCGCGGTGATGAGGCTGGTGGTGAGGCCGAGGACCGGGCAGCCGGGGCGTTCGCGGGCGACGCGCAGGGCGGTGGAACCGGATGCGGTGAGGGCGACGATGGCTTGCGCGCCGATGGTGTGGGCGACCTGCACGGCGGCGGCGGCGATCGCGTCCGCCGAGTTTTTCTCAGGCGCCAGGCGTTTGGCGTCGATCCCACGCCGCCAGTCCTCATCGCGCTCCACCCGGGCGATGATGCGGTCCATCATGTTGACGGATTCGCGCGGATAGGCGCCGGCGGCGGATTCGGCGGAGAGCATCACGGCGTCCGCGCCGTCGAACACCGCCGTTGCGACGTCCGACGCTTCGGCGCGGGTGGGGGCGGGGGCGGAGATCATGCTCTCCAGCATCTGGGTGGCGACGACGACGGGTTTGCCGCGCAGCTGGGCGGCGCGGATGATGCGTTTTTGCGCGACCGGCACGTCCTCCGGCGGGAGTTCGACGCCGAGATCGCCGCGCGCGACCATCACCGCGTCCGCCAGGTCCAGGATTTCGTCGAGGTTGTCGAGCGCCTGGGGTTTTTCGAGCTTGACCATGACCAAAGCGCGGCCGGCCGCGAGCTCCTGGGTCTGGATCACGTCCGCGGCGCGCTGCACGAAGGACAGGCCGATATAATCGATCCCTAAGGGCAGGACGAAGTGCAGATCCGCGATGTCTTTTTTGGTCAGCGCCGGGATCGGCAGCACGACATCCGGGATGTTCACGCCTTTGCGGTCCGAGAGGACGCCGCCATTCATGATTTCGGTGAGCAGATGATCATCCCGCTTGCGCAGGACGCGCAGGCGGAGCTTGCCGTCATCGAGCAGCAGCGTGGCGCCGATTTCCGCCGCGGCGAGGATTTCCGGGTGCGGCAGGCAGACGCGGCGCGTGTCCCCCGGGGCGGGGTTCATGTCCAGGATGAAATTCTGGCCGGCTTGGAGCTGCACGCGGCCGGACTGGAACTGGCCGACGCGGAGTTTGGGGCCCTGTACGTCGGCCAGGATGCCGATGGGGCGGTTAAATTTTTTCTCGAGCGCCCGGATCATTTCGATGCGCGCGGCGTGGTCGGCATGGGTGCCGTGCGAGAAATTGAGCCGGAACACATCCGCGCCTGCGAGGAAGAGCTGGGCCAGCATTTCCGGCGTTGAGCTGGCGGGGCCGAGCGTGGCGAGGATTTTGGTGCGGCGGTGGCGGCGCAGGCGCTCGGTCATGCGGGCCTCATGTGATCAGGATCGCGCGGATGTCGTTGACGTTGGTCAGCGTGGGGCCGGTGATGACGAGGTCGCCGAGCCTGGCGAAGAAGCTGTAGCTGTCATGCGCGGCGAGGTAGGCGGCCGGGTCCAGGCCCAGAGCGCGAGCGCGGGGCAATGTGCTGGGGGAGATGATGGCGCCGGCGGCGTCCTCTGTCCCGTCGATCCCGTCGGAATCGCCGGCCAGAGCGTGGATGCCGGGGGCGCCGTCCAGCGCGATCAACAGGCTGAGCAAATATTCGGTGTTGCGGCCGCCGCGGCCGGGTTTGCCGCTGCCGATGGTCACCGTTGTCTCGCCGCCGGAGAGCAGCAGGACCGGGCCTGGCGTGGCGCGCGCCAGCGCGGCGTGGGCGCGGCCGAGGGCGGCGGCTTCACCCTCCAGCGCGTCCCCCAGAATCTGCGCCGGCATGGCCGCGGCCTGCGCGGCGGCGGCCTGCGCGGCGGCTTGCAGGGACAGCATCGGCGTGGCGATCAGCCGGTAATCGGCGCCCGCCGCCCAGGTGGGGCCGGAGCCGATGATGGCCGGGTCGTCACCCGGCACGTCCGAGATCGCGAGGGTGACCAGCCTGGCCGGGGCGCAGGCGGCGGCGAGTTTGCCGCCTTTGATGGCGGAGAGCGCGCGGCGGATGCGGTTCATGGTCGAGATCGGCGCGCCGGAGGCGAGCAGCGCCCGGTTGACCAGGATTTTATCATCAAGCGTAAGCCCGGGTGCTGGCAAAGCGAGCAGCGCGGAGGCGCCGCCGGAGATCAGCGCGATCACCTGGTCATCCGCGGTGAGGCCGGAAACCGCGGCCAGTATGGCGCGCGCGGCGGCTTCGCTTGCGGCGTCCGGCACCGGGTGGGCGGCCTCCAGCACGCGGATTTTGCGGGTGGGGGCGGCGTGGCCGTAGCGGGTGACGACGACGCCTTCAAAATTGTCATCCGGCCAGGCGGCCTCAAACGCCGCGGCCATGGCGGCGGCGGCCTTGCCGGCGCCGATGACGATGTTGCGGCCGCGTGCCGGCGGCGGCAGATGCGGTGCCAGGCAAATGGCGGGGTCCGCGGCGGCGATGGCCGCGCGGAATACCGCTTGCAGCGTTTTGGCGTTATGATCCTCCACAACCTCTCTATGGCAGGAGCCGCCGCATGAGCATACCCCAGGACGATGCAACCACCGAGAAACTGGAGGCGGCGGCGTTCCGCGCGCTGGTTGCCCATTTGCGCGCGCGCAGCGACGTGCAGAATATCGAGCTGATGAACCTCGCCGGATTCTGCCGCAACTGCCTCTCGCGCTGGTACCGCGAGGCGGCGGAGGGCATGGGCCTCGCGCTGACCGACCCGGAGGCACGCGAGATCATCTACGGCATGCCCTATAAAGAATGGCAGACTCTGCACCAGACGCCGGCGAGCGAGGCGGCGCAGGCGGCGTTCAAAGCCGCGCCGGGCCATTGACCGGCGGGGAATTTCCCCTCTATTCCCGCCTCCCCACCCCAGCAGGAGTTTCCCCCATGGCGCTCGACGCAACCGCGGATGACAAACCGACCAATGTCGCCGGCGAAAGGCTGCGCAGCATCGTGGACCGGATCGAGAGGCTGGAAGAAGAGCGCAAGGCGCTCGGCTCCGACATCAAGGATATCTACGCGGAAGCGAAATCCGCCGGGTTCGACGTGAAAGTGCTGCGGCAACTGATTCGTATTCGTAAGCAAGAGCCGGCGGAGATCGAGGAGCAGGAGACGCTGCTTGATGTGTATCGGCGCGCCATAGGCATGTAAGGAAGCGGTCGCTTTTTTAAAAAAAAGCTCCGCAAAAAACTTTTGATTCCCTTAAGGCTTTAGCGGCGCCACCAGCTTCGCCCCAGCATAAATAAAAGTCTTTTGCGGAGCTTTTCTTTAAGTCAAAGCGACCGCTTGCTTAGCCTTTCCTTCGCTTGGGCCGGATCCCGCAGCGCGCAGACCCGGGCGAGTTGCAGGATCGCGAGGCTAAAGAGGGTGATGGCGATGATGCCGGCGTGCAGATAGGTGATCAGCCAGAGTCCGGCGAAATAGGGCGCAATCCAGGCCGCACCCCGCCAGGCGAGGGTTTGCAGGCGGCGGAGATTGGCGAGGCAGAACAGCGCGAAGGCGATGGCGAGGCCGCCGAAGAGGTGGTTGGCGACGGCGGGGCCGGCCCAGTAGACCACGAGATTGGCGACGATGAAGGCGGCGGGCGCGATGACGGGCGCGGCGGCGAGGCGGAACGGGCGCGGATAGGCGGATTCCGGCAAACTATCCCGCAAGCAGATGAGGACGACGGGGCCGATGCCGTAGGCGAGCACGCCGATGGAGGAGAGATAGGTGACGAGCTCGCGCCAATTGGGCAGCGGGGCGAGGAAGAGCAGGCCGGCGAAAAAACTCAACGCCAGCGCGCGCGTGGGCACGCCGGCGGGCGAGAGGCCGGCCAGGAAGCGCGGGGCAAGGTTTTCATCCGCCGCGGCGAAGATCACGCGGGCGGCGGTGGTGGCGTAGATGATGCCGGTGCCGCCGGGGGAGATGGCGGCGTCCGCGTACAGGGTTACCGCGAGCCAGGTGAGGCCGAGGCCGGAGGCGAGGCCGGCAAACGGGCCGGAGATGCCGTGGAAGCTGAGATGCGCCCAGCCGTGCTCAAGATCCGCCGGCGAGAGCGCGGCGATGAAGGCGGTTTGCAGGCCGAGATAGAGCAGCAGGCAGAACAATAGCGAGCCCAGGATCGCGCGCGGCAGGTTGCGCGTGGGGTCGGCGGATTCGCCGGCAAGCTCGATCGCCTGGCGGAAGCCGAGAAAGGTGAAGATGATGCCAGAGCCCGAGACCGCGGCGAGCACGCCGCTGGCCCCGGCCGGGGCGAAGCCGAACTGGGTGAAATTGGCGGCGCGGAAATGCACGGCGAGCAGGCAGATGATGGTGAGCGCGGGGACCAGCAGCTTCCAGCCGGTGATGATGTTGTTGATGCGCAGCACCAGCCGGATGGCGAGCATGTTGATGACGATGAACAGCGCCATGAGCCCGACAGCGCAGCCAAGGCCGGCCAAAGTGAGCAGGCCGGTGGCGGGGGTGGTGAGGCCGGGCCAGAGGTTGTTGGCGTAGGAGACCACGGCCACCGCCTCCACCGGGGCGACCGAGACATAGGCCAGAAAATTGATCCAACTGAAAATCTGCGCGGCGAGCGGGCCAAAGCAGAGCTGGGGAAACACGATGACGGCGCCGGGGCGCGGGAATAATGTGGACAGCTCGGCGAACACGAAGGCCAACAGCAGCACGGCGGCGCCGCCGATGGCCCAGGAGATCAGCGATGCGGGACCGGCGATGCGGGCGGCGTTGAGCGCGCTGAACAGCCAGCCGGAGCCGACCATGCCGCCGATGCTGGCGAGCAGGAGGCCGGGGGTACCGGCGTCCCGGCGGAGGGTGGTTTGGGGCATGGGCGTTAGATAAATAAGCGGCGCTTTTTTGTAAAAAAGCGCGCAAAAAACTTTTACGACTTTGGGTCCCCGGCGCGGCGCCAACGAGGGCACAAAAAATTCGTAGGGTCTGGGGTGGCGCCCTGGGTTTATTTTGGCGCGTGGCCGCCCCACCGGCCCCACGCGCTTAACTATTTTGGCGCGTGGCCGCGCCACCAGCCCCACGCGCAATACCAAATGACTTTGAAGACGAGTTATCTTCAAAGTCATTTGGTATTAATTTAACCTTTTAGATAATGATAAATTTCAATAACTTACAGATTTTTCTTAGGAGTTTTTCGCCTTGGCGGCGGCAGGTTAAGATTGTATGAGAGCGCCAGAGCTATACCGGGTGGGAGTCGAATTTGTATTTTAAGCGGTTTGCCGGCGTGGCAATTATGTTGGCGGCATTGGCGGGCTGCTCAAAGCCAGCCCCGGTGGTGGTAGTGGTGCCGCCGCCGGCGCCGGTTGGGCATGTGTATCCCACCATCGTCGCGGTCCCTGCCCCCACCTCGCGGCGTATTCATATCACGCCGGTCCAGCAGGTGCAGATCCAGCAGGCGTTCAACGTGATCGCGCTAAAATCCGCGCTGATGGTGGGCGCGCTGTCCTGCGGGCAGCAGGACAAATACGACGCCTTCATGACCGAATTTCAGCCGCATATCCTCTCCGAACAGCATGTGATGGACAGCTATTTCCGGCGGATCGCGGGTTATAGCTACCACGCCAAGGAGGATGATTTCGTGACCCTGCTGGCGAATAACCAATCGGTCACCGGGATCAACGAGGGCAGCATGTTCTGCCTGAACAACCAGGCGGAGTTTAATGCGGTGATGGCGCTGCATTCGCCCGACGAGCTGGACCGGTTTGTCACCGCCCAGGCGCCGAGCCAGCCATGAGCGAAGCCGCGCCATTGCTGGCGGGGGCACGGAATTTCAGGGCGGTAAAACCCTACCAGGCGGCCAATGGCCGGCGGCTGAAGGCCGATACGCTGTACCGCTCTGGCGAGCTCTCGCGGTTGAGTGCCGATGATTTGGCGCGGCTGCGGGGCTTGAACATTAGGCTGGTCTGCGATTTGCGCAGCTCCACCGAGCAGGCGGAATATGGCTCGCGCTGGCCGGATGGCAGCCTGCACCGGCATCTGGATCTGCCGGACCGCGACCAGTCCAACGCCAGCCCGGACAAGATTTTCAAAATCATCGCGAGCCTGCCGGGCGAGGCCGGGGCGCTGCGCGCGATGGATATGCTGTACCGGCGCAAGCCCCGCGCCTTTGCGGCGAATTTGGCGCTGCTGATGCGGGAAATCCTGGCCGGGGACGCGCTGCCGCTGCTGATCCATTGCCATGCCGGCAAGGACCGCACGGGGTTTATGGTGGCGTTGCTGCTGGCCGCGGCCGGCGTCTCGCGCGACGACATCATCGATGATTACGAGACCACCAGCCGGTTCTTCCCCGAGGAGCAGGAGACCGGGCAGATGATCGAATGGGCGAAACACAGCTTCGGCCATGAGCTGCGGCACGAGGCGGCGCGGCCGATGGTGCAGGCGCGGCCGGATTACATCGCGGCGTCGTTCGCGGAGATCGACGCGCAGTTCGGCGGGGTGGATGCGTATCTGGCGGATGCGGTGGGGTTGAACGCGGCGGCGCTGGAGCGGTACCGGGAGCTGGTGACGGCGTAAGGAAGAAAACGGCGCTTTTCCAACGGTGCGTCACGCGACTGCGCGGCTTCGCCGCTGCCTCATCGGGACGCCAAGCGCGCAAAAAACTTTTGATTCTGCCGGGCTCGGGATCGTAGAACGGAAAGCCTAGGAGAATATTCATGGCTAGTCAGGCTGTTTTAGTTGAATCTCGGGCGATTCCGGCGGTTTGGCCGCGGGTGGCGTTGATTGGTGTTGTCGCAAGCGCGGCGCTGGCGGGATATCTGGCGACCGAGCCGCACGCGGCGGCTTTGGCGGTGAGCCATGATGGCGCGGCGCTGACACGGCTGATGCGGTTTATGGCGGCGGTGAAAATGCTGCTGGCGGCGGCGGCGCTGGCGGGGGTGGTGTGGCGGCTGGGCGCGCCGGTGAGCCTGGCCTGGTTTGGCGCCTATGCGGCGGCGGCCGCGGCGATGGCGGCGGGGCCCGGTTTGATTTGGGGCATGGTGCATGTGGGGGCCGGCGCGCTGGCGCTGCATGGCGGGCTGCTGGCGAGCTTGGTTCTGCTCTGGCGCGACCCGGAGACGGCGCGGATGCTGGCGGCGGCGGTGGCAAGGCGGCGGCAGGGCGTTTGACGTGATGAGTGACGCCGCGCTCTCCCATTCCAGGATTCCGGAATGTCGCAGCGCCGCGGACCCAGGATAAAAAAGTTTTTTGCGCGCTTTGCGTCCCGATGACGGAGCGGCGGCGCCGCTCCGTCTGAATCGGGCCGCGCGAAAGGGTTAAAAAAGCGCCGCTTGCTTTCTTTATTGCCATAAAAAAAGCCGGGGAGTTTTGCTCCCCGGCTCTTTTTTGGTTCGTACCCCGGATTACTGGAGGACGATTTCCACGCGGCGGTTCTGCGGCTCGCGCACGCCCGGGCCGGTGGGGACCAGGAGGTGGGTTTCGCCATAGGCGTGGATTTCGATTTCCGACTGCGGCACGCCGTCGGTGACCAGCTGAGCGGCGACGCTCTGCGCGCGGCGCTCGGACAGGCCCTGGTTGTAGTCCGGGGTGCCGGAGGTGTCGGTGTAGCCGGAAACGTCGATGGTGGTGACGTTGGCGGTGTGGCTGTCGGACGCGGCCTGGCTGATGATCTGCGTGGCGCGCGGCGTCAGGTTCGATTTATCCCAGTCGAAGAACACCAGGTAGGTTTTGGCAGGTGCCGGCGCCGGGGCGGCGACCGGGGCCGGGGCCGGGGTTGGCGCCGGGGCGGGCGGGACCGGCTGGAACAGCGCGTAGCGCAGCCCGACCAGGACCTGGTTGTTGTACTGGTGCTCGCCCTTGAACTGCAGGGGCTCGCCGTCATAGGACCCGTCGAATTTCTCGGAGTTGGCGAGGGCGACGAAGCGGTATTCCAGCGTGGCGGAGAGGCCGGGGACCGGCGCGATCGGGTAGGACAGGCCGACGATGCCCTGATAGGCCAGCGCGCCCTTGGTCTTGGTCACCGCGGCGCCATCGGCGTCGAGGCCCTGCAGCGCGTCTTCCTGGTAGCCGATGCCGGCGCCGACATAGGGGAAGAGATAGGGCAGGCCGATGTCGAAATCATACAGGCCATTGATGAAGGCGCCGTAGCGCGCGTCGGTCCCGGTGGCGGAGAGATCGTCGCCGCCGATTTTGATTTTGTCGGCGCCGTTATGGATGTAGTCGCCCTCAACCTCGATGCGCCAGCCATTGCCGAAGCCGTAGCCGACGCTGCCTTCGCCGGTGAAGCCGTTATTGAGGTCGATGCGGGCCTCGTCCGGGCTCTGCGCGCCGTTGACGTAGATGTCCTTGGCCTTCTGGCTTTCGGCGATATCGAGGCCAGCACCACCGGCGACATAGTAGCCGGTGACCGGCTGGGCCGAGGCGGCGTGGGAGACGGCAAAGGGTGCGGCGAGCACGGTGGCCGCGAGCAAAGCGTTGCGTAGATTCATGCGTGTGACTCCTTAGGTATTTTTAGCGCCGTCCTGGTGCTCCGGTCCGGCCTGAGGCGTAATTGGCGATGCGGGATTATGGTTTGCAGGGGGTGTTCATGTTTGCCGGCAGGCTGTGGCAAATTTGTCGCAAATTTGCGATTATGTCCTTTTATTTAGTCAAAATTTATATAAAAACCATTATTTTGCCGTATTTGACGTTGCGCGGTGCACGCCGTCTCCCGGCATTTAGGTGCCCGCGGGACGCAAAAAAGCCCTGGCAGTTGCCTGCCAAGGCTTGGTTGCGCGTTTGTAATGACGCGTTAGTTCAGCACGATCTCGACGCGGCGGTTCTGCGGCTCGCGCACGCCGGGGCCGGTCGGCACCAGAAGGTGCGTCTCGCCATAGGCGTGGATTTCGATCTCGGAGGCCGGCACGCCGTCCGTCACCAACTGCGCGGCGACCGATTTGGCGCGGCGCTCGGACAGGCCCTGGTTGTAAACCGGGGTGCCCGAGGTGTCGGTGTAACCGGAGACGTCCAGCGTCGTGGTGGCGGTGGTTTTGCTGTCGGACGCGGCTTCCGCGATGATCTGCGTGGCGCGCGGCGTCAGGTTGGACTTGTCCCAGTCGAAGAACACCAGATAGGTGCGGGCCGGGGTGGGGGCCGGGGCGGCGACCGGGGCGGGCGCCGGTGCCGGGGCCGGGGCGGCCGGCGGGGCGTTGAACAGCTGGTAGCGCACGCCGACCAGGAAGCTGCTGTCGGTCTGGTCGTTGAAGGTTACGGTGCCGGAGGTGTCGGCGCCGGCCGGGAAGCCGCCGGTGACGGTTTCGACATGCTTGGTGTTGCCGACAATCTGGGTGAAGCGGTACTCGGCCGTGAGCGACAGGCCGGGGACCTGGGCCAGCGGGTAGGACAGACCGCCGACGACATTGAAGTCCGGCGCCATCTTGGTGCCGCCATAGGCGAACGGGGCGTAGGAATCAGTCTGAATCCACTGATAGCCGCCGCCGATGCCGAGATACGGGAACACCGGCAGGCCGGCGTTGAAGTCATACAGCACGTCGACCGAGGGGCCGTAGATGTTGTGGCGGCCGGTGGCGGTGCCGCCGGTGATGCCGCTATCATCCTCGTGCACGGTGTTGTGCAGATAGTCGCCGTTCAGCTCGACGCGCCAGCCATTGCCGAAGCCGTAGCCCACGGCGCCGATGCCGGCATAGGAGGAGCGGTATTGCACCTTGCCGCTGCTGCCGATCAGCGTTTCGCTGTAGTTGACAGGCGAGAGGATGCTGAGACCGCCTTCGAGGCTCACATACGGGCCGGTGACCGGCTGCGCATGGGCTGCAAGGGGAAGCGCCAAAAACGTGGCAGCGGCGAGATATGAGCGCAGCTTCATGGGAAAACTCCAAAAACGATTCATTAGCGTTCGGACATTTAGCGATCCGCGCGGCGATTCAACAGGGCTAACGTGGGCGTAGCATTAACATTCTGCGCCTGTGGCAAATTTGGCACGAAAAACGCCCTGGAACAGCCCGGATCAATCAAAAAACCGCGTGGAAAGTGCAATGATTTTGCAATTTTTACCGGTTTACGGGGTGCGGCGGGCGGGAGGCGGGCAATTATGTTTTTTATGTCATGAATCGGTTAACGGAAAATCCGCGCGCGGGATGCGTTGCGGGCGTGATTTAGAGCCGGATGACATTCCGTGGAATGTCTGAATCCGTCTCTAAAACATGTCATCGCGCTCTAGCCGCAGCTGATCACGCGGAAAACCTCGCCGGCGTCCCCCACCACAGTGGCGGCGGGCAGCGAGCGGACCATCCAGCCGCGGAAGATCGGCGGGTCGGTATCATCGCCGCTTGGCTGCACGGTGAGGAAAATACCGGAATCCGGGATGGCGCCGGCGGGCCGCGAGACGCAGGCCTGCACGCTGACGGTCAGGTCCCCGATGGTGCTGGAGCCGCCGACCGGGATGGCGATCTGGGTGGTGCTGCCATCCACCTTGTCCAGCACGCCGAGTGTCGCGCTGGTGCCGTTGACCCAGATATTGGGCAAGGTTGGCGGCACGTCGTTGGCCGGCGGGGCGGCGGCGCTGGCGGGCGGGGCGCCTGGTGCCGCTGGTGCCGCCGGGGCGGTGGTGGCGGTAGGAGCGGAAGCCGCGGCCGGCGCGGCGGGTGAAGCGGGCGGCGTTGGCGAAGCTGGCGGGTTCAGCGCCGCGGCGGCGGCCGGGGTTTGGGTTTGCACCAGCCCCGGCGGGGCGGCGGCGGGGACCACGGGCGCGGCAGAGCCGGCGGCGGGCAGCGGGGCCGCCATGATGGGGGGCGCCGGCGGCACAAAGACGTTTGGCGGCGCGGCTTGAATTTGCGATTGCCCAAGCATGGACTGCGCGCCGGCCGCATTGGCCCCCAATAGCAGCAAGCCCAGCGCCAGACGCAGCCGCATTATTTACCCGGGGTCAAAGCGGCGGGGTTGGAGATGCCGCCGGATGCGGGCGCGGCGGCGGCCGGCGGGCTCGCCGGTTTGCTGCCCGAGCCGCCGGAGCCGCCCATCGAGAAGATGAACTTGCCTAGCAGATCCTCGATATTGATCGCCGACTGGGTCACCGGGAAGGATTGGCCGGGTGCGAGCATGTCGCTCGAGCCGCCGGGCGACACGGCGATATAGTCGCCGCCGAGCAGGCCATCGGAGCTGACCGCGGCCGAGCTGTCGTTCGGGATTTTGATGTTGTCATCCACCACCATGCGCACCACGGCGGCGTAGGTGGTGGGATCCAGATGCTCATCCGCGACATGGCCGACCACCACGCCGCCGATTTTCACGTCCGCCCCCACGGTGAGGCCGCCAATGCTGGAGAATTGCGCCTGCAGCGGATAGCCGCCGCCGCTGACCGCGTCCGCCCGGCCGAGCGCATAGACCAGAAACAAGGCCGCGACGATGATGACCGCGAAGCCGGTGAGAAGCTCAGGCAGTTTTTTGCTCACGCGTCACCGTCCGGGGTCCAGGCCTGATAATCGGCCGAGGCCGGGGCGCGCTGGCCGCCCCGGTAGTCATGCCCGGCCGGCCGGTAGCTCTGCGGCGTGCCGGTGCGGTTGGGCTCGTGCGGCTTGACCCAGGGCTTGCCGATCGGGGCGGGCAAGGGCTGGTCGGTCAAATGGTGCAGCCAGGCATGCCATTCCGGCCCGATGACCGAGGCATCCGCCGGCCCGGCATAGACCACCCAGCGGCGGTTGCGCGCGCCGGCAAAACGGCCCGGCCGCTCGTAATAGACATTGCCGAGGCTATCCTCGCCGACGCGGGTGCCGCGCCGCAGCGTGTAGAGAAACAGGCCCGGATTGCGCAAAAATCCCGCCAGGCCGCCGGCAGCGTGTTTGGTGCTCATGCCAGTGGATATAGGTGAAGGGGGGATGGGAAGGAAGCGCTTCTTTTTTTGAAAAAAAAGAAGCAAAAAAACTTTTGAGTCCTTCGGGGCGAAGCTGGGTGGACCGCGATAGCGCAGAGGACATAAAAATTTTTTGCGGAGCTTTGCGTCCCGATGACGGAGCGGCGCAGCCGCGTAGTCTGAATCGGGCGGAGGCGCCAAAGGTTCCAACGGAGGGCGCCCAGCATGGTTAAAAGCGCCCGCTTATTTCCTTGGTACTTCGAGACTATCCACAGTATTTTGTGGCCGCGCGGAAAAATGCCACTAAATGCACTTTTATCGGGCCGGGTCTCGTCCTAAGCTCCGCCCATGAACACTCCCCGCACCGATAAATCCTGGCATGGCATTAAACAATCGGTTTTCGCCGGGCGCGCCGACCCGGATGCGGACGCCGTGGATGTAAAACTGCCGGCCGCCTGGGGGCAGGAGGCGGCGGATGCGCTGGCGGCCATGCTGCCGGAGCGCGGCGCGCTGGACATCGCAGCCGCGGCGGAGGCATGGATCGCGCCGATCGCGGCGCGCGCGGAAACCGCCGGGCTGGGGCATGGGCTGGGGCCGGCGCTGCACGCGCTGCTGGCGGCCCGCAAGGGCAGCCCGGATGCCAGTATCTGGCGCAACAAACCCGCCAATGTGCCTGGGTTCATTTTCAACCCGAACGCGTTTTTGGATGAAAGCGGCGGTTTTGACGTTGCTGGGTTGGGTGAGGCGGTGCGCCAGGCGGTGCTGGCGCTGACCCTGGCCAGCCCCGCCGCGCACGCGCTGAGTATCGGCTTTACCGACCTTAATTTGCTATTGGCGCGGCTCGGCCTGGCCTATGACAGCGCCGCGGCGCGGGATTTGGCGGTGACGCTCACCGCGTTCATCGGTGCTGAGGCTGATATCGCCTCCGCCGGCCTGCTGGCGCGGGGGGCAGCACCGGGCCACGCCATCGCCACGCCGGCGCTGCCGGCGGCGTGCGCCATCCCTGCCCTCACCCACGCCGCTACCGCCGCGCAAGCCGCCGCGCGCGGCGCCGGCGTGCGGCGCCATGCCAGCCTGCTGGGCTTTCCGGCCGACCCGGCGCCGGAGGCGCTGCTGGGTGCCGAAACCCGCAATTTCGCCCCTGCCCTCTCGCCGCTCTCACCCGCCGGCAAGCTGAGCCTGTGGGCGCAGCAGCGCCTGGCGGCCCAGGGGCTCAATAGCGACGGCGCGCTGCTCAAACTGCTCGGCGGCGAACCGCTCTTCCACGCCTTGCGCCCGGCGGCGCATTTGCAAATGCACGACGCGCTGGCCCCGCTGGTTGCCATCATGCCCGCACGCCCGGCCCCCGCCATGCCGGCGCGGCAAAAATCCACCCGCGAAACCCTGCCCGCGCGGCGCAGCGGCTATACCCAAAAAGCCAGCATCGGCGGGCATAAAATCTTCCTCTCCACCGGCGAATACGCCAATGGCCGGCTGGGCGAGATTTTCATCGCCCTGCACAAAGAAGGCTCGGCCTTCCGCGGCCTGATGGACGCGTTTGCCATCGCCGTCTCGATCGGGCTGCAGCACGGCGTCAACCTCGAAGACTATGTCGAGGCCTTCACCTTCACCCGCTTCGGCCCCGCCGGCACGGTCGAGGGCGACCCCGCCGTGCAGGCCGCGACCTCGATGATCGACTACGTGTTCCGCAACCTCGCGGTGAACTATCTCGGCCAGACCAACCTCGCCCCCGCCCTGCCCGAAACCGCCGACACGGTGGGCGACGGCGCGGCCGACCGCGCGCCGCTGCTGCCGCTCGACCTGCCGGAGCCGGCCCCGCGCGAACGCCGCAAAACCCTCAAACTTGTGAGCAATTCATGAGCGCGCTCGCCCGCCTCGCCGAGCTCGGCATCACCCTGCCCACACCGATGGCACCGGTCGCAACCTACGTGCCCGTCACCATCGCCGGCAACCTCGTCACCGTCTCCGGCCAGCTCCCGGCGATCGACGGGAAAGTCGCCGTCACCGGCAAACTCGGCGCCGAAGTCACACTCGAACAAGGCCAGCACGCCGCACGCCTCTGCCTGATCAACGTGCTTGCGCAGCTCAACGCCGCCATCCCCGGCGGACTCGACGCGGTGACAAAAATCATCCGCCTCGGCGGGTTCATCGCCGCAACCCCGGAATTCTCCCAGCACGCCGTGGTGATGAACGGCGCCTCGGACCTCGCCGTCGCCACCTTCTCCGACGCCGGCCGGCACGCCCGCTCCACCATCGGCGTCGCCTCCCTGCCACTCAACGCCGCCGTCGAAGTCGAAGGTACGTTCTGGATCGGATGAGGCTTATGCCCGGGGGGTTGCGGGGTATAGGGCAGGCAAGGCCAGGGGCTCCGCCCCTGGACCCCGCTGGGGCCGTAAGGCCCCAGACCCCTAGACTTAAGATGCGGGTACCCTGAGGGGAGGGCGCTCACAGCACGGGTGTTCATCAATCCGGGAGCGAGCGCCCTCCCCTCAGGGTACCCGTTTTTCTTAAAACTAATGGGGGTCCGGGGCCTCAGGCCCCGGCGGGTCCAGGGCGGAGCCCTGGCCTTGCCTGCCTTATAGACCCAGCAAAATCCCCCGGTATAAGCCTTATCCATGATCCAGCCCGTATTTTCGCGACTTTCGGCCCGCATGGCGGTGAATGTGGGGGTTGACGGGCTGTTGGCGGCGCTCGCGGTGGGGGTGAGTTTTTGGCTGGCTGATCCGGCGCGGCCTTGGCCGGTGCCGTTGGGGTTACCGTTGGCGGGGGCGGTGGCGATTTGGCTGATTGGGGTGCCGTTCGGGTTGGGGCGGCTGCATTGGCGGTTTGTATCGTTCCGGGATTTGGGGGTGGTGGCGGCGGCGGGGGCGGTGGCGGCGCTGATGCTGGTGCTATTGATGGCGGGGGCTGGTTTGCCGATGCCGTCCACCTCGTTTCCGGTGATTTTGGTATTGGCGCTGGTGGCGGTGCTGGTGGGGCCGAAGCTGTTTTACCGGCTGGCGCGCACGCGGGTGGTGGAGCGGGGCGATGTGCAGCGTGCGGTGCTGGTGGGGCCGGCCGAGCAGGCGGAGCTATTTTTGGCGGCGCATGCGCGGGCGGCGGCCGCGCCCTACCGGGTGGTTGGGTTGCTGGCGTTGTCACACAAGCATATCGGCCGGCGGGTGCATGGGCTGGATGTGATCGGCAGTGTTGAGGTGCTGGAGGCGGCGCTGGGCCGGCTGGCGGATAAGCCGGATTTGCTGATTTTGACCGCGCCTGAGTTTGGCGGGGATGAGCTGGCGGGGTTTTTGGCGGCGGCCGAGCGGCTGGGGATTCGGGTGTTGCGGGCGCCGAGCCTGACCAGCCTGGCGCCGGCCGCGCAGAAGATTGAGCTGCAGCCGATTGCGATTGAGGATTTGCTGAACCGCCGGCAGGTGGCGCTGGACCGCGCGGGGATGGCGCGGCTGATCGCGGGCCGGCGGGTGCTGGTGACCGGGGCTGGCGGGAGCATTGGCGCGGAGCTCGCGCGCCAGGTGGCAGGGCTGGGGCCGGCGGCGTTGATGCTGCTCGATAATAGTGAGTTCGCGCTTTGGCAGATTGATCTGGAGCTGGGGGAGAGCGCGCCTGGCGTGGCGCGGCGCGCGGTGATTGCGGATGTGCGGGATGCGGCGCGGATTGGCGCGCTGATCCAGGATTTCCGGCCGGAGCTGGTGTTTCATGCCGCGGCGCTGAAGCATGTGCCGATTGTGGAGGCGAACCGGCTGGAGGGGTTGCGGACCAATGTGCTCGGCACCCGCGCGGTGGCGGATGCGGCGGCGGCGGCCGGGGCGGCGCTGATGGTGCTGATCTCGACCGACAAGGCGGTCAACCCGAGCTCGGTGATGGGGGCTTCCAAGCGCCTGGCGGAGATGTACGCGCAGGCTTTGGATGTGGCGGCGCGGCATGGCGGGGGCATGCGCTGCGTGACGGTGCGGTTCGGCAATGTGCTGGGCTCCACAGGCTCGGTGGTGCCGTTGTTCCGCCGGCAGCTCGCGCAAGGCGGGCCGATTACGGTGACGCATCCGGAGATGCAGCGCTATTTCATGACCGTGCGCGAGGCGGTGGGGCTGGTGCTGCAGGCCTCCTGGGTGGGCAGCGGGCCGGCGGCGATCCCCGATGGCGGGATTTTTGTGCTGGATATGGGCGAGCCGGTGAAGATTGTGGAGCTGGCGCGGCAGATGATCCGGCTGGCGGGGCTGCGGCCGGAGCTGGATGTCGAGATCCGTTATTCCGGGCTGCGGCCGGGCGAGAAATTATTCGAGGAGCTGTTCCATGGCAGCGAGATCCCGGCGCCGACCGGCCATGAGGGGCTGCTGATGGCGAACCCGCGGCTGGTTGACCTGGCGGCGGTGCGCGGCGCGATTGAGGAGATGGCGGCGGCCGATGAGGATACGGCGATGGCGGTGCTGCGGCGGATGGTGCCGGAGTATGGCGGTTGAGAGCAAGCAAGCGGTTCTTTTTTTGAAAAAAAGAACCAAAAAACTTTTGATCCCTCTGGGCCTGCGCCGCCTGGGCGCCCGTAGCCCATAAATCAAAAGTTTTTTGCGGAGCTTTTTTTAAAAAAGCGACCGCTTTCTTCCTTCCTTCCATGTACCGGTCTAGGTTCCGCCCATGAACGTTCAGAATTTCGCGCCGATTCCGTTTCTTGACCTGAAGGCCCAGCAGGCCCGGCTGGGGCCGCGGCTGCGCGCCCGGCTGGATGCCGTGCTGGCGCATGGGGCTTATATTCTGGGGCCCGAGGTGGCGGAGCTGGAGGCGAAGCTCGCCGCGTTTTGCGGGGCCACGCATTGCGTGACGGTGAGCTCGGGGACCGACGCGCTGCAGATTGCGATGATGGCGGAGGGGATCGGCCGCGGGGATGCGGTGTTTTTGCCGGCCTTTACCTATACCGCGACCGCCGAGGTGCCGCTGCTGCTGGGCGCGACGCCGGTGTTCGTGGATGTCGACCCGCGAACGTTCCAGATCGATCTCGCAGCGCTCGAGTCCCGGATTGCCGCGGTAAAGCGCGCCGGCGTGTTGCGGCCGCGTGCGGTGGTGGGGGTGGATTTGTTCGGCCAGCCGGCGGATTGGCCGGGGCTGAACGCGATTGCGGCGCGCGAGGGGCTGTTTACGCTGGATGATTGCGCGCAGAGTTTTGGCGCCGCGCTGCATGGTGCGCGCTTGGGCCGGGCGGCGGATGCGACCGCGACCAGCTTTTTCCCCTCCAAGCCGTTGGGCGCCTATGGCGATGGCGGGGCGCTGTTCACCGAATCCGATGAGCGGGCGGCGTTGTACCGCTCGCTGCGCACGCATGGCGAAGGGACCACGCGCTACGAGGTGCTGCGGATTGGCATGAATGGCCGGCTGGATACGATGCAGGCGGCGGTGCTGCTGGCGAAGCTGGAGATTTTCGAGGAGGAAATCGCCCGGCGCGAGGCGATTGCGCGGCTTTACGATTCGGCGCTGGCGGGTGTTGTGGAAACCCCTGCCCGGGTGGCGGGGGCGTCGAGTGCCTGGGCGGTGTATTCCGTGTTGCTGCCTGACGAGGCCACCCGCGCGCGGGCGCAGGACGCGCTGAAGGCCGCCGGAATTGCGAGTGCGGTGTATTACCCGCGCGCGCTGCACCAGCAGCCGGCCTATGCCGGCGCGCATGACGGCGCCAGCCTGCCGGTTGCGGAATCGCTCGGCGCGCGCATTCTGGCTCTGCCGATCCACCCGGATTTGACCGACGCGCAAGCCGCCCGCGTGGCGGCGACGCTGGCCCAGGCAGTCTCGTAAGACCCATGCCGCGCGGCGATCTGTTCCCTGAAATTGGCCCCTACGAGACCGGGTACCTGCCGCTCGGCGGAGAGCACGTGATGTATTGGGAGCAGGTGGGCAACCCGCGCGGCAAGCCGGTGCTGTTCCTGCATGGCGGGCCCGGCGCCGGGGCGGGGGCGGTGCATCGCCGGTTTTTCGACCCGCATGTCTGGCGCGTGGTGATTTTTGACCAGCGCGGCGCCGGCCGCTCCAAACCGCTCGGCAGCCTGGAGGAGAACACCACGCCGCATCTGGTGGCGGATATCGAGGCGCTGCGGCAATTTTTGAATATCGATCGCTGGCTGCTGTTCGGCGGCTCCTGGGGGTCCACTCTGGCGCTCGCCTATGCGCAGGCGCACCCGCAGGCGGTGGCGGGTGCGGTGCTGCGCGGCATCTTCCTCGGCCGGGCGGCGGAGGTGGACTGGTTCCTGCACGGGCTGGCGCGGGTCTTCCCCGACGCGCACGCCGCGTTCACGCAATTCCTCCCGGAAGCCGAGCGCGGCGATCTGCTCGGCAGCTATCTGCGCCGCCTGACCGACCCGGACCCGCAAATCCACGGCCCGGCGGCGCGCACCTGGAGCCTTTATGAGGGCTCCTGCTCCACCTTGCTGCCGAGCCTGGAAGCGGTGACCGCCTTCGCGCAGGACCGTTCGGCCATCGGCCTCGCGCGGATCGAGGCGCATTATTTCGCGCATGATCTGTTCCTGCCGCCGGGCGGGCTGCTCGCCCATATGGCGCCTTTGCGCAACATCCCGGGCGAGATCGTGCAAGGCCGCTACGATATGATCTGCCCGGCGCAGTCAGCCTTTGAGCTCGCCGCCGCCTGGCCGATGGCGCGGCTGACTTTGGTGCCGGATGCCGGGCACTCGGCGCTGGAGCCCGGCGTGCGGACCGCGCTGATCGCCGCACTGGAACGCTGCAAAAGCTTGACATGAGGCAAAGCCGGAGGCTCACTCTCGCCGCTTCGGCCACTAGGCCGCGGAGGATGGGATGACACTGTCTCGGCGGGCAATGCTCGGCGCCGCTTTGGCGCTGCCGGCGGCCACAGCCTTTGCAGATAATGGCTGGCCCGGCGCGCTGGTGATGGGCACCGGCCGGCCCGGCGGCTACTATACCAGCTACGGCACCGCCTGGGGGCGCCTGGCGGCGCAGGCCACCGGCGTGGATATCGCGTTCCGCGCCTCCGGCGGCGCGGCTGCGGATATTCTGCTCATCGAACAAAACGCCGCGCAGCTCGGCATGACCACCGCAACCGTCGCCGAACAGGCCCGCAACGGCACCGGCAACTGGACCGCCGGCGTGAAATTCCAGTCCTTCCGCGCGCTGTTCCCGATGTTCCCCTCAACGCTGCAAATCGTCTCGCCGCGCAATACCGGCATCACCACCCTCGCCGGCCTGGCCGGACGGCGGCTCGGCACCGGGCCGGATGGCGGCAGCGGCGCTGCGGCGATTCCGGGGATCCTCGCCAGCATCGGCGTGCTGCCGGACCAAACCATTCCCGGTGACTACGAGGCGCAGATGCGCGCCATGTTGGCCGGCGCGCTGGACGCCTGCGCCTTTCTGGGCGCGCCGCCGATCCCGGCCATCGCCGCCATCGCCGATCATGAAAAACTCTCCCTCATCGGCTTCTCGGACGCGGAAGCCGCACAGGTCGCCCGCACCCAGCCTGGCATGACCGCGATGATGCTGGCCGCCGGCACCTTCCCCGGCCAGAGCGTCACCGTGGGGAGCGTGGGCACCGCCAATATCGCCATCGGCACCGCAGACCTGCCAGACGCGCTCGCCCAAGCCATCACCCTCGCCGCTTTGCGCAACCGGCCCGTCCTGGCCGCCATCGTCCCCGCCGCCGGCACCACCCTCACCCCAGCCACCACTCTGCAATCAGGCATCACCTACCACCCCGGCGCCGCCGCCGCCTTGCGTAGCTACGGCCTGGACGTGCCGGTGAGTGCGGTGGCGGGCTGAAGAAGTAAGGCCAGGGGCTCCGCCCCTGGACCCCGCTGGGGCCGTAAGGCCCCAGACCCCTCGAATTAAGTAAAGCTCTGCGTGAGGGAGGGTAATTCGCCCGCGAGGCTTTTGGATTGCGGCGACGGAAGAAGCGGCGAATTACCCTCCCTCACGCAGAGCTTATTAATGGGGTTTGGGGCCTCTCGGCCCCAACGGGGTTCCAAGGGGCGGAGCCCCTTGGCCTTACTTACGCCAACCGGCCGTCCCGCAATCTCACCTGGCGGTCCATGCGTGCCGCGAGGTCCGGGTTATGGGTTGCGATCAGGGCGGCGGTATTTTCGCTGCGGGTGATGTTGAGGAGTTCGTTGAACACGATGTCGGCGGTGGCGACGTCGAGGTTGCCGGTGGGTTCGTCGGCGAGCAGGAGTGTGGGGTGATTGGCGAGCGCGCGCGCGATGGCGACGCGTTGTTGTTCGCCGCCGGAGAGTTTGCCGGGGAGGTGCTGGAGGCGGTGGCCGAGGCCGAGTTTGGTGAGCAGCTCGCGCGCGCGGTGTTCCGCGGCGGGTTTGGTTTTACCCGCGATCATTTGCGGCAGCGCGACGTTTTCGATCGCGGTGAATTCCGGCAGCAGATGGTGGAATTGGTAGACGATGCCGATGGTGGCGAGGCGGATTTTGGTGCGCGCATCGTCCGAGAGTTTGCCGCAATCCTGGCCGTTGATGATCACCGCGCCGCCATCGGGTTTTTCCAAAAGCCCTGCCAGATGCAGCAGGGTTGACTTGCCGGAGCCGGACGGGGCGACCAGCGCGGTGATCTCCCCGCGGGTGAGGGTGAGATTGGCGCCGTTCAGCACCGTGAGATCGGCGTCTCCGGTGTGGTAGGTGCGGGTGATGTTGTGCAGGCGCAGAATGTCACTCACGGCGCAGCGCCTCGATCGGGTCGATCCGCGCGGCGCGCCAGCTCGGGTACAGGGTCGCGAGGATCGAGAGGGTGAAGGACATCAGCAGCACGAGGATGACCTGGTGCCAGTCAAGCTTGGCGGGCAGGGATTCGAGGTAATAGACGGTCGGGTCGAATAACGGCGTGCCGGTGATGCGCGAGACGAATTCCTTGATCTGCTCGATATAGGCGCAGAACACCACGCCGATGGCAAAGCCGATGAGCGTGCCGAGGATGCCGACCGAGGCGCCGCACATGAGGAAGATGCGCAGGATCGCGCCGGAGGTGGCGCCCATGGTGCGCAGAATCGCGATGTCGCGCGCTTTGTCCTTCACCATCATGATCAGCGAGGAGATCACGTTGAAGGCGGCGACGATGATGATGAGGGTGAGGATGAGGAACATGACATTGCCCTCAACCGTGACGGCGGCGAGGAAGGAATCGTTGTTCTGCCGCCAATCCTGAATGTTGAGCGGGGTGTTGGGGACATCGTTCACGATATCCTGTTTGATCGCGCCGTCATGATCGGGGTCGGTCACGAAGACCTGGATCTGGGTTGCGGCGTTGGGCTGCTGGAACAGGGTTTGCGCGGCACCTAAGGGCAGGAAGACGAAGCTTGAATCATATTGCTGCATGCCGGTCTGGAAAATCGCGACGACGCGGAAGGATTGGATGCTGGGGATCGTGCCGATGATGGTGGGTTTGCCCTGCGGCAAGATCAGCGTGATGCTCTGCCCGACGCCGATATTGAACTGGCTGGCCAGGCTGCCGCCGATGGCGATCACGCCGGAGCCGGTGAGATCGGCGAGGTTACCGGCGACCACATGGCGCGCGACCGTCGGCAAATCCTGCAAGCCCCGCGGGGTGATGCCGCGCGCGATGCCGCCGGTGGCGCCACCCTGCGGGCCGGAGAGCAGAACCTCCCCCTGCACGATCGGGAAGGCCGCGGTGACGCCGGGAATTTGCTGAATTCTATTGGCGATATCATCATAATCGGTGAGCGGCGCGCCGGCGCCGTACACGCTGATATCGCCGTTCAGCCCCAAAATCTGCGAGAGCAGCTCGGCACGGAAACCGTTCATCACACTCATCACGATGATCAGCGTGGCGACACCGAGCGCGATGCCGACCAGCGAGAAGATGGCAATGACGGAGACAAACCGCTCGCCACGCCGGGCGCGCAGATAGCGCGCGGCGACTTTGCGCTCGAAGGCGTTAAACATGGGAAGGCAAGGGGTAAGTGAGCGCTACTTTTTTTGAAAAAAAAGTAGCAAAAAAACTTTTGATTCGATTGGGGCATGGGGGTCCCACCAACAACGCCCCCGAGACATTAAACGTTTTTTGCTGTTCGCGTCCCGATGACCGTGCGGCGAAGCCGCAGCGTCTGCATCGGGCGAAGGCGCCGAAGGGCGCGCCAAACGGTTCAAAAAAGCAGCTTTTGCTTGCCTTAAACTTCACGCCAGCACTTTCCCCAGCGCGTCCGCCACCGGCAGTTCGAATCTCTCGCCGCTGGCGCGGCGTTTTAGTTCCACCGTGCCGGCGGCGGCACCGCGGGGGCCGACGATGATTTGCCAGGGATGGCCCATTAAATCGGCCTCGGCGAATTTGACACCGGCGCGTTCCTCGCGGTCGTCGTACAGCCCGTCGGCGCCTAATTTGTCGTGCAGCTCTTCGCAGATTTTATCGGTGAGCGCGTCGCCCTGGCGCAGATTGAGGATGGCGGCGCGGAACGGGGCGATCGCGTCCGGCCAGATGATCCCGGCATCATCGTGCCGCGCCTCGATAATGGCGCCGACCAGGCGGGAGACGCCGATGCCGTAGCTGCCCATTTCCGGGACAATTTTGGTACCATCCGGGCCGGTGACGGCAAAATTCATCGCCTCGGAGTATTTTTTGCCGAAGTAGAAAATCTGCCCGACCTCGATGCCGCGGCCTTCGCGTTTGCGCGCTTCGGGGATTTGCGCCCAGGCCGCGAGGTCGTGTTTTTCATCCGTGGCGGCGTAGATCGTGGTCATCTGTTCGTAGAACGCCTCGAGATCCTGCGCGGCCATCGCGTCTCCGGCTTCAAACGCGGCATCGTAGAATACGCCGCTCTCGCCGGTCGGCGCCAGGACGTGGAATTCGTGCGAGAGATCGCCGCCGATCTGCCCGGTATCGGCGCGCATCGGGATGGCGGTGATGCCGATGCGCTGGAAGGTGCGCATATAGGCCAGCATCATTTTTTTATACGCGATCAGCGCGCCGGCATAATCCATGTCGAAGCTATACGCGTCCTTCATCAGGAACTCGCGGCCGCGCAGCACGCCAAAGCGCGGGCGCACCTCGTCGCGGAATTTCCATTGGATATGGTACAGAATCTGCGGCAAATCGCGGTAGGATTTGGTGTTATCGCGCAGAATCGCGGTGATCATTTCCTCATTGGTCGGGCCGAACAGCAATTCACGCTCATGCCGGTCGGTGATGCGGAGCATCTCCTTGCCATAGGCGTCGTAGCGGCCGCTCTCGCGCCATAAATCCGCACTCTGGATGGTGGGCATCAGCAATTCCTGGGCGCCGGCTGCGTCCTGCTCCTCGCGCACGATCTGCTCGATTTTGGCGAGCACGCGCAGGCCCGCCGGCAGCCAGGCATAGATGCCAGACGCCATCTGCCGGACCAGCCCGGCGCGCAGCATCAGCCGGTGCGAGGCGATCTGCGCCTCGGCCGGGGTTTCCTTGAGTGTGGGGATGAGGCTTTGGGAGAGACGCATGGGGAACCTTCAACAAGGGAAGAAAGAGGCCGCTTTTTGATCGATCAGGCAGCCCGATTGAGACGGCGCGGCCGCGCCACGGGCAACGCGCCAGAGGAATCAGACGTTTTTTGGTTCTTTTTTTCAAAAAAGAACCGCTGACTTGCCTTGCTCATCCTGCCCTCCCTGTAGAGCCATTCGCCGCTCATAGCGAGACCGGGCGGTTCAGCCGGCGGTCGGCCAGGCGGCGGCAGGGGACTTCGATCAGTAAATGCAGCGCCGTGGCGATGATGAGGGTGAGGACCAGCATGGCGGCGGTGAAGGCGAGGCGCTGCTGGCCTGGGGCCCAGCCGTGCTGGGCGAAGCCGCGGGTGACGATCAGCTCAGCGGCGGCGAAGCTCATATAGAAGGCGTAGGAGATTTGGCCGAGCCAGCGCAGGGCGGGGCGGCGGCCGAAGAGAGGCGGCCGTTCGGCGTCCGCCTGCAGCATAAGGGTGAATAATACCAGCCAGAGCCCGATCAGGCATAGCTCATCAAGCCCGAAACAGGTGCCGATTACGGTGATGATCACCCCGGCGCCAAACATCCGCAGGATCGGCGCATAATCCGCAGCACGGGGCACCAGCCGGGCGCTGACGATGCCAAGGATGAATTCGGGGAAGAAGCGCAGCAGGCCGAGGCTGAAGGAGGTATTGAAGCTGTTATGGTGCTCGAGCGCGACGAACCCGCCGAGCACGACGCTCACCACGATCAGCTGGATCAGCACCCAGACGTCAAAAAAATCCACGATGATCGCGAAAAGCGGGAACAGCAAATAGCCCGCCCATTCGGTGCTGACCGACCAGGAGGGATAGTTCCAGCTGCCGACAGTGCTGACGCCCCAGCCTTGCACCAAAGCGAGGTTTTCCAACAGGGAGACACCCGAGAATCGCGCCGGGTCGTGCAGAATCTGGCCATCGGCGAGGCCCGCCAGCAGCAAAGCCGCAAAAATGCCGATGGTGGCGAGGTGCACGGGATAGATCCTGGCGAGGCGCAGCCCGAGGAATTTGGCGGCGCCGGACGTGCTCTCGAACAATTCGGGATGGACGCGGGTGAGGATCAGGCCTGAAAGGATGAAGAAACCGTCGACGCCGAGATAGCCGCGGCGGATGAGGCCGGCGAAGGGGCCGAGATAGGCGGAGAAATTGACGTACAGATCGACATGATAGGCGAACACCCAGGCGGCGAAGGCGGCGCGGCAGATCGTGAGATCCGTGATTTCGGGGCTTTTTTTCATACGCGGCTAAGCTCCTACCCAAACAGAAAGAAGCCCGCCAGCCCTTGAGGGCGGCGGGCCAAGTTCAGGGAGGAAACGCCAGTCACACGGCAGAATGAAAACCAAATTTCATCCTGCGTTCATTGTGCACGGCGAAAACGGGTTCGTCCAGAAGAAAGCGCGCATGATTCGCATAATTTTTGGGCGAGGAGCCGGGGTCAGCCGAGGATTCGTCCTGTCAGTTCATAATTTAATCATTTTTCGCATATTTTATAGTCTTCCTTGTAGGGCGCCCTGTTAACGGCCGATCCGCATCACATGCGCTTCCACAATCGGGCGCTTGCCGAAGCGCTTGCCGATGATGCGGCGCAGGGCCGCGCGCGCGGCGTCGGTAAAGGCGGCGTCCTGGATGCGCAGATTGGCGGGCAGCTCGCTCAACAGATCGCCGAACTCTGCCTCCACATCCAGCCGCAGCTTGCCATCGGCACCGTCCAGCAGGCCGGGGGCAGAGATTTGCGGCGTGGCGAGCAGCTTGCCGGCGGAATCCAGCACGATGCTGCCGACCGCGACGCCCTCATGCATCATGCGCCGGCGGGCGGCGAGGATGCCGCCTTTCAGCGGCACGATCCGCTCGCCATCCACCGCCAGCCGGCCGGTGGGCACGGAATCGACGACCGAGGGCGTGCCGGGGCCAAATTGCAGCACGTCGCCATTTTCCAGCAGCAGGGGTGCGATCCCCTCCTCCTGGGCGAGGGCCGCTTGCGAGGAGAGGTGCCGCCACTCGCCATGCGTGGGGACGATGTATGTGGGGCGCACCAGCTTGTAGAGCTTGCGCAGCTCCTCGCGCGCCGGGTGGCCGGAGACATGGGTGAACTCGTCGTCATCGGTGATGACGTCCACCCCGCGGCGCACCAGCGCGTCCTGCACGGCGGTGATCGCGCGCTCATTGCCGGGGATCATGCGGGAGGAGAAAATCGCGGTATCGCCCTCGCCCAGCTCGGCGAAGCGGTGCGTGTCCGCCGCGATGCGCGCCATGGCGGAGCGCGGCTCGCCCTGGCTGCCGGTGACGACCAGGAGCAGCCCGTCATCGGGGATGGTGCCGATATCCTCCTCGGGGATGAAATCCGGCACGTCGCGCAAATATCCGGCCTCCTGCGCGGCCGCGACGTAATTGCCCAGGCTGCGGCCGATCAGCGCGACATGGCGGCCGGCGGCCTCACCGGCGGCGATCACGCTCGCCACCCGGGCGACGTTACTGGCAAAGCAGGTGACCGCGATCCGGCCGCGGATCTCGCCGATCAGCGTTTTCAAACTATCCGCCACATCGGCTTCCGAGCCGGAATGGCCCTCCACCAGCGCGTTGGTGGAGTCCGACACGATGGCGAGCACGCCGGCGTCCCCCAGAGCCTTCAACGCGTCCTCATCCGGCGGCGCGCCGACCACCGGGCTATGGTCGAACTTCCAGTCCCCCGTGTGCAGCACGGTGCCATAGGCAGTGGTGATGGCGAGCGACTGCATCTCCGGCGTGGAATGCGTCATCTGGATATATTGCAAGGCGAACGGGCCGAGGGTGAATTTTCCGCCCGGCTTGATGATGTGCAGCTTCACCTCGCGCCCCAGCCCGGCCTCGTGCAGCTTGCGGCGGATCACCGCGGCGGCGAACGGGGTGGCATAGACCGGGCAGCGCAGCTGCGGCCAGAGCCGGGCGATGCCGCCGATATGATCCTCATGCGCGTGGGTGACCACGAGGCCGAGCAGCGCGTCCCGCTGCTCGGCGATGAAGGCGGGGTCGGGCAGCAGAATCTCGGCCTCGGGCGAATCCGGGCCGGAGAACCCCATGCCGCAATCAACCGCCATCCAGGCGCCGTCGCAGCCATACAGGTTGAAATTCATCCCGATCTCGCCGGTGCCGCCGAGGGGAACAAAAATGAACCCGCCTTGGGCATCGCCCCGGTCAATGGCCGGGGATTTGCCGGTGGATTTCTTCATAGTCTTTAAAACTCCAAAATATTCGTCGAATTACTCGGTTTCGATAAACCGTGCGCGATCGCGCGGTAAAGGCGGCGGCGTGTTGCGCATGCTCAGCAGGCGCAGGCCATCCAAAGTCAAATCAGGGTCGATGGCGGTGAATTTCGTGGTGCCCTCGGCAAATAAGGGGGCCAAGCCGCCGGTTGCAATGGCTTTCAGGCTTTCGCCGTACTCGCCCTCGATCCGCGCCAGCAGGCCCTCGATCAATCCGATATAGCCCCAATAGGTGCCAGAGCGCATGGCAGGCACGGTGGACCGGCCGATGACCGATTGCGGGCGGCCAATGCCGATGCGCGGCAGCCGGGCGGCGGCCTGGTGCAGCGCCTCGATCGAGAGATTAATGCCAGGCGAGATGGCGCCGCCCAGATAGGCGCCGTTGGCATCCACCACGTCAAACGTCGTCGCGGTGCCGAAATCCACCACCACCAGCGGCCCGCGGTAATGGTTATGCGCCGCCAGCGCGTTCAGCAGCCGGTCGGCTCCCACCTCGTCAGGGTTGTCGATCTTGATCTCGAACCCCCAATCGAGCCGCGCCTGTGCGACGATCGGCTCGGCGTCAAACCACTCCCGGCAGAGCCGGCGCAAATGGTACAACGCGGCCGGCACCACGGTGCCGATGATGGCGCGGTTGATTTGCACGGGCGTGATGCCCGAGCGCGCCAGCAGCGCCTGCAGCCAGACGCCGTATTCATCCGAGGTGCGCTGCGCCGAGGTCGCCAGGCGCCAATTGCCGCGCCACTCGGCGCCGTCATGCACCGCGAACACGATGTTGGTGTTGCCGGCGTCGATTACCAGAAGCATGTGGTCCTCCGTTTGGGCGGAAGGCAGGAAGCGGTTCTTTTTTGAAAAAAAGAACCAAAAAACTTTTGATTCCTCTGGGCTTTAGCGGTCCAACCCGCACCGCCCCAGAGGATAAAAGTCTTTTGCGGAGCTTTTCTTCGAGACAAAGCGACCGCTTGTTTTCCCTTACCCCCCGAGCAAAACCTCCCCCGTATTGATTTGTTTGATCATCCCGCCGGTATCTAGCAGCAATTCGCCATTCTGTGAGAGTCCCGCGAAGCGGCCAGACATGTTGTTCACGCTGAGCTCCGTGCCGAGCGGGTGCGCGTGGGCGAGCCAGGCGGCGCGGATGGCCGCCGGCGGCGCGTCCTCCCAGGCGGCGAGGCGTGCGAGGATCGCGGCCGCGGCCTGCTCGGGGCGCAAGACGGCGCCGTGCGCGGCGAGGCACGTGGTGGCGCGGCCGGGGATTTCCGGCGCGGCGGCGAGGTTGACGCCGATGCCGATCACCAGCCAGTCCAGCGCGGCGCCGGCGGGGGCGGCGTCGATCAATATGCCGGCGAGCTTGGCGCCGCCCAGCAGTACGTCATTCGGCCATTTGAGGCTGGGCGGCGTGGGGAGGTAGGTGCCGAGCGCCTCCACCACCGCGAGGCCGGCGAGCAGCGAGAACAGCCCGGCCTGGGCGGCCGGGGTTGCGGGGCGGAGCAGGACCGAGAGGTTGAGATTGCCGGATGGCGCGACCCAGGCCCGGCCGCGGCTGCCGCGCCCGGCGGTCTGGCGATGCGCCAATATTGCGAGGCCCGCCGGCTCGCCTGCCCGGGCGCGGGCGGTGCAGTCATCCGAGGTTGAGCCGAGCTCCGGATAAACCTCGAGCCGCCAGGGGTTCAACCAGCCAGCGCCCGCGCCGCGGCGTCCGCCGCCGCGACCAGCGGGCCGGGGATGAAGACGAAGGCGCAGGTGGCGATGGCGGCACAGGACATCACGAAGCGCACGGCCGGTGCGGGCTTGTCAAAGCCTGGCACGCCGGTGTCGAAATACATCACCTTGATGACGCGCAAGTAGAAATAGGCGGCCATGCAGGAGGTGATGACGCCGATCACGGCGAGCGTATCCAGCCCGGCGCCGATGGCGGCGGCGAAGACGTACATTTTGCCGAAGAAGCCGGAGAGCGGCGGGATTCCCGCCATCGCCCACATGAAGATTGCGAGTGCCAGGGCGACGGTGGGTTTTTCCGAGGCAAGGCCGGCGAGATCGGCGATGCCCTCAACAGCGCGCCCGGCCCGGCGCATGGCTATGATGCAGGCAAAGGCGCCGAAGGACATGATTGTGTAGATCGCGAGGTAGATCAGGGTGGCCTGCAGCCCGGCCTCAGTCCTGGCGGCCAGGCCCATTAGCGCGTAGCCCATATGCGCGATCGAGGAATAGGCCATCAGCCGCTTGATGTTGTTCTGGCCGATGGCGCCGAGCACGCCGATGCCCATGGAGAGCACCGAGAGGATTTCGACCAGCGCCTGCCATTGGCCGACGAGATGGCCAAACGGCCCGGCCATGACCGAGAGCAGCAGCGCCATGGCGGCGACTTTTGGCGCGGTGCCGAACAAAGCGGTTACCGGGGTCGGCGCGCCCTCATACACATCGGGCGTCCACATATGGAACGGTGCGGCGGAGATTTTGAACGCGAGGCCGACCAGCACGAAGACCAGGCCGATGACGGTGCCGGCCCCCGGTGCGGCCTGCAAAATGCCGGCCAGGGCGGTGAAATTGGTGGTGCCGGCGAAGCCATAGACCAGCGATATGCCGTAGATCAGCAGCCCGGAGGCGAGCGCGCCGAGCACGAAATATTTCAACCCCGCCTCGGTCGAGCGCAGCGAATCCCGCGCCGTGGCGGCGCAGATATAGAGGCTGAGGGATTGCAGCTCGAAGCCGACATAGAGGCTCATCAAATCGTTGGCCGAGATCATCACCAGCATGCCGAGCACGGCGAAGACCACCAGGATCGGGAATTCGAAGCGCGCGATCGCCTCGCGCCGGTTATAGTCGAGCGCCAGCAGCAGCGCCGCCGCGGCCCCCAGCATGACCAGCATATCCGCGTAGCGGGTGAACAGGCTGATTTTCAGCAAGCCGCCAAACAGCAGGCCATCCGGCGCGGCGAAGGAGCTGGCGGCGGCGAAGGCCAGCAGCAAGATGGCAATTCCGGTGCAGATATTGGTGGTGTCGCGCTTGGCCAGCACGCCGAACACCAGCAGCACCATGCCGCCGAGGCCCAGAGTGAGGGCGGGGATCAATGGGAGCAGGCTCATTTATTCATCACCATCGCCAGCGCGCTGTGGGGGGAAAGGGCGGCCTGATGCGCCTGCACCATGGCGGTGACGGGGGCGTCGAAATCATGGGTGAAGCTGACCGGGTAGATGCCCAGCCAGAGCACCATGGCGGCGAGCGGCAGCAGCATGGCGTATTCGGTGAGGTTCAAATCCGTTAGCCCCGCCAGAGCCGGGCGGCTGGTTTTATCGAACAGCACGGCGCGCACCAGCACCAGCATATAGGCGACCGCCAGCACCATGCCGCCCGCACCCAGCAGCGAGACCCAGAAATTCACCTTCATGGCGCCGACGATGACCAGGATTTCCCCCACGAAGCCCGAAGTGCCCGGCATGCCGAGATTGCCGAGCGAAAACAGCATCAGCAGCGCCGCATAGACCGGCATGCGCGACGCGATGCCGCCGAGCTTGGAGAGTGTCAGGCTCTCACCGCGCGCCAGCAAAATGCCGGTGCAGATGAACAGCCCGGCGATGACGAAGCCGTGCGAGAGCATCTGCGCCAGCGCACCCTCGATCCCTTCCTGCGTGAAGGTGAAGATGCCGATGATGATCACCCCCATATGCGCGACGGAGGAATAAGCGATCATGCGCTTCATGTCGGTCTGCGCCAAAGCGACATAGGAGACATAGAGCACGGCGACGACGCCGAGTGTGAACATCAGCGGCTCGAACATCGCGGAGGCCTGCGGGAGCAGCGGCACAGCGAAGCGCAGGAAACCATAGGCGCCCATTTTGGAGAGCACGGCGGCCAGCATGATGGTGCCGGGCAGCGGCGCCTCGCCATAGGCATCGGGCAGCCAGGTATGCAGCGGCCAGACCGCGGCCTTGACTCCGAACGAGACCAGGAAGGCGAGGAACAGCCAAATCTGCGCCTGCGGGGCGATCTGCGTGTGCATCAGCGTTGCGATATCGGTGGTGCCGGTGCTGCGCCATAGCCAGAGGATGGCGAGCAGCATGAAGAGCGAGCCGGCCAGCGTGAAGATGAAGAATTTCACCGCCGCGAAAATGCGCTTCGGCCCGCCCCAGACGCCGATGATGAGATACATCGGGATCAGCACGGCCTCAAAAAAAATATAGAATACCAGAAAATCGGTGGCGCAGAACATGCCGATTGTCATCGAATCCAGCAGCAGAAACGCCATCATGAATTCGCGCACGCGGGTGGTGATCGACCAGCTGGAGATGATCGCGATCGGGGTGAGGAACACGGTCAGCAGCACCAGGAACAGGCTGATGCCATCCACCCCCATGCGATATTCGATCCCGATGCCAGACAGCCAGGGTTCCACCTCGACCATCTGGTAGCCGGCGATTCCGGGGTCGAACTTGCACCAGAGATAGATGCCGAGCGCGAGGCCAATGAGGCTGCTCCACAGCGCGGCGAAGCGCGCGTTGCGGGCGACCTGCTCAGCCTCGCCCCGCAAGGTCGCGATGTAGAGTACGCCCAACAGCGGCAGGAAGGTGAGTAGCGAGAGCAGCGGGAAGCCAGCCTGGTTCATCTCAGCGCACCCAGAGGAAGTAGCTGAGCAGGCCGAGCAGCCCGGCCAGCATGATGAAGGCGTAGAGCGCGATGGAGCCGGTTTGCAGCTTCACCGTTTGGCCCGAGGCATCGGTGGTGAGTGCCGCGATGCCGCTCGGCACCCCGTCGATCACCTGTTCATCGCCGAAATGCCAAGCGAATTTGGCGAGCCGCAGCGAGGGGCGGACCAGCAGCGCGTCGTAAATCTCGTCAAAATACCATTTATTGAGCAGGAAGCGGTAGAGCGGCCCGGCATTTTGCGAGACCAGAGCGGGCAGCGAGGGTGCCGCGACATAGAACAGCCAGGCGGTGAACAGCCCGATGAAGGACGCCGCCAACGGGGCGAATTCCGCGAGCGGGGTGGGATGGGTGAGATTGGCCATCACCCCGCCCGGCAGCACCGCGATGCTGGAACCCCAGAACGCCAGGAAATTGCCGCCGATGAAATCGTCCCGCAGAAAATACCCGGTCAAGCTCGCACCTGCCGCCAGCACCAGCAACGGCGCCAGAATCACCCATGGGCTCTCATGCACATGCTCCTGCATATGTTTGGGCGCGCGCGAGGTGCCGTGGAAGGTGAGCAGGAAGAGGCGGAAAATATAGAACGCGGTGAGACCCGCGGTGACCACGCCGCAGACCCAGCCATACAGCGCGCCCGGCGTGCCGGCGGCGAAGGCGGCGTCCAATATCGCGTCTTTCGAGAAATAGCCGGAAAATGGCGGGATGCCCGCCAGCGCCAGCGCGCCGATCAGCATGACCAACCAGGTGACCGGCAATTTGCGGAACAGCCCGCCCATCAGCCGGATATCCTGCTCGTCCGACATTGCGTGGATCACCGAGCCGGCGGCGAGGAACAGCAAAGCCTTGAAGAAGGCGTGGTTGATGAGGTGGAACATCGCCACCGGATAGGCGCCCACCCCGGCGGCCAGAAACATATAGCCGAGCTGCGAGCAGGTGGAGTAGGCGATGATGCGTTTTATGTCGTTCTGCACGCAGCCGATGGTGCCCGCGAAAAACGCCGTGGTGGCGCCGATGACGGTGATGAACGCCATGGCAATGGGGGCAAGGTCGATCAGCGGGGACATCCGCACGATCAGAAACACCCCGGCCGCCACCATGGTCGCGGCATGGATGAGGGCTGAGACCGGCGTTGGCCCCTCCATCGCGTCCGCCAGCCAGGTGTGCAGGAAAATCTGCGCGGATTTGCCCATCGCGCCGATGAACAGCAGGAAGGCGATCACCTCCAGCACCGGGAACGAGGTGCCGAACAAACTATAGCGCTCCGCCGCATGGGCCGGCAGGCCGGCAAAAATCGCGTCGAAATCGATGGTATGAAAAACCACGTAAATCAGCGCGATGCCGGCGGCGAAAAACAGATCGCCCACGCGGTTGACGATGAACGCCTTGATCGCCGCGGCATTGGCGGCAGGCCGCTCATACCAATAGCCAATCAACAGATAGGAGACGAGGCCGACCCCCTCCCAGCCGAAGAAGAGCTGCAGCAGGTTGTTCGCGGTCACCAGCATCAGCATCGCGAAGGTGAAGAGCGAAAGATAGGCGAAGAAGCGCGGCACGGTTTTGTCATGCGCCATGTAGCCGGCGCTGTAGATATGGATCAGCATCGAGACGAAGCTGACCATCGCGACCATCACCAGGGTCAGCATGTCCTGCCGCAGCGCCCAGTCCGGTGTGAAATCACCCACCGAAATCCAAGTTGCGAGATGCACGGCCGGCATGGCAACACCGGCCTGCGCGTACAGCACCAAGGCGGCGACACCGGCGGCGGCCGAGACCACCATGCCGGCGATGCTGGCGCCAACCGCCAATGGCTTGCCCAGAAACGGCCGGCCGATGCCCGCCAGGATGGACCCGATGAGGGGCGCTAAAACGGCGACGAGTGTCAGCATATCAACCCTTCATCAAGGTCACGTCTTCGACCTCGATCGAACCACGGTTGCGGAAATAGACGACCAGAATGGCAAGCCCGATGGCCGCCTCCGCCGCCGCCACGGTGAGCACGAACATGGTGAAAACCTGGCCCACCATGTCATGCAGCGCGCCGGAGAACGCCACGAAATTGAGGTTGGCGGCGAGCAATATCAGCTCGATCGACATCATGATGATGATGATGTTCTTGCGGTTCATGAAAATCCCGAACACGCCCATCACGAACAGCAGGCCGGAGACGACGAGGAAATGCGAAAGCGGCACGGCCATCACAAAGCCTCCTTTTCCGGTTCCGGTTCCGGCACGCTGGCACCCGCGCCCAGCTTCGCGTTCACCATGCTCAGCGTCTGCGCCGGCATGCGGCGGTGCTGCAGCCCCAGATCCTGCGTCTTGGCGCGCCGCCGGTCGCGATGCGTCAGCACGATCGCGCCGATCATCGCCACCAGCAAAATCACGCCGGAGAGCTGAAACAAAGGCAGATATTGCGTGTAGATCAGCGCGCCCAGAGCCTGGGTGTTGCCGGTACCGGCCGGCATCGGGAACATCCGCGCCGCCGCCGCACCGGGGGCCGCGGTCCAGCCGATCGCCACCAAGGCAAGCTCGCCAAACAGCACCAGCCCGACCAGCGCACCCACCGGGGCGTAGCGCTGCACACCCTCGCGCAGCGCCACAAAATCCACGTCCAGCATCATCACCACGAACATGAACAGCACCGCGACCGCGCCGACATAGACGATCACCAGCACCATCGCGAGAAACTCAGCCCCCGCCATCAGAAACAAAATCGCCGCGTTGATGAAGGCGAGGATGAGAAACAACACCGAATGCACCGGGTTGCGGCTGCTCACCACCGCACCGGCGGAGAGCAGGAGGATGGCTGAGAAGAAATCGAAGGCGAGGTTGACGATCATGAGGAGGACTCAAGGGAGAGGTAAGCGGTCGCTTTTTTGAAAAAAAAGCTCCGCAAAAAATTTTTGATTCCACGAGGGCGTTGCCGCTGGAACGCCCGTTGCCCAGAGTGATAAAAGTTTTTTTGGTTCCGGCGTCCCGATGACGGAGCGGCGAAGCCGCGCAGTCTGAATCGGGCCGCCCAGAAAAGCTTCAAAAAAAGAACTGCTGTCTTGCCTTGCCTGTTCATCTGTACGGCGCGTCCAGCTCGAGGCGTTTGGCCAGTTCCGGCTCCCAGCGGTCGCCGTTATCCAGCAATTTCGCTTTGTCGTAGAGCAGCTCCTCGCGGGTTTCGGTCGCGAACTCGAAATTCGGGCCTTCGACGATGGCGTCCACCGGGCAGGCTTCCTCGCACAGCCCGCAATAGATGCATTTGGTCATGTCGATATCGTAGCGCGTGGTGCGGCGCGAGCCGTCTTCGCGCGGCTCGGCCTCGATGGTGATGGCCTGGGCGGGGCAGACGGCCTCACATAATTTACACGCGATGCAGCGCTCCTCGCCATTCGGGTAGCGGCGCAGCGCGTGCTCGCCCTTGAAGCGCGGGCTGATCGGGTTTTTCTCGTAAGGGTAGTTGATGGTGGCTTTGGGCTTGAAGAAATAGCGCAAAGTGAGCCACATCCCGGCCAGGATTTCCGCCAGCACCAGGCCCCACGCCGCACGGCCGAGACGGTTCATGGATTTGCTCCTTTACGCATTGGGCAGCCAGCCGAAAATTTCCAGCGCGCCGGCGACCAGCACGAGATAGCCCATGGAGATCGGCAAGAACACCTTCCAGCCGAGCGCCATCAGCTGGTCATAGCGGATGCGCGGCAGCGTGGCGCGCACCCAGACGAAGACGAACAGGCAGAGCAGGATTTTGGCGAGGAACCAGACCACGCCGGGGATCCAGATGAACGGCGCGAACGGCAATGGCGAGAGCCAGCCGCCGAGGAACAGCGTGGTGGTCATCGCGCTGATCAGGATCATGTTGGCGTATTCGCCGAGGAAGAACAGCGCGAAGGACATGGCGCTGTATTCCACGAAGAAGCCGGCGACGATTTCGGTCTCGCCCTCGGCCAGGTCGAACGGCGCGCGGTTGGTCTCGGCGAGGCCGGAGATGAAGAAGATCACGAATAGCGGCAGCAGCGGGATGGCGAACCAGATATGGCGCTGCGCCAAAACAATGTCGTTGAGGTTGAGCGAGCCGACGCAGACCAGCACGGTGACGATGACGAAGCCCATCGAGACCTCGTAGGACACCATTTGCGCGGCACTGCGCAGCGCGCCGAGGAAGGCGTATTTCGAGTTGCTGGCCCAGCCCGCGATGATGATGCCGTACACGCCAAGCGAGGAGATCGCGAATAAATAGAGGATGCCGACATTGATGTTGGCGACCGCCCAATGGTTGTTCACCGGGATCACCGCCCAGGCCATCAGCGCCAGGCCGAAGGTGAGCATCGGCGCGATGGTGAACAGCACGCGGTCCGAGCCGGTGGGGACGATGGTTTCCTTGAACAGCATTTTGATCGCATCCGCGAAAGGCTGCCAGAGCCCGAACGGGCCGACCACGTTGGGGCCTTTGCGGAGCTGGATGGCGCCCATCACCTTGCGCTCGAAATAGGTGAGATAAGCCACACCGATCAGCAGCGGCACCAGCAGCGCCAAGGTTTTCAGCACCGTGAGGACCACGATCCCGAACGTGGTATCAAAAAACGCGCTCATTCCGCGGCCTGGCTGAGCTGCGGGTGATGCGCGGCGACGCAGGCCGCCATGGTCGGGCTGGCGCGGCTCACCGGGTCGGTCTGGTAGTAATTGGCAAAGAGCGGCGTGAACGGCGCGGCGCTGACCGCCGCCGCGTCACCCGCCGGGGCGGCGGCGTTGGCGCCGCTTAAGCGCCGGAACGCCCCCGCGAACACCGGGTGGCACGCCGCCATATGCGCGCGCAGCTCGGGCAGCGTGTCATAGGGCAGCGCGTGGCCGAGATAGGCGCTGATGGCGCGGATGATCCGCCAATCCTCCCGCGCGTCGCCGGGCGGCTTCACCGCGATGAAACCCTGCTGCACCCGGCCCTCGGTGTTCACATAGGTCCCGTCTTTTTCCGTATAGGCGGCACCGGGGAGGATCACATCCGCCAGCGCCGCGCCGGCATCGCCGTGATGGCCCTGATAGATCACGAAGGTGCCGGCGGCGGGGGCGGCGATTTCATCGGCGCCCAGCAGCCAGAGCACATCCACCCCGCCCGCCAGCATCGCCGCGGTGGCGAGCCCGCCGGGCGCGGGCAGAAACCCGAGATCGAGCCCGCCCACGCGCGCGGCGGCGTGGTGCAGCAGGTTGAACCCGTGCCAATCCTCGGTCAGCCCGCCATATTGCGCGGCCAGCGCCCAGGCGGCGGCGTGAATGGCCGCACCGTCCGGCCTGGCCAGCGCGCCGGCGCCCAGAATGATCATCGGCTTCGAAGCCGCCTTCAGCGCCTCGGCAAATTTGTGCGTGCCCGCGGCCAGTGCCGCCAGCGCCTCCGGCCCGGTGCCGATATGATCAAACTTATAGGTCAGATCATGCGCCGGCCCGATCACGCCGACCGGGAACTTGCCCTCCAAATAGCGCTTGCGGATGCGGGCATTGAGTACCGGCGCCTCATGGCGCGGGTTGGCGCCGATGATCAGCAGCGCGTCCGCCTCCTCGATCCCGGCGATGGTGGTGTTGAACAGATAGAACGGCCGTGCCGATGCGTCGAACAGCGCGCCATCCTGCCGGCAATCGATATTCGCCGAACCCAGCCCGGCAAACATCTCTTTCAACGCCAGCATGCTCTCGGCGTCCACCAAATCACCCGCGATCGCGCCGATGCGGGCGGGCGGTGTGGCTTTCAGTTTCGCGGCGATCGCCGCGAACGCCTCTTCCCAGCTGGCGGCGCGCAATTTGCCGCCCTCGCGCAGCCAGGGCCGGTCCAGCCGGCGGCGCTTCAGCCCATCCACCGCGAAGCGCGATTTATCGCCCAGCCATTCCTCGTTCACCTCGTCATTGATGCGCGGCAGAATGCGCATCACCTCGGCGCCGCGCGCATCCACACGGATGTTCGATCCCACCGCGTCCAGCACGTCCACGCTATCGGTCTTGCGCAGCTCCCAGGAGCGGGCGGTGAACGCGTACGGCTTGGAGGTGAGCGCGCCGACCGGGCAGAGATCGATGATATTGCCGGAAAGCTCCGAGCTCAGGGCCTTTTGCACATAGGTGCCGACCTGCATGCTCTCACCGCGCGCGGTCGCCCCCAGCTCGGCCACGCCCGCAATTTCGGTCGTGAAGCGGATGCAGCGCGTGCAATGGATGCAGCGCGTCATTGTGGTTTTCACCAGCGGGCCCCAATCGGGCTGGGTGACGGCGCGTTTATCACCGTCATAGCGCGAGGAATCGCGCCCATAGCTCACCGCCTCGTCCTGCAAATCGCACTCGCCGCCCTGGTCGCAGATCGGGCAATCCAGCGGATGGTTGATCAGCAGAAACTCCATCACGCCGCGGCGGGCCTTACGGACCATTTCGGTATCGGTATGGATCACCATGCCCTCACCCACCGGCTGCCCGCAGGAGGCGACGGGTTTGGGCATTTTTTCGACCTCGACCAGGCACATCCGGCAATTGCCGGCGACCGAGAGGCGTTCATGATAGCAGAAGCGCGGGATCTCCTTGCCGGCCGCCTCGCAGGCTTGCAGCACGGAGGAGCCATTGGCGATCTCGACCTCGACGCCGTCAACAATCACTTTTGCCATGCGCCCTACTCCGCCGCCTGCGCCAATACGGGCGGCTGGTAGTCGATCGCGCGGCTCTCCACCAGCGGGCGCATCGCCCGGAACAGCCCCTGGATCGGCCAGGCCGCGGCATCGCCGAACGCGCAGATCGTATGGCCGGCCACCTGCGCGCAGACCTGCTCGAGCAGGCCGATATCCGCCATGCTCGCCTTGTTTTGCACGATCCGGTCCATCATCCGCATCATCCAGCCCGTGCCCTCGCGGCAGGGTGTGCATTGCCCGCAGCTCTCATGCTTGAAGAATTTGGAGAGCCGCCAGATGGCTTTGACCACATCCGCCGATTTATCCATCACGATGATCGCACCTGAGCCGAGGCCGCTGCGCACGGCGGAGAGCGAGTCGAAATCCATCAACTGCGTCTCGCACATCTCCTTGTTCAGGATCGGCATGGAGGCGCCGCCGGGGATGATGGCCTGCAGATTATCCCAGCCGCCGCGCACCCCGCCGGCGTGCTTCTCGATCAAATCCTTCAGCGGCACGCCGAGCTCTTCCTCGACATTGCAGGGGCGGTTCACGTGCCCGGAGATGCAGAAAATTTTGGTGCCGGAATTTTTCGGCCGGCCAAGCGCTGAGAACCAGGCTGCCCCACGCCGCAAAATCGTCGGCACGCCGGCGATCGTCTCGACATTATTCACCGTGGTCGGGCAGCCATACAGCCCCATGGCGGCGGGGAAGGGCGGCTTCATGCGCGGCATGCCCTTTTTGCCTTCAAGGCTCTCCAGCAACGCCGATTCCTCGCCGCAAATATACGCGCCAGCGCCACGGTGCAGCACGATGTCGAAATCCCAGCCGGAGCCCGCCGCGTTCGGGCCGATCAGCCCGGCGGCGCGCGCCTCATCGATCGCGATTTGCAGCCGGTCAGCCTCGTTATAATACTCGCCACGGATATAGATGAAGGCGGTATGCGCACCCATTGCAAAACCCGCGATCAGGCTGCCCTCGACCAGCTTGTGCGGCTCGTTCCTGATGATGTCGCGGTCCTTGCAGGTGCCGGGCTCGCTCTCATCGGCGTTCACCACCAGATAGGCCGGCCGCCCGTCGCTCTGCTTGGGCATGAACGACCATTTGAGCCCGGTCGGGAACCCGGCACCGCCGCGGCCGCGCATGCCGGAGGCCTTCACCTCCTCGATGATCGCATCGCGCCCGCGCGCGAGGATCTCGGCGATGCCCTCATAATCGCCGCGCACGCGCGCACCCGCGAGCCGCCAATCCTGAAAGCCATAGAGATTCTGGTAGATCCTGTCGGCATCGCTCAGCATCTGTCACTCCGCCGTATGCGCGTTGTTGAGCAAGGCGCTCTGGTGCTCCAGCGGCGCCGAGCCGTGCCGGCCGATGGACGAGCCCGCCGGCGGCAGCGCGCCGCCCGCCTTCAGCCCGGCGAGCAATTGTTCCGTCCGCGCCGCGTCCAGATCCTCGTAATAATCATCATTGATCTGCAAAATCGGCGCGTTCACGCAAGCGCCCAGGCATTCCACCTCGGTCATGGTGAACAGACCATCGGCGCTGGTCTCACCGAAATTTTTGATGCCCGATGCATGCTTGCACGCGGCCACGATCTCGTCCGAGCCGCGGAGCCAGCACGGCGTGGTGGTGCAGACCTGCAAATGATATTTGCCGACCGGCTTGGTGTTGTACATCAGATAAAACGTCGCGACCTCGTAAACCCGTACCGGCGCCAAGCCCAGCCGTGCGGCCACCGCATCCATCGCCACGCGCGGCACCCAGGCGCTCCCCGTGAGGCGCTCCATCTGGCGCTGCACGATGTGCAACAGCGGCATCACCGCACTCGCCTGCTTGCCCGCCGGATAGCGCGCGATGGCGGCCTGCACCAGCGCTTCAGCGGTCTCGTCAAACGCAAATTCCGTCGGTTCCGCCTGCATATTCACCGGTCAATCTCACCAAACACGATATCGAGCGAACCGATGATCGCCACCGCATCGGCCAGCATATGGCCCTTCGCCAGCACGTCCAGCGCCTGCAGATGCGAGAAGCCGGTGCTGCGGATTTTGCACCGGTAGGGCCGGTTGCTGCCATCGGCGATCAGATACACGCCAAACTCGCCCTTCGGCGCCTCCACCACCGTGTAGGTCGCCCCCGCGGGGACGTGATAACCCTCGGTATAGAGCTTGAAGTGATGGATCAGCGCCTCCATCGAATGCTTCATCGCCGCGCGGGTCGGCGGCGTGATCTTATGGTCCTGCAATTTGATAGGCCCGGGCTGCATTTTTGCCAGAACCTGCTTGATGATCTTCACGCTCTCGCGCATCTCGGCCAGGCGCACCAGATAACGGTCGAAGCAATCGCCGTGCTTGCCGACGGGAATATCGAACTCCACTTCGGCGTATTTATCGTAAGGCTGGGCGCGGCGCAGATCCCACGCCACACCGGAGGCGCGCAGATTGGGGCCGGAGAACCCCCAGGCCAGCGCATCGGCCGCCGAGATCACCCCGATATCCACCACGCGCTGCTTCCAAATCCGGTTGCCGGTGAGGAGGTCTTCCACATCATCGATGAATTTCGGAAATGTCTCGGCCCAGGCGGCAATTTCTTCGGTCAACCCGGCCGGCAAATCCTTCGACACGCCGCCGGGGCGGAAATAATTCGAATGAAACCGCGCGCCGGACACAGCCTCATGAAACTCGAGCAGTTTCTCGCGCTCTTCATAGCCCCAAAGACCCGGCGTAAGTGCGCCGCAATCAAGCGCAAAACTCGAAACGCTCAGCAGATGATTCAGCACACGGGTAATCTCGGCAAACATTACG
>Ga0116231_10000751_pt1 | contig 60711 bp, 39 predicted proteins | sample S1TSphgellanicum_2_FD_89695 | JGI IMG/M metagenome (GOLD analysis project Ga0116231, IMG submission 89695) | Host-associated microbial communities from peat moss isolated from Minnesota, USA - S1T2_Fd - Sphagnum magellanicum MG | ecosystem: Host-associated > Plants > Peat moss > Unclassified...
CACCCATTAATCAAGCATAAATATTGGTGGCATATCTTAACTTGCAAAGGATAGAAAAAAGACTTGCTTCTCTTAGATTGCAAAACAAATAGGCAAATTGAATAACCCTTAATAAATTCCTAAAAATTATCTATGACTCTAACCTCATCTTGTTCACATTTTTTGCATAATAACACCACATGCTAAATTGGAAAAGAATCCATAGACATTGCAATGTCCAATGTAAAGTATGAACAAAAATGGATGGAACTTTGATCAACTATTGATATTGGGGTGAATCAACACCAATATCAAGACCATGCCATGGATGTGTTGTAATTGATTGACAATCCATTTTTGCAAGGATCATTAGCAATTTTAAGATCATATTGCACATATTTAGCTTATCAAACGTCACTTAACATCTCCAACTTACTTTTATTATCCCACTAATGGCAATATGAAATGAAACTACAATCCATTTGACCATGGCAACATAGCAACCAAGAGAAAGCAACACCAACAAAAACTATAGCAACCATGGCATTTCAATTGATGTGTAAATTTATGTAAACACTTATCCAAAAACAATGGCTATTTTTTGAGCTATGTTTAATCAGCTAGTAGTAACATAACCATACAATTAATACAAATATATATTAGGTACGATTGTTTTTAAAAAATGCTCCAATTAGGTCTATGAACACTATTCATTGGAATCGTCATTTGATGTAACAAACAAATTAGTATCAGCAATGGATGTTCATGAATCCATAAATCAGATGCCACATTCGATGCCTTGTCCATGTTGGTGAATAACGTTTTGATGTTGATTTCCTTAACCCACTTTAACTCCATAGTGATGGTGTCTTTCGGTATGTTGATTTCTATTATAAATCAGTTAACAAAATATAGTTTTGGAGACTTAAATTCCTCAATTTTTTTGTAAATGCCAAATTTAATGAATATATTATTATTTTTTAAAGAATTCAAGTCAAAATTGTACATACATATTGTTTCATAAAGTGTACAATTTGCAAAATTGAAAACAAACACAAAAAATGTGGAAAATGTTTTTTGCAATTGCAACCCAATTTGCAACTTATATGCAAATAATGTACAATTAAAAGATTTAGCCCATATGTTTTACTCATAAATCTCATCTCATAAACTATATAAAGGTGTTTTTTATGTGTGCTCACATTAGAATACATGTGTCAATTTGGGATAAAACCAAAAAAACTTAACCCTAAAGACAAAACATGCATAAAATAAAAATATTTACATGGTTACTTTTTAGTTCACTTGCCTTTATACCTTCCTACCCATTTGCTTACCTAGGTGAGTAAGTAGTTGGTCCTACTTTTTTATTTACTTACCTAGGTAGGTAAATAGGTATGTAGTGTAGGTAGGTAGGAATGTAACCTAACTATGTAGGTATGTCCTACCTACCTACCTATGCTAATGTATTGACCTCTTTATTATTTAAATTGATATTTTATTTTATTTTTACCAAGTTTGAACTAATATGTCATGTGGCAACTTTTGACTATGTCACATGTCACAATCTAAAACCATTATAAATGAACAATCATAAGGAATGGGGGAAACCAATATTTCAAAAAAAAATGTTTTTCACCTAAAAATTTCCATAGTGCCATGTGTCAAATTTTGATGGATCAATGAAAAGTAACGTTAGCGTGACATTACCATGGGAGTTGCAAACTAGTTGCATTAGAATTACACAATAGTTGTTTCTACATAGTTGTAATTGAGTTACACAAGTTGCATATGTACATGGTTTCATATGCAATGGGTTGCATCCATTGTAATTCATGTAACTTGTTCGATAGTATTCATGCCTATAAAAATATTATGAGTTACAAATGAATTGCAAATGGTCATTACAATTGAAAACCCCAGTTGCAAGGCTAGTTGGAAATCATTTTTTTTCATAGTGATTATTGAATTAAGGTCAAAACAATCCTAAATTCAATTAGACCAAAAGTGAATTAAATATGTACAAAGGTCATGGATTAGGTCCAATTAAATTTGAATACTTATCGAATATAGTTGACTTAGGTTTTAAATAATTTAAAATTAAGTCAAACTAAAGGTGAACCTTCAAACTCCTAAATTTTTTTTTCTAAATTCAAATATTTTCAATTAACTCCACCAAATTAGAAGGTAATTATAACCAACCTTAAGATCATTATGTCAATTTTTGCTCACAAATACCAACTTCTCTAAATCAACTGTTTGTAAATGATTTTTTTAATTTGTTTATTAATTGCCTGAAATAATTCCTTTTTGTTTCAATTTGTGATCTTACAATGCTTAAATTTGACAAGTCAAAAAACCAACTATAGGAAATATGGATTCATGCTTGTCCCACCATTGAAGGTGACATTCAATTTCCACTTTATATCATTTAAAAATTGACAAAGTTTTTTCATTAATTCACTTATGTTGGCAATATGTTAAAAATTATTTAGGTTGTAATCTTCATAAAATTTTTGGCCTATATATCCAACCTTAGATTTTTTCACATAATGTAAATGATGATGACATTCGAGAAGCATGAGATGTAAAGATTTCCTATCATATTCCCCAACAATAGCCACACCTTTTTCACAACCAATAAAAAAAGATAATAAATGAAGACGTTAACCTTGGTTAATTAAGATCAAAGATAACATGTTATGGACTTTTGGCTTTCATATTTCCTTAAAAACAAAAAGAAAGACTCCAATGCCTCAAAAATGATTCACAAAATTAATTTAAATGAAAAGAATTCTACCTTGTCCTAATTAAAGTGTTTTTTTTTGGGCCAATATTATAATCCTCACAACCCTTATTCCCTTCTTGCCTTCCTTTTCCAAATTTCTTAACCTAGGTTATAGACTTTCAACACAATATGATTGAGTAGAATTAATAAAAACATACTTGAAATTTTTGCACAATGTTTCATATGTTGTCGCATATTAATAAGCTTTAGAAAAAACATGCCAAGACAAATACCTTGAAAGTCTCCTCCAAACTTAAACACTTGCAATTCACAGTAAACTTTAGTGAAAATGTCATAATATTAAAGTTTGATCCTTCATGTTGTACATAAATAAGTATTTCCTTCTTCAACCTATATTCATCTAGCAATATTGTTAAATTTATTGCTAGAGATCGACTAGTAACTTTGTTGCCTCAAACAAATCAATAGTGACTTGCTTTGGTTGCCAATCAACCTTTAATCTTTTTATCACAAAAACAAAAATGTCATGTGTACCTTGAAACGTTCATGAAACAAAACTTATTGTTATAATATTGCATTTTATTCATTTTGGTAGAACATATTTATGTTTTGTTTTCTCCACTAAATTAAGCAACATCTTTTGAGAAACTTGTTTTCTCCTAAGGAAAGACCATTTGGGGACATGAATGGAATGCCAAATGTTTGAACCACATACTTTCACAAATTACATTGGCAAGTGATTTTGGACAATCAAAAGGGCTAAGTCTTGCAAAACTTCTTTTTGTTGCATGGTAAATCCTAATATTCTAACATTGTTTTAAATTCAATTTTTGTCTTGTAACATGTTCAATTTCAACCATAAAATATGTACTTAAACTCCCTACGTAATCTAGAATGGTATTCAACAACATTTTTTCATAATAAAGGTGTTTGCATAGTTATGAATCTATCATAACTTTACAACGTTTTTACTTCTCATATTGATATAAAGGGAAAACAATAGACCATGGAAAAAAACATGGAAGAACAAAAGAGAAACAACATTGAGTAACTATGTGTTCATCATCAAAAACTGTTTTTTAACTCTAAAAAAAAACTATTTCACTTTCTATATTTTATGCTCCAAATGTAGTCACAAAGAACTCTATCAAAGAATTCCAAAACATCCTCAAATCCTCAATTCTCCCACCTTAAATGAATCTGAATTTAACCTTAGCAATCTTAATCTCACCTTCTCATTCTTCATTACAATGCATTTTGTTTCTCATAAATCTCCTCTATCTAACATGTGCCAAAATAAACATCACAATACCTACTCATTATCCCCATGCATCCTAATTTGTTTGATTGCTATAGTACAATCTTACCCATAACATTACCCCCCATGTACTTTGGATTTCATCCCCGAAATCCTACTATGGACATCTATATTGAAAAAACCCCTGAATTTGCTAAATATACTACCCCTTATTCTTGTTTATTCTATAGTTGTTTGTTCTACAACTATAATCTCTGGTTCCACATATTGTTGTTCCTCTATTACAACAATTTCCTTAGTCTATAAAGTTTGTTATAGTTACACATATTGATGTGCTTCTATAATGGTTTGTGTATGACCATTATCCCCTTCATCTTGTGAGTTTGGTGTTGTTATAATTGTTGTAACAAATTGAATTATTGGGGAAACATCAACTATTGTAGCATATTATATGAATTCTATTTGGGTAAACACTTGTTGTTATTCTTGTTTTGTTGGAACTTCTACTAAAACTTGCTTTTCAAATTGTGCCAATATATATTCATTCATGGCTTCCTATGTAGTGTCTCCACCCTTCTTTTATGTAGGTGCACTTGACTGAACTTCTTGAGCTTCTCCACTTAGACCTACTTCATATTAATTGAAGTTTGAAATATTAAAATTATCCTAACGAGTTTAGAAGGTGAATCATACCTAAACTCTAAATATGCTTCTCAATACGCTTTCAACTTCTTCTTGTAGGCTTCATATGCCTTGTGTTCATCAAATAAGGTCTTTAAATCTATTTGTAGCACATCTTGAACTAAATTCCACCATGTGTCAACATGATATGCTTGTAGTTGCAAGGACTTCTGCTTAGTCTTTAAAATTATATTATGCATTAACAAATTATCATATTCCTTCAATATGTGTTTAGACAAATGTGGCTCCATAGTTGTGATTGAGTTCACAACTAAATATATCCTCTTTGCATCATGTTGTAACTTTTAGATTCATTTGTTGTAGTTAGCCTAAGTTTCGTCCTTGTCACATACAACTTTGTCCCTTCAATGCACAATGATTTGAATTTCCTCCTTGAGTTTCAGGATTTCCTTTTCTTGCACCTATCCTTGTAGACCATCTTTGTCTCATTGCAAAGTTGTAGATCTAATTTCCAAATCATCTACCTATTTTTTCAAGACCCAATATCTAGCATAGTGAACAATAGGTCCTTCACTTCATTGCATAATCCATATTGAAACTAATTCATGGGTGTTGCTTCATCCCATGATATGTCGCAAACCGATTGCCTAAAATCTGATGCATACATAACAGGTGGACGTGGATCTTGACGAATATCTCATAATTTGCTAGTCGATGTGCATACTTTGTCAGAGTTTCCAAAGGTGGCGCTAAATTCCTCCACAAATGCCTCAAGATCATTCAGCAATGGAGATTATCACTCTAACAAAGGTGCAAACCATGTGAAGGCTATGCTTGATAGCAATGTGCCAATAAGGCAACCTAAGTTGGACCATTTGTATAATGATGTGGATGCAACCAAATGATTAGTCGCACTTTGTTAAGGAAATTTCGAAACTTGGAATGCGTCCCATCAAACTTGTCAAGAAGGCTAATTTGTGGTTCCTTTATTTGGGATGGTGTTGTGGGAACACATCCCAATGACATTGATGCTTGAATGTTTTGAAGATGAGCAACAAACTTATAAAGAGCCTGATTCTTTTGTTGCATATGCCTAACAACAACAATGATTTTTCCATATGTGCAATTATCTCTTTTCTAAACGTAAACATGATTATGAACACCATGAAATATGACACCAACAAGAGGTGGATAATCCACAACCTTAATTAATAAGAAGTGGATAATTCATGACTTTTTGAAAAAAATTCCTTTGAAGAAATGTAATCCACATTCAACTCCAAAAGGCTTATAGGCACAAAAATAAATGTAAACCAAATGGAGTATCTTCAAACTATTAAAGACACGAAAAACCATAAGATCAAAGGCTAAAAGGAAAGGTGGACAAATCTAACTTTCAAACAAGTAACAATACAAGATTATGTGATCTAAAAACAATAACACAATAATTAAAAATAAAAACACAAGATTTGCAAAATAAACATGAATATATATTTTTATTATTTTAACATATGTAAACATGAACATGAAAAGAACATGACAGGGCTATGGTGTAAGATTGTGCTTTAAATTGATGTTGAACATACTAAAAGAAATGAAGGGTCCTACTTCTATTTATACCCCTTTGGGGACCTAGCTTAAGGAAACTTCCAAGGAGGCTTCTATGTGTATATCAAGTAAAGAAGCTTATTGAGTGCCTTCCTAATTATGAGTTAACTATGAGTTAACTAAAACTTAATTAAATGTTCATTCGGACTTAACTCGAAGTTGATTAGGAATTAATTAAAAGTTAACTATGATTTAACTAAAAGTTAACTAAGAGTTAATTATGATTTAACTAGGAGTTAATTGGGGGTTAATTACGACTTAACTGGGAATTAACTAAGATTTAATTAGAATTTAACTAAAATTTAATTGAGACTTAATTAAAACTTAACTAGGACTTAATTGAAAGTGAACTAAAAGTTAATTAGGAGTTATGGACAAACATTATGGATGAATTCCATCCATTAAAAATGGTGTTGAATGTTTGCATTTGTCACAAGTTTTGTAAACGTTTGGTTTCTAGTAGTTACACTCCTTGTCCTTATGGTTTGTTATACATAAAATGTATTTGCCCTTTAGGTACATAAATATTTTTTTTGCATATTAGTGCTGACTCCTTGTGATGTTGTAGAGTTTCACGTTTCATTCCTATAGCAGTAATGCATAAATAAGATTATAGTCCATATTAGGATATTGTAGTTAAGAAACTATCAATATTAAGTGTTTGTAAACTATTAGTTCATTTCAATGGTCTTTCATAGTACACCTCTACTCTTTCAATGGGATTTTTTTTTAGGTTTTTCAAATGTAAATTAACTTGTTCATCATTCTGCACAATCTAATACCGTCTACAGAAAGCTTGGGTGAAAGCATGGTAAAGTAGATAGAAAAAGTAGTTATTTCCAAGGTAGTTAAAAAATGGTCCAGTTTTGACAAAAGTAGAAGAAAGTAAATTGAAAATAATTTAAAATAACATAATAAAAGAATGGTGCCTTTCTTTGAGTTTATAATGAGGTGATTACAAAATTTGAAAAACTTTGGCATTATAAAAATAAATATTAAGTATGTTTGAAAATGACTAGTCAAATTGAATTTCAAACCTATTTTTCCATTAGAAGTTTCATGTATTCTACTATAACATTTAAATGTTGAGAACTTGCAAGTACATTTTAGGGCTACATCGTGTTGAAAATGGAGAATATTCAATAATTCATCTACTTTCACCTACTTGTACAAGTTTGGACAACTAAAAAAAATAGAAAAACTAATAGTCATTTTTTAAAAATCTACTTGAATGCATATTAGATACGTAGTTAATCAACATCATTGTGATAAAATTAAAGATTATCCTCGTGTTAATCATTAAATAAAAAAACATTTCTACTTTCAATAAAAACTTGTTTATGGCTACTTGTTTTTTTTGTGACAATGATCAAAAATTGTTTACTTTGCCATGCTTTCACCCCTTGCTTTAAATCTGTGAATCTATAATTGGGGATTATTTTGCATATAATTGTTACACTAACTAGATGCATTATCTCTCAATGTAAAATTGAATAAATAATTATTTCCTCATCTATTGTTGCACCGAACCAATTTTGATAGTGGCTTTGAATACTCGTACATGAACATCTAAATCAAAGTTTTTTTTATACTCGTGATAATTTAGTGGTCTCTTGAAAGGCCTAGAATAAGGTATTACATGTTGCACAAATGCTATTGTAGCTCCTCTAAGGGGTTTTCAAAGAATTCCTCTTCAATCTTGTGGTACTAATTTACTAGTAATTACACTATGGAAGGGTGTTTCTGAGGTTAAGTTCACTAGTACTTTTGCATCAAGGTTTACTACTATAGATATTCTAGCACTAGAACTAACAAGGACTGTTTTAAATTCACTATAATGGTTTCCCTTTAAAGTCTCAATAGGCTTTTACAAACTTTATTGTAGAAAGAACCATTCTTAGTTGGTATTGCAAGAATTTCATCATTCTTAATAGATATTGGATATCTAGCCATGTTCACATGCATAGATTTGGTTGGGTATGCAACCATCATAAGAATTCCTTGCACCCCATCAATAATTATTGTGAAAAGTACAGTATTAGGTCAATCATTCCTCCATGAAATGGTATGCCACCGTTTTTTAAAACTATGGTATTTGGTAGTGTTTGGTTCCTTAATCCATGCACATACTCTATACTTTTGAAAGTTGCAAGTCTTGCATTGTTTAGAGCAAGGCAATAAGTAATCATCATAACTTTCTCCGGAGTGGAATGACATGGTTTGGTGATTCAAGGTATTCTAACCTCAGAAGGTGTCTTCTGTACATCACCTTTTTCAGTATGATTACGTAGATTTCTATAGTTATGTAGTTGTGTTGTTAATACCATATTTTGTGGAATGGCCAACATATTATGATCATCTTTTGATTTTTAGTTGTTTTGCGTTTAGATATGGAAATGACTATTCATTGCATCTCGTACATCTCGCTTAATGAACAGACAATTTGTAAGTGAATGATCTTCTTATCCACAAAAGATACAATGATTGGTTGTGAGTTTATAGTACATGTTTTCATCCCACTCTTCATAGTTATGACGGTATTGAAATGAAGCATACTGCCAAGTAAAGCCTTTGTCTATGGATCTTGTTTCCATACCTCCCTATATTTTTTGATGCATATGTAATATGTCCTTGGATCTATACAAATTACCATGTCTTTGGGTTGATTCATCTTTTTCCTTTCTCGTTTCCTTTGTTGTAGATTTGTAGGGGTAATCTTGAATGCATTGTTTCCCCATCCTTTCGATTCAACTTTTAAAGGTTCTACCCTCATTAACAGCGTTGTTCGAACACTAAGTCACCCATCATTCTACCAATGAATGCTTCCCAAGGTTCCATAACCACTACATGTGGCGTCCTGTACCTTATAGGTCACTCCTCTATCCTAGGTGAATGCATGGTATAATGGTTCAATAACAACAAAAATTACATTCCATATAAGTCCACACTAGATTTTTTTAAATGATTCAAATGGACATGGTTGTTACTTTTTAAATATATATTATTATAATATTTGAATAATACATGTTCAATCACTTACAAACAAGTTCTAAAATATATATATGAAAATTTATATTTAATGTAATTGATGTCATTTTTTAATTTGGAAATCTTAAAAGGAAAACTCACAAAGTTCAAAGGAATAATGCCTCATCTAAAACTTTCAAAAATATGTTTTTGAGACAAAGAAATTTTAAAAAAAAAACAAAAATTGCAACTCATATGGACTTATAAAAATATGGTCAAATTTTAACCATTCAAAAATACCTAACTATTAAACAATTAAGGTTTTCAAAGAAAATATTCTTCATATGAGTTTATCAACTTGTATTCCATTACATATTAAGTTCAAATAACAAATTTGGAATGTGAATCAATATACATTTTTCTATTTTGTGATGTTCCATTTAGACAACCAATCCATATTTTTCGACTTCAAAAGTCCATTACTACTAACAAATCAAAATTGTATTAATAAATAACCACACAATTATCTTCATAATGAAATTGTTAGTCTAGGTTTAAGTCCCAATTAGATCTAAGGATATATTAATCATCATATGCATTTTAATAAAGGGTACCCAGGGAAAAAACACTAGTTTGTCACAAAAGTGAACCACCATAACTTGCATCTATCTTCATAGCTATTCTTGGCATAGTATAATGTATTCTTTTTGGAATATATAACTACGTTACATTGTTTGCAAATTGTAATTCTTCTTTTATTACATTTTTTTTTTCATTCTATTACATGGTTAACTGATCTAATTGTCTTTACGAACTTTGGGTCATTACTCAATTTATGTTTGTTGCCATTTTACCACTCTTCCTTATAAATTCTTTTTATCACAAATTTAAATCCTTACAACAATTGTTTGCTTAGATCTAATTTTTAACAAACGTTTTCAACAATTTTGAATTATTAAATTAGAGAAAAAAATTCTTTGCAATAACCTTTTTGTACATAGGGTGTAGTCATATTAATGTGTACATAAATTATAACCAGTGCTTGGTTTTGTGTATCTAACATTTTAGAAAAAAATAAAAAACTCCAAATGGAATTGCTTTTACATAATGTTATATTCAAAGTATTGGTATATATATATTCTAAAAAATTGAAATCAATCTAATGAATGAAAAATACCCAAAAACATTTTGAAAGCATTGTAACCAGTGTTTTTAAACAATTGAAGGACTTATAAATGGACTTGAATTTTTTTGACAATGGCATCTTTTTAGCAAATTTTTATGTAAACCATAACATAATAATGTGATGAAAATTTTAAATATTTAAAAAAAATTCTTAAAGACTTTTGTCCAAAATATTCCAAAAATATTCAAAAATAAACATTCAATAAACAATAACCCAAGGGGGTAAGTGTGGCTCATGATATCCCATTTTGAATCCCTCTTGCAAGGAAATAAAACCAAAACAAATCATACAACCCAAAATTTTGATCCTAAATTCATTCCGGGGATGGTCACCAAATGGTAAATCCTAATATTCTAACATTGTTTTAATTCAAATTCTATTCTTGTAACATCTTCAATTTCAATCATAAAATTTGTACTTAAAGCTCCTGACATAATCCAGAATGTTATTCAACGACATTAATTTTCTCACAATAAAAATTTTATATAGTTATGAATTTATCATAATTATGTAACAATTTTATTTCTCATATTAACATAAAGGGAAAACAATAGATCGTGAAAAAGAACATGGAAAACAAAGAGAAAAAAAAATTAAGAACTATGTGTTCATCATAAAAAATTATTCTCTAACTCTAAAAATAATAATTCCACTTTTTCTATTTTGTGTTCCAAAAATAATCAGAAAGAACTCCCTCAAGGAATTTTGGAGCATCCTCAAATCCTCAATTATCCCACCTCAAATTCATTTGAATTCAACCTTAACAATCTTAATCTCACCTCCTCATCCTTCATTACAGTGAACTCTATTTCTACTCAATCTCCTTTGTCCAACCTATCCCAAAATAGACATCACAATACCTACTATATCCCCAATACCTACTACCTACTACTAATTTGTTTGATTATTACAATACAATTTGACCTTTAACATTGCACATCATCCTTTTTGAAATGATATTTTATAATTTAAAAAATTAGCTTCCAAAAATATTAGGCCTTTTCTTTGCTAGTCATCTCTAAACAAATTCTTTCAATAGATTATTCATTTCCTTTTCAATTATTTTTGCAACAATGGCATGGCTTGCATTTTCATGTTAGTTGAAAACTATTATATTATGTATTTGTAATATGAAATTAAATGTTTTTATTTGAGTTATGGGATTATATGCATTTATAAAATTGTTATAACAAAAAATATAATGCATCATTTGAATGTTGTTACAATCAACTTTTTTGTTGTCATTAACATAGAAAAAAGTCCAATAGAATGCATTATTAACATGAGGTTTCCATTTAATTCTTTGAACATGCTACTTTTGAAGGTTCATTTTGATTTTTGATTTTTGATTTTCAACACCTTTACTGCTTTTTATTTTCCAAACTAGGATATTTTTTAGAAATTTTTTCCATAGGAAGATCATTGAATTTTTTTCACATGTTTCATTTTAAATTATTTTTATGTTTTCATTTTCACTTGATTATTGTATTTTTCCCAAGAGGGTACATTCACGGTTGGGGTACACAAAAGGAATGTCTTGCCCCAAATCATTCTTAACACACTATTTTGAATGACCATTACAATTACAAAATAATTTATTTGGAAGATTGTTTTTAATATTAGGTATTCATCTATTTTTGATTAAAATGGTGGTGATTTTTTAAATTTGGATAATTAAAACGTGTCCTTATGTGTCCTAAAAGATGCCTTAGGACTTGTGTCCCACTATGTAGTTTTATTAAAAAGGACTCAACATGACTAGAAATATTTGTTCAAATTGCTCCATATTTTGACCACAAATAGAATAAAGTATGTTCTATATATTGGCACAAATTTTTAGTATGATAAATTACCAAAATTTGTGAAATTGATGTTAGAATTTTGGATTTTTTCATAAAATGGATGTGTTGATAAGGATAATCAAATTAATTTTGTTAATTACAACTTTACATTCCAAAGGTTTGGAAAGAAGTATAGGAGACATGAGTGCAAAAAAAAGACATTATTTGATTTTTTTCAAGGTTTTGACCCTCCAAATGAAAGTTTGTCATTTTGGAATGTCAAAGTAATCTTGCATGCCTTTTTGGGGTATATTTGAACATGACATTTATTTTTGTTTCAATTTATTTGAATAATTTATTATAACATTTATTGGTTGAAAGCCTAAACATACTTATCCCCTTTCATTGTTTAACATTTTAGAACATTCATTTTGCTAAGTCCTTGCTTTAGGACTCAAGACACATGACAAATGGGTGTCATGCTCCTTGTTGTGATACCCAACCATGAATGCATCCAAGATTGTTACCCAACAAAGAGTGGAGAAATTAAAGCAAACATTTTTCTACCAAAGTGCGGTTTTAATTTTTTATTTGCAACTTGATTTAAGTATATGTCAAGCCTACTAAATCAAACTCAAAATATTTATTAACATTTACAAGGTCAAAATAACTCAATTAACCTTCTTTTTTTCTTCATGTAAAAAATGGAATTATGAATGATTACAAACAAAAAATTGAAATAAAGGATAGGAAAACACAAAAGTATAGGGTTTAAGGTTGTAATTTGTACTTGAAAAAATGGAAGATGCAACACAATTTAGTAGCTTCAAGTTCCTTTTTCTTAAACCTACACAAAATAGGTGGGGGTGTGCAGGTAGGGGGATACCAAAATAACAACAACAATGCAAGCAAAGCCAAACAATAATGTAAGAAAAACTAAACATACATGGGAGCTAGGTCAAAAAGGTACTTGAGCTTAGAAAGAAGTTGAAAACATAGAGCCAAATAACAATGTTAGTTGAATAACAAGCAAGAAAAACAAAACAATAATGCAAAAGGAGTTGAACAACAATGCAAGAGGAGTTTAAGGAGGTGAAACATATAACCAAGAAGCTACAAGCCACAAAAAAAACCAAAGCAAAACAAAAAGCAAGAGCAAAGCTCTTTGAACTATAAAACATATAACATAAACAAAATTTGAGAAGAAAGCAAAATGGGGGCCAAACTAAACTTGGGCCCATTTTATGTTCTTTGTGGAGGTTGGAGAAAAAAATAAAATGTTCTTCCATGCAAAGATTGAAGTGATGCCATTTGATTCAAACATATTTTTTCTTGGGAAACCCATAGGATATTCAACTTATAACCTAACAATTGCCTCAAAATTATAATTAGACTAAACCTTTAAAGCTAAAAATTGTACCTTGTTACTTTTAAATACCCTATTGGGATATCATTATTTTGAAATTTATATAAAAGTGTAAGGTCTTAAGGATCATTTCACTACATTGAAATCCTAAAAGTTGGACATGTCAGTTTGGATGTTACTATGATTGATATTTGATGGTTTTCTTGTGAGAACCAACTTGAACTCTTGGCAAGTTCTCACATGATCTTTGATACCCACCTAACATTACTCTTGACCTCTTGAATTGCCCCCTTCCACATTTTCAGGAAATGGATGATATATGGAATCTTGAAAAATGATAGAACCACAAATGAAGTGGGATTTTCATCCTTTTCAAAATTTCAGTTTTAAAAAATGTCCAAGATCATTAACCAAACCATAATATACATGTACCATGGATTTTAATGTTGATATTCAAGTTTGAAAGCCCATTAAATTTTAAAGTTTAAGTTCAATAATGTAAATACCTTGGTTTGGTTCTAAATAGCAACAAAAACCAATGCTCACAACATTGTTGCCCACCAATTTCGATGCAAAGTTGAGTTTGACCCCTTGTTACTTTTGTTATTATTGCATTCTACTCTTATTTGGCCATCCAACTTGTGTTTTGCCCAAAGTCAAGGTTTTCATCCCAACTTTGGGACACTTCATGGATAACTTAATTATGTGTATGGAGTATCAACCTTAAATCCATCATAGATCTTGGAGTTATGAAAGAAAAAGGGTGTAAACAAAGGTCATCTTATTTTTCATGGGTCATTTAAACTATGATTTTTATTTCTATGTTATTCCTTCTTTCCCCTTAAATCATTCTTTTGTTGTGTATAGTTGAAATTTGAATGTGAATCTATTACATATGCTCAAAATTGGGTTGTATGAGAAGTAATCATATACAAACCAAATTTAATCCAAAAACTTAATTTGGGGCAACTTTTCTATTGACTTCATCCCATGATTCATGGACATCATTGTAACCATAAAGATGATATTTTTTTTCATACTATAAAGGCAAGTGTATCCTTGAACACACTAGGTCTTCAAATTATATAATATTCAATTAAACAACAAACATGGAAATTCTCAAATGCAAAAATTTCACAAAAGCTTTCAACACCCCATTTTGGGACATTCAAACTTGTCAAAGTAATTCCACATGCAATACTTGAAATGGAATAATGGGAAGATCATTACATCATCTTCATTCTTTTTACATAGCCTATTGTTGATCCTATTAATTGGTTATACAAGTAGAAAGTTCTTTTGGGATGATGGGCTCCTTTGTTTTGTCCTACACAAAGATAAAACCATCAAACTTTGGACATTCCCAAATCTATGTATGTGTATTTGTAGTCACAATAAGGAGCATCACTAAGGCATCAATTGGAAATCTCGTGGGAACCCTTGGGGAGCATAATTTAGAAAAATAACCATTGAGAATTTTGTAAGAACCCATTGGGAACCTGTTGAGAACCTTATGGAATACAACATTATGTTATGGTTTTCAGTTTTGCAAATGAGTCATTTTATAAAGACATTTGAACACATTGCTATCTAGGTAATTGTGCTTGAAATGGTAGGTATAGTTAGGTTGCTTCACAAGTATCGATTTGAACCATGTTGCTTTGAGGTCTTGATTTTTCATGGATTTACCCACCCTACACAAATATATTGGTTAAATAAGCATGGCCTATTCAATTATATTTATATAAGTTTACATTAGTTATATAACTTTTGAGTCTTTCTTCCATAGCAAAGTGGAAGAAACATGATATGAATTCAAATTGTGAGTTGCTTGAAATGATGCAATGTTTCTTTCAACACATTTTGAGTGAGCACCTTGTTATTGGTCAATTTGCTAATGGGTATATTCAACATTGTTGGATATAGATGTAAGAATCATTTTACTCAAAGTACAACATGTGCAAGCTTTGCCTTTGGTTGTGGATAGTAGGCTTTTTGACTTTATACTTTGAGTCGAGTTAATGGGGTGAACCAAATTCTTAGCCTTTGGGTGAGCTTCTTTGCTTTTTGTGATCTAATTCAATGCCTAAGATTTCCAAGATTATAGTCAAGCAATGCAAGGCTATAATAGATCACATATTCTAAAAACTTTGTCATTGTTCTCTTGAGAGCATATTGGTTGTGTTTTAAGGTCTACCCGAAGATATGTACAATGTATATCTATATATGTGAATTGGATAATGTCGTATCCACATTGTGCAATTGCCTTGATCCATTGGTCCCAATCTTTAGCAATCACCAAAAGAAGGATCTTCATACATTTAGGTCTTCATATTTACCTATATTTTGTGTCTCATGTGGGCACAACACTCTCGTGCCAAACATTATGTTGGCACATTCTACCCTCTTGGAAGTCCTAAGACAAAATTGTGGTTGTGAACACAAATTGGCCCACTTCATTTGTTGTTGTTAGTGTGATGGAGGGACTACCAGGGTTTGGGAAACCTTTGGACCGGGTGTGCTTGCAACAAACATAAGTCTAGTGGCTTTGATAAAGGGTCTAGAGGTCAAGTCCAAGGGGCCCCATTTGCTTGGTACTCCCATGTAACAAGTTGCATGCCAATGTTCAACAAACCTCTTTATCTTGTGCCCAATGAAAGAAGAAATCTTGATTCCATATCCTCCCAACACATGTCTATTTTTGTGTCATAAAGCACTTGGAGAAATTTCTTAAGTATATTTGGAGGGAACCTTTTATCCACTAAATATCCCTCCTAGAAAAGAGGAGGGATATTATACCTACTCCTAAAGATTTTGGGAGGGATCTTACACATAGTTAAATTTGTAAGACCTCTCACACTCTTTAGGGATCTTGTGCCTACTTAAAAGGGGCTGGATGATTCCCACTCTTTTAGGAGTAGACACTCCCACTCACTCTTTCAAACTCTTTAGGAGTAGACCTAAGCACCCTCGCTCTCGTAGGCCTTGTGAGGTATGAGTATTTAGAGGTTCAAAGCCATATTCAAAACAATATTAAACCCAGGAAACATTAAATTTGGACTGAGAGACCCTGATCTAAACTGAAGAAGGAACATTTAACCATGGTTAGAAAGCAACAGGGCAGCCATATTTAACCCACGAAACCTTTAAATTTGGACTCAGAGACCCGTGTTTGGATCTTTGGAGGGGATGTGTACCATGGTTAGAAGCAATCTAGAAAATTCAGGGTTCTTACCATGGTACCAGTGTAGGTGCCTGGTTCACCCAAGGTGTGAAACAATAGGTCTGTAGATGCTTGGGGGGGAGGAGATTCCAATTGCACCTGCATTTTTAATCTAGAAGTTTTGTAGGTCTCTAGTCTCTCTACAAATTGCTCAAGAGGGGCCCTAGAGCCTCTCTCAGTTTTGGTTAAGGATAACAAGTGGTGATGAAAAGCAGAAGACCAAGAATAAGCAGTCTAGTCCTCAAGAGGATTAGCCATCTGAGATGCACAATAGAAGAAAATAAGAAAATAAGACAACATAGCATACAATAAGGGAAGAGAGAGAATGGCCAACCCAAATGCCACATTTCATTATTAATCAATGCCATTGTTGTTGAGGACTTACACAAATGCTTCTTCTTCTTCTTCTTCTTAAATTGCAAAATATTGTATTTATAAACCATAAACCTTCATTCTAATGTGTTGGGTGCTTGGCATAAACCCTAAACCTTGATTCTTTTGTGTTGGGTGTTTGGATGTGTTGCAACTTGATTTGTCTTAAGTTGCATGTGTTAAAAAAGCTTCATATGCATGCAAAGGCCATGTGTACCCAAGTATTTGCAAACACTACTTGGTTTACTATATTAAAGCAATGTTAGCAATAAGTGAGTATTTGACCCTATCTCTCTCTCTCTCAACATTATCCCTTTCCTTGTAAAGTACAAACCTTGTGCACTTTCTTCTCAACAACAAGCATCACATGTGTTGCATCATCAGCAAAATAAGCAAAGCCCATTGAAAGGGGGGATTATTAATAATATCTCAGGGTCAAAAGGAAAATTGGGATTCTTGTCTCTTCAACTTTCTCAAGGGGACAAAGGAGAAAAGAATAACAAAGAAAAAGCCAAAGAATGACCAGCTATTGTTGTTCATGCTCAGATGTTGTCATCAAACCTGAGCTTCAACAAAAATCCCAAATCAACTTAATTTTTTTCCCACATAAGATTGTGTTTGGGTGTTGGACTCTATACCACATAAGGCACCTTACCTTGCCCAACAATTAGAAGCCCCATAGAGTCACACAAACATGGGGGCCCTTTTCTTAAATCTCCTCTTGTCTTAACTTGTTTTGCTCATTTGGAGACCAAATTAATTGACAACAACAATTGTCTATTTTTGTCAAAGAGAAAAGGAGGTCCAATAGGGACCTCTCAAAACATGGAGCAATGAAGGGATCACTTCAAATGAAATAATATTAACAATGATGGTTAAAAGCTTTTTGTTATATGTATTATTATTTTGTTATATGTATATTGGCACTTATAATTATCACTATGCACACAAATAAGTCAAATTACATAAAATCATGCTAAACGACACATCACCTTTAAACATGATTTGAGAACATCCAACTTGAGATTATATCTCACACAAATTTCATTCACATTTGATTTGGTTCTGAGGTAAAATATATTTAATTACACTAATCTAACTTAAGCTTAACTTAATCATAACTTAATTTTTACCAAATTTTTTTTAAAAAATGTTGTAAAAATTTCATTCAACATTTTTTTGGTGCAACATTTTGTGAAAATGAGAAAAATAAAAATAAAAATATTTGTCACAACATTCATGTTTTTCAAAAAGAGATTGCAAATTTCAAGAAATATTGGAAATTGTTTATCACATTTGTATTTTGCTTTTAGTTTGGTAGCAATTTTCTCAACTAGTTTTTTTTGACTTGTTTGGATAGGTTCTAAAAACATGTCGCCATTTTATGCTAAATTTTTCTTAGATGCTAACCAATGATATAATTGCTGAAATTTGAAAAAAAAAAATATCACTAATGTTATTATGTTAAAAGTTCAAAGTCAAGAAAACTTGCCAAGGAAACTATTTATAATTATTGCCAAATTTCATAAATTATTATTATTTATTGCCAAAGTGGATTTTGAGAAATAAAATAATTATTCAACACTCAAGTGCTAAAAGGTATTAAAGTATTTGTTTCAATTAGTCATGCACAAATGTTTTTGTGAAGTTATTAAATTATTTAAGCCATTTCAATCAATATGAGAGTGCAAACTAAATGTATACATCTAGTTCAAAAGTCAAGGTAAATAAAACTAAATGTCAATATTGTTGATAGTTTTTGACTTGTAGATAAGTGGTTTTGAAAGAAAAGATGCATAAATGATAATAGGAAAATTTATGGAACAATGGGTTAACTTTATCATCATTTTATAGTATGCAAAGTCACACCATTAAAAAATTCTCATTTGTCAAGCAAAAGGGTAATTAGATATGTATAATGTTGTCAATTACCATACAAATTTTCAATTCAAATGGCATTGTACATGCATTTAAAATTAATGTACCTAATATTTGTTGGAAAATAAAATGGATGGGAAGAACCATCCCCATTGATAAAAATGTGTTTTTTCACTAATCATGCTTGGTAAAAATGGGTTTCATGTATGTATGATGACCCCTCATTTATTGACATTTTAAAAGTGGAATAGAAAATACTAATAAAAAAAAGTTTAAAAAAAAGGATTGCATATCTATTTATGAAGGAAGGTAGTTTGTTTTGTTTTGTACTTATGAGATCCACCAAACCGGGATGTTTCAGATCAAGTTCTTGGTCTCTTTGGAAAGCTCTTGACGAGGAGGGGTGCATCAGCTTGGTTTCATGGTGTTTGGACTTGCGGTGTAGAAGTTCTTGAATATTGAATGATTTCTTCACTGAAAACTAAATTAAATTGTAGCTGAAAATTTTGGAGGAATTGGAATGTGCCTTTGGTGTTGTTGGAAAGATCTTGATGAACAGGATTTAATGGAATACATTTGGTAAGATTTAGATTCAAAATATGGGAGATATTGATTTTTAAGTGATTTCTGCTGCTGCTGAAAATTCAAATAAATTCCAAAAAACCAGGTTTTGGAAGGAAAAATCAATTACAATGAAAATTATGTTGGTGTGATCCAAATTAGGTCTAGTACAAAATTGTAGCAATAAAACCCAAAATTTTCATGGAGTAAGAAAACCCTAAATTTTGACTTCCCCTCACTACTTTTCTACATTTTCACAACTTGCCAAAAACTTCTATAAAACAATTGACCCCAAATATCGGCAAGGTGGGATTGGGGAAATATTCCAAACCTTGACATACACACGGCCCCACTATGCCCTCCGCCAACTTTCCCGGAATTAAATTTTTGTTTTTGCCTTTGGTTACGGGATTCCTGGTTTAAAGTTTTCATGACTTTTCATGATTTCCAAGTTTTGTTTTGATGTGGAATAGATCTTGGGCTGACCTTGGGCCAACCTTCAAAAGGATTCGCTCAAAGCCAAACTCTTATCTATATGGACCCCAAGGAGTCCGGCATCTATGAAAGGTCGTACAATTTTTCATGATCTTTGATGGCCTTCGAGGTCCAGTATTGTGCAAGTCAATTGTAATGCCCTTGATTGTGAATATGGTTCATTTTAAAAAACAAACCATAGGTAACATTTCTTATGAAAGAAGCCCCCAAAATGGCACCGGATAAGGCATATAACCAAAATAACTGATACCCTTTATCCCAAAAAAAAGGGTAAATATAAATACATGTAAAATGTATTTATTGCATGTTAAACATTGTATCATATCATTATTATCTTATGATCAAAATTCATTTATGTCAAAGTTATTTCAATATGCCATGAACATGTATTGTTTAAGTAGGCTTCATGTGAATATGTGGAGATTGTTCAAAAAATTATTAATAAAGAAGCAAATGTCAATGCAAAAAGTGAAATTCAAAAATCATGATGGAATTGTTTTGATGCTACGCATGATGCTCACTCTCTTTTTTACTTCTTTTTTTTCCATAGATCATAAATTGTATACATTGATGTGATTTCTTGCAATTATGTAAATATTATGTGGGAGTTATATGCACAAAGGGCAAAAAGGAGCAAATGTGAAAACACATTATGAATTTGGTAATGATTCTATGAAAATGTGTTTTGAACACAGAACAAGAATGAAAGTTGAATATAGAATTAAAAATATTAAAAATATGTTTTTATCATATAGATTGTGATTTTATTATGATGCATTTTTTATCGTGAGTTTTTTATGTTTGGGCATGCACATATTTTTTCGTCCATTGTGATTTGCATTCACTTAAAGTGTTATATAGCAAGTGATGTTCACTTCATTATGGTGTGCATTATGTGAAAAGAAACAATTGAAAAATTAGTGAACCAAAAAATGAAAGATGTATTATTTTATGTTTTTCCTATGTATTTTTCATTTTGATTAATTTGTTTTTCGATCATTTGATTAAGTTTTGTGCATCACATCATTACTATATAGGACAAGCCATATGACATCAACCCATTTACACATGTACAAATATGTTTTAAGTGACAAACACATTCATCTTTCAAAAGGAAGGAAAAATACTTAAACGCTTACAACTTACATATTTGTCAAATTATTTAAACAAGATGAAGTAAAAGATTAAAAATGCAATAACAACAAAAAAAAGATCGAATTATGGTTGAAGAAGTTATTTGTGAATAATATCATCTTTACACATTATCCTTACAACTTATGAAACCCCTTAAAATTATTATTGACATTGTCAAATAGGATAAAAAAATGAAAATGTTATTATGAAACAAGCATGATTTAATGAGATCAAATGATTTTCATGTCTTTTAAAACTCATTTGATGATCCTTATCCCCATATACAAATATGATATACTAGAAAAAAACAATCCATTTGTTTATTGCACAATTTATTTTGAATGGATATCATATTTATATTTATATTTTATTTGTTAATATAGTACCTTCACATCCTTCAAACTAATTATATCATTTATAAAAAAATTTAATTTTCAAATTACAAAATTTTGAAAAGAAAAATACATAATCTTTTGGAATAGTTGAGAATATTTTATTCTTGAAATAGAATATCTTAATTTATTAATTATTTTACAAACATGTGTTGATGATGCTTTTGTATTATATTAAATAAAAAAATTATTATTTTTGAATATTATGAATATATTAAATCACGTGTGTTTTCTACATGTTATGAATATGTTATAAGGGTTACAACTTTCTTTCAATGTGCATTATTAATTGAATTAAATACAGTGGGCATGAATGACTTGTTGCCATAAAAGCTTTACAAGAAGGAAAAAGGAAATCAAAGAAGGCGGAAATAAAAAGGAAGAAGAAAATGAAGTGATCTAATTTGTCGGCAATACACCAATCCTTGCAAATTGGGTGCAAATTAAGATGGGCAAAAATGTAAAGACCATAAAAGTTGATCACAATAATTTTTAATTTTTTAATTATAATAATTTCCCATTTTTTTGTTTAGTTCAAACATTTTCAAAGTTTATCTCTTGATTTCAAATTCTACACTATTCAAAGATTTAATATTTTGGTTAAATCAATTATATGTTAACAATAATCACATGTTTTTCAACTTATTATTGTTATGTATCACACTAGGTTCTAAAAATCTTGAAATTCATTTATGCATGTTGTTATTTAAGAGTGCATGATTCATATTCAAGTGCATTTGTGTTTTGCCTTTTCATTCAACAACTATTCTTTAAAGCTTAATGAGCTATCACATACTAAATTATTTATGATTTGGAACATGAATCTTAAATTATATTAAATTTTTTTGATCCACACATCATGTTTGCAAATTATCTTAGATGTTTTAAATTTCATTATTTTGTTTCATATGAAAGGAAGATGCCTTGGTGTATTTTAAATCATTAAACCACAATCTATATCCATATATATTTTAATGAATTTGATATTGATTAATTTTCACAATGTTCATAATGCCAACAAGTGGTAACACTAAATTTGACATGATAATAGCTTTTGGTTTGTATTGAACATCATAATTACAGACAAACCAATATGGAATTCCATTATAATGCTATTTAAAAATAAATTATTATTTCTAATCAGTATTGGTATTTTCAATTTAATAACGGGTTTCATAAAAATTAATATAATAAATTTACATTAATCATGTTTACTAAATAAATAGAATATAATAACATAAAACCATTAATTTTAAAATATTTTAATGGAAACTTTTTAATTAAAATCTGAAGCATATTCAAATCAACATTGAAAATGAAATATTCATTATAATATTTTATTGCCAGGTCTCCATTATTTTTATTAGTGTTATGTTTATTAAATTAATTAAACTTAATACAATCATTCTAAACATCAAATTCATTAATATTTAGTGGGAAGTGGCATTTAACAAATTTTTAATATCACCTCCACACATGATTTGATGGTGGACATTTTAATTTGCCTTTTTTAACCACCCTCTCCTTGGAATAGGTCAATATTTTTCTCCCTTTTTAATTCTTATTATGTTTCAAATCAATAAAATATATTTCCCCTTTTAATTTTGGTCGTTTCATAAGATTAGTGAAGACTTGAACCATCTAACATTTCCAAAGCTTTTTGAATTTTGAAATCGTTATGATTCTTGCTAGGCTAAGGTTTTGAAAGAACATCCCAAAATGAAAATGTCGACCTAGTAAACATTCACAAATCTAAACAACTCAAATGGAAATTCAGATCAATGCAAAAGTTTAATTTGAAAATAACCTAAACTTGATCACTAGCAAAAACACACCTAAACAACACTAGGGTTGAAAATAATTTATAATTTATATAATTTTCAAACTAGGGGTCATTGGGAAGCATGGAAGGAAGGATGTTTGATGACATTAAAAAATATTTTTTAAAAATTAAAAATAAAAACAATGAGAGATGCCAAAAAAAAAACATCATGAATGCTAGAAAAGTTAATGTTTTAAAAAATAAAAATAAACTCTCATAATAAAAATAATTTAATCAACAACCTAGATATGATCATAGATTATGAATGTCTGATAATTAGATATTTTATAAATAATTCATTTAAATAAGTTTTAAATATATTAACATTAAAGCTTTTGTTAATTGATTATCACTGGTAATGTGAAGCAAAGCAAAGCCCAAGTTTTTGATTATCACAAAATTAAAGGAAAAAAACCCTAATATGATACCAATTGAATTCTGCTGTAAAGTTTAAACGTAATAAATGCCAATTTTTAAGGGAATTTGAGGGAAGTTTCTAACCCAAAATCAACTTTGCAGGCGCCCCCACCATTGCTCGTCCCCCAAATTCGGGATTTACTGCAATGTGATTGGTTGGATTGGCGAAAATATCAGGAGGGAATGGAGCCTATCACTGATCTAGAGAATAGGTCTAACAGGAGGCTCTTAAAATCAGGACCATATAAACCCCAATTGGATAGGCTTTTTTTTAAATAATAGCTAAAAAGAGGGAAGGGTGGGGGGGGCCACTAGCGCAGGGATAATAATTTCCACCAAAACTGGACCCCTCCCCCCCCCAAATTGGAGGGAAGTAAAATTAAACAAAAAATTTTAAATTAATTTAATCAGCAAATACCGGAGTTGCTTCACAAATGGATGAATTGTTTTTAATTTTTTAATTTGTAAAAGTGGTGTAACGCTCTTTTAATAAGGGCAAATCTGGTGCTCTCCTTTCCTTTTCCACATCATGTATGGATGAAAGATGGGGAGACTTGGATTGACTAAAGAGCCGCAGTTGGATGAGTTCTTGGGATTCGTGATAGATGAAAGACATGGATGAAAATGACGTGTTTGGTATCGACGAATGATTGGCGGGGAATGGATTGTGCGCGTTATCGGGGGAACCAATGAGGGAAAAAAGAACCTTCGGATGAACGTTTGATTGGGAAAATTTCGTGGATGATATCTGGGCTTTTTCGATCGATCAAACGTTCGATCTCTCCCTTCCTGCTGCATCTCTCTCTGTCTCTCTGTCTGCAAAGGATATGGTTTCGCAGGAACTCCGACGGCGGATCCTGCTGTTGCTGACGCCGTCGCTGGAGAAATCCACGAGGGAGGAAGGCAAAGAATCTGGAGTCGCTGTTACATTAGACCTTCAGAGGATCCTGGTTTTTATTTTTCCTTTTTTTTCCCCAAAATTTTAAACAGGCATTTCAGTCGAATTGCGTCGTTTCCTATTCCGGTACCGCGTTCTTCTTGGCGTCCACAGGCAAATGAATGTTTCGTGATTGAGGTCGTGAGCGTGGTCGTGATTGCGGATTCAAACTTGTTTCAGATACTGATTCTATTTTTTTTTAATGCCATAGATATATATTCTCACTTGCGACAGGGAGTTTCGAGAAAACTTTTGTTCAAGGTAAGGCGGTCACAGAGCAAATCAGTTTTGATCACTGTTGTTCGGCTTGTCGTAGCTTCCCGCGGTATTGTCGTGCTCTGCTGCAATCTGCGTGTCTTTGATTTCCTTTCCATAGCAATGATTTGTGTGTGTGTGTGTGTTTGTGACAGAATTTAATTTCTCAGATTTGATTGTCCCTTGTAGTGAATCTGTATTGGAACACATAATATCATGAACTATCTCAATTTCGGGTTTCTAGAAGTTGAGAAGAGTTTCTGATTTCGCTCGACTTTCAAGAGCCTCAACAGATACATGATAATAGTGCTTATGTTTGTGGAATCCGTGGTTTTCTCGTCTGTAATGTGCTTATTACGAGGTGATGGTGTTTGTGGATTTCGATTGTGTTTTGTTGTTCAGAGACAAAGAATTGTGCAGTGTTTCTCTTGCGCAGATTCACTCCAGTTTTCACGGCGTTTGAAGTTTGCTTACAGTACGATGCCGGACTGGAAGTCCTTTGTGCAGATTGAACATGGAGGATTTGCATGATCTTGTATGATGGACACATGATGACGATGTCATGCGGCAGCAGCAGCTGATTCAAAGCTTGCAAGCTTCATCCGGGGAAGAAGAAGATCTTAAGGCTTTTCAACAAGAAGCTTCAAGTTTATTACAGAAGGAAATGCCAACATGGGCGGGAATGACGCACGTGAAGGTTGAGGAGGAGGACGTGGATGAGAAGAAAGTGGAGATTCTTGACTCTTTGATTTCCATGAATTTGACGCAATGCATCGATTCCTCGAGCTTGAAGGAGGAAGAGGATTTCAACTTCCAGTTCTTGGAGCAATCAGGCACGAAGCTGGAGTGCGACAACAGTCTAGAGGGTTTTCACTTTGGAAATGGTGGAGGTGTTGGCGGATTCAATGAGGATGCAAGGGAGCAGCTAGATGTCGACATGGATGCCGCTTGCACGACAGTGCTGGATCTTCCAGCCACTAGCAGCAGCTTGTGTTTGGATTTTGAGTCACTGGATTCTGTAGATGGCCAAGAGACCAATGGGCCTGATGTGTCCATCGAGATAGGAGAGGAGGAAGCTTTGTTGTTGGCTGCAGCTGCAACAGCTGCAGATGAGAGCAGTGACAGGGAATCAATTGGGCCAGTAGAACAGACAAGCTCCAGTCAATGTAGGAATAAGGGAAGCAAGGGTGCAGCCTCCTCAGGGCGGCGTAAAACAAAGGTGGATTGGACACAAGAGCTGCACCGACGCTTTGTGCAAGCAGTTGAGCAGCTGGGAGTGGAGAAGGCCATTCCATCACGGATTCTGGAGCTCATGGGTGTGCAATGCTTGACCCGGCATAACATTGCAAGCCATTTACAGAAGTATAGATCTCACAGACGCCACATGATTGCACGGGATGTGGAAGCAGCTTCTTGGCGCCATCGCAGGCCTCTTACATGGGTTAGAAGTCAACGGGAAGGTAATGCATGGTTGGCTCCTATACAAACCAGCTCCAGCTTCCCTGCTGCTCATCCTTATGCATCTGCTGGACTCCCTACCATTCAACCTCGTCTCCCAGCACATGGGCATCACATGGGAGCTCACTTGGTTGTTTGGGGGCACCCAACTGTGGATCATTCTCCATCCCATATGTGGCACCAACCACCTGTGAACACACTCCCATTCTCACAGGAGCCTGACAGCAGTACATACTGGCAGCAAACAGCTCCTGCATGCATTGATTCTTGGACACATCCATCAATTTTCCCTGCATTCCCTTACCCTTTCTTTGGAGCACCATATGCACCTTCATTTTGTGCATCACAATTGGTTGCACCAGGCATTACATCAAGTGAGAGATCGTTGATGGACGAGTCCTTGCCTGTAGCATTGTACCAGACAACAGCTATTGATTCTGATATCAGTGCTGCTGCAGGAGCTGCAGCCTGCAGTAAGCCTTCTGACTTCCTGCCTCCACAAGAAATTCTTGATGCTGTCATCAGTGAAGCTCTTGCAAATCCATGCACTCCTCTGCCACTTGGGTTGAAACCACCATCTGTGGCTGCAGTCATGGCTGAGCTTTTCAGGCAAGGGATCAACATTGTGGCCACATCAACCTCATGATGCTGCTGCAATTGTTTGCAAAAGTGGAGAGATTGCACATGCACCAACCCACATGGTGCATATGTGTTTCTGAATGTGTTGGGCAGCTTCTGAAGTTGGAAGGGGAATTTTTCTCATTAGTTGATACCTGAGCAGGCATATGGCTTGCCCAGAGTATGGTTCTTTAGAGCTCAGCCTACTCAAATGTTGTGCTGCAACAGAAAGCTTCAGATCAAGGTGGCAGGCCCGACAGTGTTCCACCTGTTCAGCCTCATTGACTTGTAAGTTGGGTTATCTGTACATGTGTGGAGAGAATTTATAACTCTGTCAATCTTGTGAATTACCTTACAAAAATTGATTTCTTGTTTACTGGAATTGCTATAACCTCTAGGTTGGTTGACAAGAATGCCTTCACTCAAATGATCTCACAATCACTTGACAAACTTCCTTGTCTGCAGATCATGTAAGTTGTCCTGTGGTACCTTAATTGACTTGTACCATTGTTGAAATGTACCCAGAATGTCTGTTGGGCACCACTATTGCTTGTTGATTCACACGATCCTGCTCTGAATTGTTAGCTCATGTGACTAAATTCTTCAGAACAACACTCTGGTCTGCATGATTCCTCAAGCCTCAAATCGGATTGGCCAATCACATTACAGCACCTGAACCATTTCTTGCTTCCATTGAAAGGACAGTTGAGGATGCCACTGTGGTTGAAATGTATACTGAGAGGTTGGTTTGTGATTGTCGTCCTGAGTATGAGATATCCAGTAGATGCTTTTGTGTTTGTAGGTTTCATTTCTTTCAATTTTGGTCTACAATGAGGGCCTGTGTTTGTATGTTTATTCAGGTGGGTAGCAATGAAACCATTCATTGGAACTCTTCTTGATCTGTCCACTTCAAATTCAGAACTTTCAACTATATCTATGGTGGATGGAGTTACTGGTTCAAGGTTCTATGAACATCAGCTTCTTCAACAGAGTTGACATCATTTGGAACTATTGTTGAAGGCATGGTTATTGTACTGCTTCTTGCTGCTTTGATCGTATAGGCCAGTAGAAATGCCAGGTGGACAAGCTTGAAGAGATGAGGCAACCATTTGGTACTCCAAGGCGGCACACTCCACAATGGGAGTGGTTTCAGTCTGCAGTAAGTCATCCTGTCAAGTTGGGGGCTCTTAATTGCTGCTGTTAGTAAACTAATTTCTTGCTTTTGCAGGCATGGGGATTAGGACCACACTGAATCACATGCTAATGGTGAGCACCAATGGGCTTGCAGCTTCAATGAGTAATGGTGGAGGAGAGAATGGTGAAGTGCTGAAATAAAAGGGTGCCTGTGCTTAAGGAGGCAACAATTGATTGTAGTGATGGCAAGGAGATTGGTGCTTGTGGTTAAGGCAAGGTATGTGAGGAGCCTCTAAACTATTATCGATCAAACTGTATGGCTTCTGCTGGCTGCTGGCATTTTCTTGTTTGTAGAAATTCTGTATCTGTCTAGTTCACTTTGGGTTTGTGGTTGCAAGCAGTCTTGTTTGGGCCTCATCAAACTAAGATTGTGATTTCAACCTTGTAATTGAAGAGGTTGGTTTGGGATGCAATTTTTCCATACTCTGGCAGCTGTGTAGAACTTCCTTGCCAACAGGTAAACTGATGGCTGTGAAAAGGGTCCAGGAAGGTGCATGCAGGGTTAATAAATTCAAACCTGGGACTCGGCTTGCATTCTTGACTTCTGTTACCAGGTGAGAATACTCTGACATAATAACAGAGTCATACAGCACCTGCAAGCACTCTTGCTTCCATGCATAGAGGTAGCAACATCAGTACCTTGCACTCCTCTCAATTCCTTTCCTGTGGAGAAAAAGTGGTAAGAGTAGAATCTTCAGCTGGTGAAATGTATGATGAAATGTTTTGATTGACTTGTTGCACTGAATAAATTGGCCAAGTGAAGATCAGCTACTGGGTGTAAATTGGTTAATCTGTGCTTATTATCAGTTTACAAAAAGAGTTTTGTGGTATGTGTGTTTGCAGTTGTGTAGGAAACAACTAGCTTAATTGTGTTCCTGAAGCATGTGATTGATGATCTTGTGCAGAAGATCTTGAAATGATGCCTTCACTGAATGTCCAGCCTCCACCGAGCTGAATGTTGGAGGATTCAAACTCAATAGGGAGGTTTCCAGCACACATTATGATCCAACCCATGATAGCCTGCAGGTCTTGCAGAGATGTGCAAGCATCCACTGAGGTTCTTTTACCAACTGACACTTGCTTAAATGCATGCACACCATCCTGAATTAGATATTTGTTAAATGCTTTGTAATGCTGTGGGTCTCATCCCTGTTTGGGCAACCTGTTGTTTTCATTTGATGCCTGTGAGATGCTGTGACCTGAATGCCAAGGTATTTATGAGTTGTGAGTAATTTTGTTTCTGGGTTTAAAATCTGTGTAAGTCTATTTCTTCTGCATGAAAATCCGTAAAGAAGGGGGAACAAAAATGCTGCATTGGACCAATTTTGTGCTTTATGAATGGTGCTGACATTGAAGATCCACTTGCAGCTTGTTTCCCATGTTGTTTGCGCAGCAAAGTAGACCTTGCTTTCTCAACTTCTTTTGACCCTTGACATGTGTTTAATGACTAACTTCCAAAGATGAACTAACAAATTTTAATGCTGAAGAATCCATACAAACCCTAAGGAATCCACAGTTCTCAAAATATCAAATATACATTTCAAAGCATGACCTAGTTAAGGAAAAACAAAAGACATGTCAAAGTATGGTCTTAATGAACAAAAATACATGTCAGAGTATTTGATCTCTGTGTTTGATGTTAGCCATTTCTGGAAACTCAAATACATAGTATACAATTTCAGCAACTTCCAAGCTCCCAATTCGTGTTTACACATGAGGTATGCGTATCATCTCTCTGACCTAATCTGACTGTTAACACAATAGAAGAACACAAGACTCAGCATTCTGCATTCTGCATTCTTTTCTAGTAAGTCACTCAGGGAAGACTCCAACTTTCAGATTGGAGCTCATTTTGTGGAAATTTTTTGTAGAGTTTTATGTTTATATTATTGACTGCAAAAACTCCCCATTGCTATGAGTTGAATGGCTGATAATATCAAGAGGAGAAGTAATGCTATTGATTCATAAAATTGTGACCAGTAATTAAGCTACCTACTTAATATGTTATTGTTACTGGAAGTGAAGGCAGTGGACGTTTGAAGGTCCACTAAGTGAATGCTGTAGTGTGTGGGGTTTCAAGCCCCACAGACACTGGTTTGGTTCTTGACCTACAACAACTCCCTGGTGGGTAAGGTGGACATGCCCAAAACCAAGTGAACTATTGCATGGTAGCTAGGGTCAGCCACTTTTGACCTACTTGAAATATCATCTTTGTGCAAACTTTATAATTACTTGCCTGTTGTTCATTGGTGTCTACTCAATGAATGCATGAAGTTTTGGGGTGCTTAAGTTGAATATGCTACCTATATCAGAAATAGGCATGAAAGATTGTGAATCTACTTTCATAGAGATTGATTGTGAGCTTATTGAGTGTTGATTTTTGAACAAAATTAACAATAATTGAATTATTGCCAATTAAGCTAGTTAGTTTGCATTCTTCATTATGTTCAAATCTTGTGCTAAGGTAAATGTGCTAAAAAATGTTGAAGCCTTTACCTATTGTTTTTTTGCTTCAATGTTTGTTTCTGATCTTTGCCTCAAGCCAAGCTAATATGGGTACAAGCTATGTTCATTCGAAGAAATATTTGTGTCTTTTGTTTTCACACATGTGGCATTAAGATTAGGGACATTGCTTAGGCATATTAGGAACCCCCTATAGGTCCATTTACTCAAAGGGGGTAATGGAAAAGAAAATCAAAACAAAAACTAACCTCCCTCTAACTAAAGGTTTTTTATTTTCACACTTTTGATGGACAACAGGTTGCAACTATCCAACTTTGGCTACAAACAAAATATGAAGTTAGAAACATTTACAAACCCTCTTATTTCCTAGCTACCTATTGAAAGCTAATGCAGAATCTCGATGAATCAAGCCAGAGAAATTCTACATTTTACAATATGAAACCCATAAAAACATAGATTTGTCACCAACTTGAAGTAAAAGAAAAGAAAACTAATCTGTAAAATTTCAAAAAAAACTTGCTTTTCTATCCCATTTATTCCAAAGGATTAAAATAACCTTGAAAAATAAGTTAGCGAGTGATATGTTATTGGATCCCTAGGTTAAATGGGGCCAATTGGGCGGGGGGGGGGGAAGGAGAGGGAAGTTTAACTCCTTGGGGATATCTTACTCCTAGGAAGAAAATAGCTTCTAATTTTTTAGCTTAGGTTTCAAATGAGAGGAAAACACATGGTTTAGTTTAATCCCTTGGATTTTAAAGGATTGAATCATCCCTTCATGTTCCCAAGTTGTAGTGTTGTTCTTGCTAAAAGACCATTATAACCACAAAGGGAGTAGGGGAATTTAACTTAGATGTCTTAACTTAGCCCCCTCTGTCTAGTTGCAAAATAAAAAGAAAATAGAAATTTCACTTTTACAATCCACTTTCTTCTTTAAGTTAAGAAGGGATCGTTTTTTCTGTTCCTTTCTTTCCATAAATGGATGTTTAATTACAAATGCAAACTCAAGGAAGAGATGGGCTTCTTCTATTCCTTTCCTTCCATAAATGGATGTCTAATTACAAATGCAAATTCAAGAAAGGGATGGGTTTCTTTTGTTCTTTTCCTTCCATAAATGGATGTCTAATTACAAATGCAAACTCAAGGATTGTTCAAACTTTAACACCACACAATAAGCACAAAATACATATTCTTGACTCACATAACTCCTTGGTTTCTCAACACCATGAAAGGATCAACCAACACACAATGGAATCAAAATTTGATTAAACCTTCAACTAATCTAGATGAGAGTCTTCTTTACTTACTTTACTTTCATACAAAAATTTCAAATCATCCCAACCCATGTTTCTTTATCTCTCCTTTTTTCAAAATATGTCTCCTATTTACTAGATATGATTCACTTGCCTTTGTTCCTCTCCAAAAATTATAGCATCAAATAAATATATTTCTAGAAGAAGACAAAAACCTATAATAAACATTAAGTCCATATTTTAAATCCCTCTCATGCAATAACACCATAGTTGTTATTAGTTTAATAGTAGCCATGCAAAGATCAAATCCAAAATTCATTATAACTAAACATGGATGCTACACACCTCAAATAAAAAATGAAACCCATTTATTAGACCTAAAGTGCTTCCTTGCAAAATAGAGGCCACAAATCGTACATGCTTTAACATTACACCATTTCCAAATATTTAGGAGTTAATATGGTTTGAATAATGGCAAAAACATTTCGATCATTGATTTCAAAGAATGCATGTACACCATCTAATGTTTCCCCATTTAATGTGAACAATTCAATGGAGGTAAAATTAAACACAGGTTGTCATTTTATTTTATAAGTCCCCACTATGTCACTGACCCCAAAGTTAATTCATTTTGAAAATTTTCGTCATTTAAATCATCCACACCAAGAGAGGGAGAAAAGGAACAAAAACATACAACCTAACATTCAATGTGAATGAACCTTATGATGACTTGAGATTGTTAAACCATGTTTTCTCATTTAGTTTAATGATAGAATTATGTTACCTTATGACAAATTTAATACATATTCATTTTTAATTCTAAAGATGTTAAAAAATAAAAATTCATTTGGATTGAGTTGTTAGGTGTTGCCAAGTGTGCTAGTTTAGTTGTTTGGTTAGGTTTTAATTAGTTAAGGGATAAATTGGGTTAATTTAGTTGTTTGGATTTTAATTTTGAATCAATTTAAATGTGAACAAGGTTTGAAACATTTTGTCTATGGGATATAATTTTAGGTTGTGTGATCTCAAATCACTTTTAATGATTTGAAATTCTAAAGCACATGTTTCTTGTTGTTACAATTTTTTTTATGTCAAATGCAAATAATTTTGCAAATTTATTAAGTTTTGCCTTGTATTTTTTGGGCTTGGATTTTTGTGTTGTTGTATGTGAATCATATTTTGAATCCCCAAAAGTGTGGTAAATTGTTTTTTGCTATAACTAAGCTAGTTGTTTTTGTGCATGATGTTTGTAGTTTTGTGTTTTCCACATGGATTCATTTGTGTAGGAGCTTTACTCAAATGCCATGTGGTATGTTGGTTGTGTTTTTGTTTGTGGAGTTGCAACTAGTAGGAGTTGTGATTAGGGGTGTTTCATGGTTTGTTTTTTGAATTAAAAAAGACACTCAAAGATTTAATGATTTTGTATTTGTTTTTGGTTTAAAACTTCCTAAGGAGTTGAACCTTAGTGAAGCCCTAAACCTTGGAATTTGTTGTGTGAAAGAAATGAGAAAAAGAAAAAGAGGTATCAAGGAAAAGGCCCTTGCTTTTGTCACAAGGGCCCCTTCCCTCTTTCTTCCTTTTATTTTTACTTTCTTTTCCTAATCTATTTTTTTCCTATTCTTTTTCACTTTCCTTGTTGAATTCAACTCCACATGCCCAACAACAAATAATTATAATAGCAACAAAAGGAGCAAAGAAAGGGGTTCACAAGAAGGAAGCAACACTGGAAGGAGTTCAATTCCATTGCTATCACCATCATGTGTTGAAGAACTTTACATTTTTTCCAAACCTCAAAGGTTCAACTCATTTTAGAGGTTTGGGTGCTTCGAACTAGGCTTATGATGAAGGCTTAACATGAAATGAAGTGATCGAGACAACAAAATTTTGAAAAATATATATTTTTAAAATTTGGAAAAATTTTGATTATGAAAAAAAAAAGTTGCCACGTGAATGATGTCATGTGACATCACATGATATGAGATGTGTTTTGAATGATGTCGTGAGACTTGAAAGGTGACATCATTGGTGTGGTAATGTTTTTTATTATGGGATTTTTTTGAAATTCATCACTATCACATATATATGTTGGCATGATTTTTGTGCCATTGGGTTTCTAAAAAAACATGTTATGCTTATGCAAGTTTATAGAAATTTTGGAGAAAAGAAAATTTGAAGGCTAGAGGTTAATATTAAATTTGGAATTAATTTTTATTTTTAATATAAAAAAATCACATTTAATCTATACAATGGTGGAATCATGGGTCATATGCATTAGTGAGTTTTTGGGGAGGAGCACCATTAGTGTGGGAGATTTTAGGCCATTTGGAGACAAATGTTTTTGAACTTTGTTCATGGGCATGAAAAGGTGGTGTGTCACTATACATGGGGTTGGTTTTACCAAGTTTTTTATTACCAATTTCTTGTATTGGTAAACATCCATCCCCATTATCAACAAGTGGTGAAATGTTGCATGATTAACAAACAAGGAAACTTTTGAATTCCTATGAAAATTCTTGTGCAAAAATCACAAAAGTGAAGATTGTGTTACACATTTCCACTTGTGTTTGTTAAATGTGTTTATTTCTTATCATTGTGTTGATTGGGCAATCAATCTATTTTCAAGGGGTAAAAGAGGTTATGTGAGTCGTGCGCCATTGGTCAATAATGTAAAGAATAAACATAAGTTCCTAGATTGATCTTTTAGAAACTTGTGTGTACTACATGGTGGGAAACCTAAGGTGAAAGGTTATGTGCTTTTTCATGAGTGCCTTTATTACCATAATGAACCTGGGGGTTGACACTGGTGTGGTTAATGGTTGGGAATGGGATATACAAATGATATGTAGCAAATGTGAAATCCCCAATTGTTTACACCTTTCATGGCATGAAAAAATTTATTTGAGCATTTGAAAAGGCCACCTCTGGATGATTATCATGAGTTTAGGTGTGCCCATAAAACTTAGATTAAAGAATGACACTTGTATTGGTTGTCTAACTATGTGTCTATTTCTAAAATATCTGCTTCCACCTTAGGTGCGATTACAATAAACCCTAATAATAATGTGGCAAGTGGGAATGGGAGTGCTAATGGTAGTGGGACCATTAAAAGTGGTGGTATCAATCCTTCTAACAATACGTGGGATTTTTTACATGCATTCAACCTATTTGTGGGATTCTTTTGAGAGTTATGACAAAATTACCAAGGGGTTCAAACGAAGAAATTAAAAAATTTACAAGAGTTTTAGCATAAGCCCCATGAAAGCCTATGCATAGATGTGTAGTTTGATCATGGTGACACAAGGTGCGACAAAAGCCCAAATGATCCAATTTTGGTATGGGATCCTAAATAAGGGACTTAAACATTGGGTGTGGGATGCCATGTTATTTCAATTCCCACAATCCACTTTGGAAAATGTGTTTTAGTTATGGGAACACATCAAAATGAACATGATGGAAGGTGAAAGCATATTATAATGACCCCCTTTGTGGTGTCATATTGTACTATTTTCCAAGGATGTGCATGTTTGAATGCATCCCACCTCAATTCTTTGAAAGATTTTCATAATATTTTTGTACATTATGTTAAAAGATAACCTAGGCAAGAGATTTAAAAAGAAATTATTTCATTTCATTTAATAGAATGGGAGATTAAAATATATTTGTGGAAATAAATGTAGTGTACCTGTGTACTCAAAAACACAAATATACTCCAAAAATAATTTAAATGATTTTTAGTTTTTATGGAAGTTGAAGGTATGTTGAACCATGTCATTTCACACAATTTGAACCACGTTTGGATACCATGTAACAAATTTGAAATTTCCATTTCAAAAAATGAATTTTTTTAGCAAAGATGCGATAAATGTGTGATAAATTGAAATTTTGACAAATAATCACATTCAAAAGCAAAACATAGATGGGCCATATTTTAAATTCCATTAAAATTGATTTTTTAAACAACTAATGAAGTTTTAAAATTAGTGGAGTCAAAATGAGATAATTTCGCAAGCTAAAATTTTGGTGTTAAGGTGTCTTCCGACGTGGGTCCTTGCATGTAACTATTCATTTTTGGAAAAACAGAGGTTGTATAAATTGGAACTCAACTCGGACACCATTTGACTCATTCTCCAACCACTAATGTGTGGTAGAATGATGTGTTTTAGTTTCTTTAGTGGTGGAGCCTTAACAAATCTATGTCTAGTAAGTTTTCATGCATTCTTAATTTATTTTATCTATATCCTCGTTTCAAAGTTTGTCATCCATAAAAGATTTTGAACTAGTATCGTTTCAATATGCAAGAAAATAAGGCTAAAGTTCTTGAGCTCGTTTTAATGGACTTGTTCGGCAATGTTGTGGAGAATGCAATGACAAGTTTATCTGTTTTGTATAATACAAATCCAGTGCCTCTTATGATTTGTGTTCAACCCCCACCTCCAAAAATTGAGTAATAAGGGATGGATGTAAAAAAAGAACTACATGAAAAAGAAACATTTGTGCCTACAAGAAGGAAAAAAAAGGGAACTCACGAGGTTTGTTATTATGGAGGTGAGTGTGAAAAGGAGTAGCAATAATTCAATGAACCTGAAGAGTTTTCAATCTCAAGTGGTAGGAAAGAGGAAAATGGTAGACGAAAAGAAACACTCCAATGATGTATCAACATGCCTTGGTTTTTGCTCTATGGAACTATCGTAGACCCCCCTATTAGAAGGGAAAATGATATCGACGATGATAATCTTGAATGATGAATGGTGTGTGGGAGGGAGGTTGTGAAAAGGAGGGAGTGATGATGCTAGAAGTAGGAGATCTTGACAATCATAAAGAGGCAAGGAGGATGAAGGTGGGAGGCCACAACATCATGAACCAACTAGCTTTTCAAGGAGTGGTCAAATTAACATTTGTTGGAAAATGGAAGCAAGATTTTCAAGTTGTGGCAGTGCAGGGGCGAGGAACTCATGAACATGGTGAATGGGAGGTGGTTGGTGGAGGTCAAGCAAAGGTACTTAGACTTGTTGGAGTAAGGGGGCTAGGGATATAAAAGGGGAAAACATTAGAGTTTGTGGGGTGTAAGACCTAGGAACAAAGGTAAAGGTCTGCCCTTTTTTGCAACAAAAGCAAGAAGAGTTAGAACTGAGGCTGTCCACCATTGGGGAGTAGAAAAGAAGATTGTTTGGGGGATGTGGTAGAGAACTTTGGAGATATAGGTAGTTGGGAAGAAGTGTTTAGTGAAGGAAAGTAGTGTAGAGACGTTGTTAGGGTTTAGTAAGGAAGAAGAAGTGGAAGACTTGAGGATTGAACCAAAATTATAAGTTGTAACCACTTCTTGGAGGTGTGGCATTTATTTTGTTGGTAAAGATTTGTTGTGCTTTTAGTTTGAATATGTTTACATGAGGCTAACCTAGTTTAGGGTTGTAGTTGGTTAAATGCAATAAAAAGGGAGTGGTAGAAAAGTAAGATAATTGTCTACAATAGACAAGGGAAAAGGAAGAGAAAGGAGTGGTTGGAAGAAAAAATAGGATAACTATCTGCAACAAACAAGGGGGAAATAGATAGAGAAGGGAATGGTTAGAAGGAGTAGGATAACTATTCGCAATAGACAAGAGAAGAAATAATAAATAAATAAGAATTTATGATTCCCCCCTTTGATAATCTCCAAGGGGGTAAGGGGGAATGGCCCAAGACAAGGTGTTGAGGGTGTGCTAAATTTGCGCCTAACAACCCCCATGTATTTTGATTGGTGGCCGTTAAATAGTTTGTATTGAATGGCCACCATATATTTTGATATGGTGGTCGTTAGATAGTTTGTATTGAATGGCTTCCATATATTTTGATATGGTGGCCATTAGATAGGTCTATTTCTAATGGTCTCCATATATTTCGATGTGGTGGCCACCATATAGGTCTGTATTTAGTGGCCTCCATATATTTCGATGTGGTGGCCGCCATATAGGTCGATCTGGTGGCCACCAAATAATCATGTGGTTAAAGGACATGAAAAATACAATGGTGCAAGATGTGAAGATTGAGTCCTATGTGGTACCCACCAAGATTTATTTTCATATTTTTTGATGTCCATTATTTGGTGTATGATTCCTTCTTGTCCGTTTTTTTTAAAAGTTGATTTTTTTTAAAAGTTTATTTGTTGGGATTTTATTTGTTTGGGTACATTTTCACCCTTTCTACTTTCTATTTGTAGGTGTTGGTCCCTTTGATGGAGGTTATGTGTTTGATGATTGGGTGAATACACATATGAGGATTTGGCTGACTAAGGTGAATCATCATCTTATTTTGGCCTTCACGGATATCAAAGAACATCGTTCAATTTCTTGGACAATTGGATGACATTGAATTGCATTGGAAATGTCGTTAACTTGGAGGAGAAACGAAAGAAACCAATGTCATTTCTAGTCCAACCTTCATCGTGTTGAGGTTTCGTGTCCTTGCCTCAATGCGCATTTGGGTCTTTCCCATCCCTCAGGCCATTTGTTCCATTGTGGCCACAGTTGCCCCTTGTGGGATTTGATGGGGCCAAAGATGAAAAACTTCTTCCAGTTCTCCATGAAATTGTTGAAAAAGATATGGGGCTAGAATTGTCTCTTGAAGGTTTTAGATCTCTTCCACCAATAGACACAGGAGATGTGGAGGTGATTCCTTTGCACGTGATTTTTGATTTGCAAGGTGTTTTTGTTGGGAGGAATAATTTAGAATTCATCACATGTTGCCTTTGTCACATAACATAATTCAGAATCGCACATTATTAAACAAGAGGGTTGTTTCGAGGTTAGGTTTTAAGGAATTTTTGTTTAGGTGTTTAAAGCAATTTACCATTTACATATGAATGTTTGCTCCACTTGGCAAACTTTAAACCTACTTGAGGAAAATAGCAGAAGAGACGAGCATTGAGATTGACCCGCATAGGATTATTGGTCAAAATTTGTGTAAGATTAATAAACACATTATGCAATTTCCCTTCAAAAGGAGCTATAAACGAGTCAATCATCCAACTTGTGATAAAAATATTTATCCTAAAAACCTTTATGATTTTTTCCCTAGGTATCTTAGGTTTCACCTTGGAAATACATTGTTGGTAAATGATACACCTTATAGAACTTGCCAAAATCCGCCCTTTAATGCTATCTTTGTTGAGTCCTATGAAGGCGTGCCAAAAAATGGTAATAATTTCCTGAAGACTCTTATCCCGTACTTAGAGTTTTTTCATTATTTTGGACTTAATGTTCCCACCTTTTGGAGCTTTATCTTTTTGTGCCATCAGAAGTCTCAAGGAAAACAATGTTAGATTTCGGACATTGTTTGAAAAATGCACCATGGCCTATCATGCCACTTTTTGTAGAAATCACTTGACATCCGTAATAAGTAGTCCAATTATTTTCTTTTGCTCTTTCCTTCCAATTCTTTCTTGGAGTTTCCAATTTCATTAATTTATACGATCCTTATATTTTAAGGCTTTTCCAACTTGTTTTTTTAAAAAGGTTATTGGTGTGTCATTTCTTGAGGAGGTGAAAAAATGGAGTTGCCAAATTCACGCGCTTTGGTTGAATTAGGGTTGGATGAGATGCCATCAACATTGAGAGTGAACTCCCAAGTGCTTCATTCACCTTTAGTAGAAATGAGTCCATTTCATGTCATTTTAAAATTTGAATGGAGTTTTGGTTGCCACACACTTTGATAGGGGCGAATATCACAAAGCTCCATCGCGCACCGTCATTTTCCGGCCTTGATTGAAGAAATTCCTAGAGAAATGTGTTGCACAATTCCATGTGTATATTTGGTTTGCAGCTTAGCAACAGAATATTTATAATTATTTGGATCAAATTTGGCACAAAACAAAAATCTCTATAGATATTCCAAAGTGTTTGATTAGACGTTTTGCATGCAAAATTTGTATTTCCTACCAAATAAACTTGACAAGCTAATTTTTTCATAAGAACCTTGACATTTTTTTTTCTATGTTTCTTTACATTCATGCTAGCAACATGTTGCTCGTAGATGATATGCCATACAAATGCATGTTTAATGACTCGTATAGTGCCATTTTTGTGGAGTCATTTGACGACCTTTGCAGGGAGGATTAATATTTGTTGGGGTTTGTGCTCCTTTATAAGTGAAAAAAGTCTTCATTCCTCTAGATATGATGTTCCCACCTTTGTAGAACACCATCCTTTTGGTAAGCTTAGATGTATTAATGGAAATGATCCAAGACATTTTGAAATGTTATTTTGCAGTCCTACCTATCGATTCACATTTTGTAATAGTGCGAATTTAAAATTGAAATAAAAAATATCGTATTAATTGTTTGTCCTCATTTGCGTGTTTAAATATTTGAAATATTTTCTTTTGAACAAATCTAATAAATCTTTAATTCTATTGCTTGAATGGTTGTTGTAACCTTTGTCTTCAATGCATTTTTTTTGGCATGGTCGCCCCTGAGTTGAACTTCACACTAACTCCTGTCCTATTTTCCTTCCTGTGACCATTTGGTGGTTGCATGGTGTTTTTCTTCATGCTTTTGACTCTTTCGACTTAAATATACCTAGTGGTTTCTAAGTCATGTTTTATGTGTTTTTAGTCCATGTAATTACTGAATTCCTTTAGTACTCTTTAGATGTTCAAGGCTAACCTTCAAAATTAGTTAACACGTTCAATTTACTACTATCTAAAGGATTTGGATTGAGTTCACTTTGCATGCAGAGGTTTGCCCTATGGGGCCATGGATGAAACATTGTTCATTGATGATAAGCCTAACAAAGCCTTTCAAAATCCAAGATGGAGCAAACTTTTCCTTATGCCATTCAAAGGACATGAATTATCCGAAAACAAAAGTGCAATGGTTAGATCTTGCATCTTAGTTATGGTCGGCATTGAAAGGTTTTCCCTTTGCAAACACGGTTAATGCCGATTTCACAGTTATCATGTAGTTTTTGAAGCCACCATTTAGTCTCAATATCCATCTTATGCTTGATTCAAATAATTTGAAGGCAGTTTGAGCAAGGATTTGAGAATAACGCAACTTCCTCTAGGTAACATCCTAAGTAAACATTTCCCTTTGTTTCAATTATGTTTTTGATGTCTTTCATTTCACATTGGTTCAGTTGTTTATTTTATCTTTTATTTTATTAGAGGTTCGTAGTTTGGGGAAATTTCAATTATTCATTTTTGTTTGCAATGGATTTCGGTCTTTGTTGTAGACTATGTGAATGCATTTGTAGTTCTAACAAGTAGAAAATCATGATATCGACTAGGTTTTCTGCTTAGAAAAGTGAAGGATGCAATTTGCATATTTGATTCTTGGTCTAAAAGGTTAGATGTTTCCTTGATTTTGGGTTGTTTGTAGAGTTGAATTTCAATTTCAATAGTTCATATTCTGAATTCCTATATGGACGGTGACGTAGTTTTTGATACTTGTATTTGTATGAAGTCAATAAATTGATAATTGTTTTTCATGCATTTGAGGTTTACTTTGGTTGTTGGTTCCATAGGGTGAATTTCATAATATGAAGATTTCTTCCTACTCATAGTTACATGTTCAATGTATATGTCATAATACGTTTCAAGTTAGGACTATGATACCCATTGGTGGCCACCAAATGATATTTATGTTGTTATTTTCAAATAAATAATTCTTTTCAATTGCTTGATGCCCCGCAAACTTTTGTGTTCAATGATCCACCAACGATTTATGAGGTACATTAATTGTAGCTATCATGAATTCTTTTATTGATACTTTATGAAATTGAATGACATAACATTTAGTAGATATTTCAAATTGTGTCCTTTGATTTTGCCATTGAATTATTTACTAAATGATTTAATGATTTTGGTGGGCACCACAAAAACTTGATGATGTTATGCAATGCTTTAATTCTTTCCCCCCTTTTCAAGGTCTTCAAGTTTTTAAATTTTGGTAGCCACCATGTTTATCTATTGTCATGTATGTTGATTGTTTTCATAGTGAAAATTATTCTTATGAAAATTTGTCATTTCAACATTTTTTTTGGTGCCCACTAGGTTGAAAATGTTATTTTATTTATTTTTAAACTCTCAAAATTTATTGTTTCTATTTTTAGACTTTTTCAAAGTTTGAAATTAATTAAATATGTGTTATCACTTGTTTTTAACGAAATATTAGCCTATAACCAATTCAATGTTTGGATGGGACGTGCCATTTAAGAAGGTTTGTTTTATTTGGTTTGTATTTATGGATAGTGATATTTGTAAGTGTTTATATGATAACACATGACATTGTATATAACATCCAACAATCTTGACATGAATCTTAAAACTTCTATTGAAAGTTTTTAATTCATTAAAAAAAAAAATCTTTCATATGATAGTTCATTTAATTTATCTTATTGTTCATGGATGAAGTTCATTTTTGAGTGTGCACCTTTCATCCATTATTTTTCCATTAAAACTTATGACATAATTCAAAAATAAAATTCATTAAAGAATAAACAATGTTCATTCATAATGGATTAAATACATTCACCATCATTGATTTTTGTCTATAATGAATGATATTCATTAAAATTCACTTTTCATCCATTCAACAAACATGTAAAAAATCGCATAAAAATATTATTTGGATAAGTAGTGAGTTAAATTTGTGTGAATTAATTCCCCAAATATGTATTATATAGGTAGTTGGTGACGCGCTCCTAAGCTCCTTGATAGACTCAAATGTAAGTTTAAAATGAAAACAACGAAAGAGTAAGAAGTCGAGGCACGCTCCCTGGTTCGCAACACTTCAGGGGTAGAAGGGCATATTGGAGCTCTAGGATGGGGACTATGATTGACGAGCAACTCAATTATTCACACGAACCTGCACAAACCAAATAACAAGTTGGTTAGTGCATAGTTGGAACATTTTTGATGCATAGACGAACCACGGGCAAACATGGATTCATAAGACTCACCACGGCCCGGACTTGGGGGAAGCCATCACCTTCCCCCTTATAATATATTCTATGCCTGGCCATGGGGCTAGCACCCAAATGGCATTTTGTCCCAGGACTCCCAAGTGGGAGTTTTGAAATTCCTGAAATTAGGACTTCCGAAACTTTGGAGGCCCATAATTTTATGTGAAGACCTTTGATTGAGGTGAGGTCTAAAGAAAAGTTGTAGTCTTCATCAAGAGCTTTCCAACAGTATGTGGCATGCCACCTGCATGCAAGGAAATTGGGGCGATTCTTGACTTTTATTAGTCAGAAGTCAAATTGGCCATTTGATTCCTGACCCTTCTTTTGGCCATAACTTATGTTTTAAGTATTTAATTAGACATTTACATTCCAACAGCTTTCCAATGATATAAGGAACTTTTTAATCTAATGAGTTTTGACCCCTGTAATCACCTTTTGAAGATTCGGGAGTCCATTGGGATTCCAATTCCCAAAGTGAGAGCTCATTTGGGAGTGTGAAGGTTCATTCCCTCGCACTTTTTTGCTTTCTCGGGAGCATGAAATGTGACTCATAGGCTCATTTTTGGCCTGCACCTTCACAAACCCTTGCCTTGGTCACGAGCCCAAGGTTAGGGTTGCGACAATTGGACTCATTACCTTAAGTTTGATCAACATGAATGTGTTATACAACTTTGCATTGTAATCTTATTCAATTTTTATTTTTATTTTCCCCATATAATGAATTAAAATAATATTGGGGTATTTCTTTGTATGTTTTATGCACTTGTTCATATCCAAATCTATGTATGCTTTGTTTTATGTTTATATTTACTTTGTAATTTGTCATAACTTTCAACATTTTGAAGTTGTGTTAATTTTCAAACTCTTAATTATAATGAGTTTTCACGACTTTTATAGTTCAATGGGCAACAATATTAGTGTTGAATAGATATCCAAAATTTTGGGATGTTTGCCTTTTATACCAATTCAAATATAAAAAATGACATCCAATGGATATCACTATGAATGATATTCGGGGATTTGGATATCATCCATCATGATATCCGACACCTTACTATTAAAAACTATGTTGGATATCAAAGATGTTGATATCTGATTTAGATATCAAAATTAAGAGTTAGTAATTAGGTTATGTTATTAATTAGGTTAGATTTTGTAGGCTCACACCTAACTTTTCATATTCTTCATGCAGCTAAGGTGGTGTGAATCCCCACACAATTTTAGATTGTTTAAGGGACACATTTTTAAAGGTCTTTTCAAAGTTATAATAATAGTAATTATTAGTTAGTATTTTGGCTATACTTAAGAAAAATTAATTTATGATTTTTTTTGCGAATGCTTTTTAAAACAAAGAATATTTGTGACAAAACATTCCTTTTAAAAAAATTAAATGTTCCCTTTTGAATTTTTTTGCTAAAAAAAAACAAGATTGGCACCTAGTATAATTGGTAAGTAATTTTTGAATTTTTGATATCCAAATTTGTTGATATCCAACTAATAAATAAATGAAAAATATTCAAAAACATTGATATCCAAGTTGGATTGAAAAATTGAAAATTTAATATACACTCAAGATATCTAAAATTTAAAAAAAATATATATATAATATCATTATCTGATGGATTAAAAAAAAACAAATATCCTTATCCAATGGTTAAAAGGTGATATTTTCCCAACATTAAACAATACCATGTTTTTGTTATAAAGTATATGGTATGAGCTTGAAAAAGAAAGGTCAATTGTGGATTGAAAAAAAAACCTAAACATTTATTTTACTTGTACTAGTCCATCTTAAATAATATTTAACTTTGGGTCATAATATTATCTAAAAATGTCATGTATTTATTGTAGAATATTAAGATTTTGTAGGTTTTATTTTGTTGTTGAAGCCTAGTTCAGTGGAACATGGTTTTAATTTTTTTTTGGTTTGGGGTTTATCCCTAAGTTGTGACTTTGGGATCTCATTTTTCATGTTACAAATAAACTCACTTGCAAGGCATGAATCAAAACCCAAAACACACAATGGAAAACATAAATTTCAACATCACTTCTATTTTTATTGATTTGTGTTTATGTTTGTTGGTGTGACATTGTTGATTTCAATAGTTACAAGGCATTACTCTAATAGCACATGACAAAAATGCAACAAAATTACAACATGCACATGTTTAATATTCATGAATATTGTTAAGCATGTAGATGGGAAGCAAGATTTTTATCTGTGATGAATTTTCATTATTAGTTGAAGGCTTTTTTTCAAAAGAATAATATTACGTCAAATGTTGCCTTTTTCCAAAAGGATTTGCCAAGAATTTGCCCCAAAAATCTTAAAATTGGCATGTTTCAACTATACATTGTTCAAGCAAGTAGTCAATATGTAAAAAGATTTTAATAAATTTCTACTTTCATAGTTGGACTATAGCCAAACATGACTAAATCTCCTTGTGGATGATCACCAATGTGGCAACATCACAATTTTTAAAAAAAAATTTTTGGCAAGAAGGTATTAAGTGGCATGAAACAATTCATCTTTTAGAAACCTCACAAATATTTGATAACACCATACTTTTAAATAATGCAAATCACTATGCAAAAATTGCTTTGTGTAATCACTTTTGGGTTTACTAAATCATGCTTTCAGCTTGAAACACATTTAATCTTTGGCATTATAAGGTGCTTATAGGCCTTCAATTTCTAACTTGAACCACAAAGTCATACCATGGAAGGTCCCATGTTGGGGGTAATATATTGAACATTCACAAAGCTTTAAATGACCCAAAATGTCATACAAATGTGCAAATTAATTGTGAAGGTTTGTAACATATATTGTTTGTATATGACAACACCTAAACTTGCAATTGGGGTGAGCCCTTCTTGGCAATCTGTCATAAACAATGTACACATTGATGTCTATCTTGTTGGTTGATAACTTTTTGTGTGTGGTAGAAGTGTGGTAATGGTGAACATAATTATTAAAAACTTACACATGGTGTATGGCATTGTTGCAAAGATTCTCCTTTATGCATAGAGGTGATAGAAACTAAATTAGGCAACCATTGACCACAAACTGACCTTGCCCACCATCTAATTTCAATAGTTCTCTTATGTAGGTTCCATTTACATCAATTGTTTGTAAAATATTTTCACAACCATTGTTTTTGCTTTGCATAACTACCTAAGCAAGTATGAACAAAGGGAAAATACATGTCAAGGTTCATTAACCACTTCATTTGTATGGTCAAACATGAAAATTGTGAACCACAAGGAAAATGATGAATGCAATGATAAAAAAAATTAAAAAAATTAAAAAATCCTAGATGTTCCATCTCATTACCACATGATGAAAATTCAAGTTGATTATCAAACATGTACTTAAACTTCACATGTATCATAGGCCATGTGAAAATTGTTATCTATTTTGAATATGGGAAAGAAACAAACATGTTATGTGTTATGGAATATACTAATGGGTTTCACACTTGTGTTGCATACATGTTGTGTTCCTCACCGTGTTTTGTTCTTTTTGAGTAACTATTAAAATTATTTGATGGAAAGTATAAAGGGTTCACATATTTTTGCAAAAAAAATGCAAAACACTACTTCACAGCCAAACACGGTAATCTCTACCAACAACAATACAATGGTTTGTACATTATATTTTTAGATGAAATGTAGCGGTTAAATAGTCCAAAACTCAGTTTGGGTCTCTAATCATGCCCAAGATACAGTGCCCTCCAAAGTGTCCAATACAAAAAATAGAGTATTTTTTATTGGCCAAGAATAATGATTGGTCTGGGTGATTACATTTAGGCCCACTTTAGATGGGGGGGCCTAGGGTTCAAATTCCTAGGAACCAATTTGGACTCATTTGGAGCCAATTGAGTCCTTGAAATTAGACCTTGCCTTGGACCTTAGCTTGCATCTTGGTTCTCCAAATCATAAGCTCTCCTTTTAAGCTCTTGTTTTTTTTGGGTCCTAACCAATTGACTTTCCTTACAAAATGGTATCATGTAGGTTTAGCCTCGATTTGCCAATTTTTGGTCTTGGACCTCATTTAAAGGCCGTTGGGTCCAATTCCTGGCTCTTAGCCAATAGGATTGCGCTATTTCATTGGACCTTAGACCTTGTACCCTCATCTCACATGGTCCTTAAATAGTCTCTCACCTTGTACTGTTCAATTTTTTATATTTGTGGGTGATAATGAGGAGAATAGGTACTCAACATGAGTGGATGTGATATACACACATAGAGTCCCAAAATTGAAATAAGGGTTGTGACACTAGTGCAGGTGGAGATGCTAACTCAGTGCGAAAGTATATTATCACATATGCTTTTAAACTCAGTGCGAAAGTATATTATCACATATATGCTTTTAATTCGTATGGTGAGATGGTAGCCAACCATCCTTCAATTATCTTTTTATGAACTTTCCATGACTTTTTTCAATATGCCTGGACCCCCTATATTTTGTCAATAATCAACCAATCAATTGAGTGGCTGAAGACCAACTTCTAAAGTATGTATATCTATCTATGAAGGAAGGTAGTTTGTTTTGTTTTGTAGTTATGAGATCCACCAAATTGGGATGCTTCATAATTGTGTTCTTGGTGTCTTTCGAAAGCTCTCGACAAAGAGGGCTGCATGTGCTTGGTTCCATGGCATTTGGACTTGCTGTGCAAAAGTTCTTAAATATTGAATGATTTTTTCACTGAAAAATTAAATTAAATCATAGTGGTGCATGGGCTTGGATCCATGGAGTTTGGACTTGCTGTGCAAAAGTTCTTAAATATTGAATGATTTTTTCACTGAAAGTTAAATTAAATCATAGCTGAAAATTTTGGAGGAATTAGAATGTGCCTGCCTTTGGTGTTGTTGGAAAGATCTTGATGAGCAGGATGTAATGGAATTTATTTGGTAAGATTTGGATTCAGAATGTGGGAAATATTGATTTTTAGGTGATTTTTGCCGCTGAAAATTCAAATAAATTCCATTAAACCAGGTTTTGAAAGGAAAAATCAGTTGAGGACATGGTAACACTTGGGCCAACAGCACAGGCCACACTAATATTAATTAGTTCATGGGTGGGCTCATAACTTTTTCTGTTTTACCCAAAAGAACCAATTTCATTGGCCCATTAGAGCAATTTCCAGGGAACGTTTTGCACTTTGCAGTTCCCAATAGGAGTGTCTCTTCGGGCAAACCATATGAGATAATATTGAGGTGCTATTGGGAATGCCTTAGGGAACAGATTGGGAACTTGGGCAATTTCATGGGAACATGATGAGAACCTGTTGGGAACACATTGAGAACAAGGACAAAAATAACCCTCTCCACTCCACCCCAAAATGAGAAAACAGGGCTCATCATGGGTGTATGTTGAGCCTTCTTATTATTGCCTTCAGAGAACCGACCAGGGTTTCAAGAAAAACAAACCCCAGCTCTTCAATTCTCATACCATCAGTTTTCATAAATTTGTGAACTGACAATTTTCAAAGGCGGTTCTCACAACTTGGTTATATCAATCAAAAATTGATTTATTATATTGAGATATTTTTCTTGTAATACAAGTGATCATAGATTTTAGTGTCACTATTGTAGCATTTAAGTTTGTCTTTTTGTTTTTAACACAAGCAACAAATTTTTTAAAAATTTCATATTCATCTAACGATGCAATGAAGTTTTTTTTGTTAAAAATAGTTCTATAATTTCACTTGTCATAAACAAACTTATCGTCGTATGCTTTGGCTTTGGTTGTCAATCAACCCTAAAAAAATTTCTCACCAAAACAAAAATGTTATGTGCTCCTTTTGATTTTCATAAATCAAAGCTGGTTGTGACAAAATAATATTTTATAAATTTTGACAAAATATATTTATGTTTTGTTCACTAAATTGGGCAACACCTTTTGTAACAAGAGTTTTCTCAAAAGAAACATAATTCTTATCATAAATGCATTGCAAAATGTTTGAACTATGTACTTTTCACAAATTGAATAGGCACATGATTTTTACAACCAAAAGGTCAAGCTATTTTGAAAATAGTTTTCTTTCTGCATGTCATCCTTTTTAAAGAACATTTCCATTAAAAATTTATGATATTCATTGCTAAACATTTTAGGACTTTTTTTATTTAGTTGTTTTTCCAATGCTTTCCTCACATGATTTATTTATTCTAATTTTTTTTTTGCAATCATAACATGGTTTGCATCCACAAGTTTTTTCAAGGTTGTTATTCCATTGTTTGCATATTATGATATTATTTATTTCCTTGCCCAAATTCTTGTTAGACTAGATGCATGAACTAGACTATTTGAAGAGTTTTTTTCATCTACTTCCTTATTATTAGTTACATAGAAAAAAGCCAAACATGGTAAGTATATGAGGTCTTTACAAGGCTCTTTGAACATGCAATTTCTCAAGACTGATTTACCTCCTTTTGTGAATGGAATTAATTTTTTGTTTGGAGACTAACATTTTGTTTTGAAGTTTCTATCAAAAGTTCCTCTTCCATAGAAATTTCATAGTGAATTTTTTTACAAAACTCATTTTTCAATTCTTGTTACATTTCCATTTTGATTTGATTATTCCATTTTCAAACAAAGCACTTCTCATAAAAAAAGTACCAATGGAATGGAACAACTAAAACTAAATATGTTTCACAAAGGAGTTTATGTTATAATATTTTAACTTAATAAACTACCTAAAAAAATAAAATGGAGTTCAAACATTTACAAAATCTATCATTTTTATACATCATGGAATAAGTGCAAATGTATAATGAATGTGAAACATGCAATTTTCTTCCAATAGCCAAAAACTCTTACACAACCCACAACATATAACAATAGGTTAATAATAATAATAATAATAAAACAATGCAATGCAATGAAAGCAAACAAAATATATACACAAAACTGAAAAAATCACAAGTAAGAATTTATTTTTAAAATAAAAATAAAATGATAAGTGAGAAACTTACTAAGCTTCATGACGAAAATTTGAAGTTCATCACTCCAAAACTTACGTAAATTTTTTTTGGGGGAGAGATAAAATATTAGTTTAGCAAGATCGAAACACAAAAACAACAAGCAAGGCAAAGCAACAAGCAAGATGGATCAGCAAGAGTGGAAAAAGGTACCTCAAGATGGAACAACAAGATAAGACAACAAGACACAACAACAAAGTGAAACAAGGTCCATTAACAAAAACAAAATCGTAAACACACAAAGCAACAAGGACGAATAGGAAGGGAAAGAAACAAGTTGAAGCACCAAGTTTGGAGCAACAAGCAACAAAACAAAACAAGACAAAACAAAATTAAACCAAAAAAAAACATAAAGAAGCAAGAGTGCAAAACAAAACCAAATATAAAATGACCAAAAACAAGTGAGGCCCATTTGACCTTTTTATTATATTTGTGGAATGTGGAGACAATGCATCCGTGCACACAAAAGCTATGCAACATCACTTCTAATTCTAGTCTCAACTTCTTCTTTTTTTGTATTTTTTAATCTAAAAATTTAATTTAATAGGCCTAAAAAATAACCCTACACTAGATGCTAACATAAACCCCTAAACCCTGGTACCCAACCTTATTAAGAACATATGCAAGAATTGGTGTATGGTAATAGGGGATTTCATTAATAATGAAACGTCCCCTTTATAATACTAGTAGTGAACTAGTCCCAAAACTTAGTTTTCCAAAACTTAGTTTTGGCCTCTAAATTTACCCAGGATACAGTGCCTCTAAGAGGGCCAATGAAAGCCAAGGACTGTTTTGATTGGCCCAAGTGATGATGCCATTCAGTTAGTTGGTCTTTCACTTTATAACTGTCCTGTGTCAGCTTTATCATGTATACACAGTAGAGGGGCAGCTTCAACACATATGTCTGTCCAATAATTAAATTAATTTTGAAGATTACATGTCCAGAAATAAAATATTGTTAGAATATGCTCTATTTTCCTTCATAAATAAATCAATAAATAAATAATAAATAAATAAATAAAATTATGCAGAAAATATAGTTTAGTGTCAAAGCTGCCAAGGTATGAGGTGAGTATGTCAGATTTGACGCTGTATATGGGATGAGATAAACATATGCATGCCCAAATTGGGGGTATACGTGAAGATGCTCTTCGATAAGGCCCCCCTCGGTCATCAGTCGGAACAAGGCAGGCATCCCTGAAATTGTGGTCTGCCCATGACTCACTCCCGCCGTGGGCAGCAGCATGTCCTTTGGATGATCAGGAACTGCGGCTAAGCCCCTGGTCCCTTAGGCACGCACCCCCTGCTTCACATCCCAACTCCAAAATTTCCGCAACTGCCCGCCCATATGATACCAAAAGTGCGTAGCACTTTCCGCTCACACACAGTCAAGGAAAAAAAAACTATTACCTACACAGTGCGGGCAGCGGAACAAAAATCCGCACACGAAATGGGCTCGGAATTCGCCAGCACCAAGACGAGGAAGAAGACGGAATCCAGCCAGCAACAAGACGACGAAGAAGAAGAAGAAGACGGAATTCAGCTGCAAGCACACGAGGAAGACCACGGAATTCAGCAGCCAGCAGACGAGGAAGACCACGGAATTCAGCAGCAAACAGACGAGGAAGAAGACGGAATTCGGCAGCGACAAAAGACGAGGAAGAAGACGGAAATTCGGACGCATTTAGACTAGGAAGAAGGTGCAGGCGATGGCGTTGCAATTGATGTAGAAATGTAGAACATAAAGAGGTCGAGGAGGAAGAAGAAGAGGCTCAGAAGAGGATAGAGAGCAACAGTGGAAAGAGTGAGGGGGGACAGGAAATTGGAGAGAGAGAGGAGACCCCTACGCGGGGTTCGGGGGGTGGGATGAGGAAGAATGGGAAGTTCAAGGGGTCGCAAGCAGCAGGAGCTTTTGGTCAACCGCCAGAGTTGCAGCAGGGGGAGCAGACCTTCAATCCGTTTCTGAACGAGAGTCGGTTTGGAAGTAGTTACGAGTATGTGAAGACGCTTGTTTTGCTGCCGGTTTTGTTGCTGCGGGTGATATTGTTCGTGACGTCGCTGCTGTTTGCATATTGTACCACCAAGATCGCGTTGCTTGGAGCGAAGAATGTATTGACGAAGCCGTTTCCCAGCTGGCGACGAGCGTTGTTATTGCCTGTCAGGCTTTCTGCGCGGATGAATTTGTTTTCTTGCGGGTTTCAGTGGATTCACGTCACGGGGAAACCAGCTCCACGCCAGGAAGCTCCGATTCTTGTCAGTAACCATGTGACGTTTGCGGATCCGCTCTTCATCTTCTTCAGACATTTGCCGGTGATCGTCGTGGCGCACGAGAATCTGAGCGCGCCTGTAGCGGGAGACATCATTAAAGCGATGCAAGTGATCGCTGTCAAGCGGGATGCGCCGGACTCTCGGCGCAATGCGTCAGGAGCTATCAAGCGCAAATCCATGTGCAACGACTGGAGTCATGTTATGATTTTCCCCGAAGCGACTACCACGAACGGCAAAGCTCTGGTTTCCTTCAAAGCAGGCGCATTCGCTCCTGGCCTCGCGGTGCAGCCCATCGTCATGCGCTTTCCGCACGTGCACATGGATCCCTCCTGGGTTGCAGACGGGCCTGCCCTCTACTGGCTTCTTTTCCGTCTCATGACACAATTTCATAACTTCATGTCGGTGCGTCCCTTGCATTCAATTGTCCCCTTCTCTTCTCATTCCCTTTCTTTGCCTTCAGAGGCGTTTCAGGGTTTTTGCTCTGTCGGGAAGAAGTAGGCGATAGAGGTTCTATAATTGGAGCTGAAGAATCATCCCTCTCTTAAGCAAATATTTGCCTGTTTTTCTTTCGTGCAAAATGTGCCAATTCTGATCCCAAAACTGTAGGTTCTCTATCAAGTGTGTACCCACTAAGGGTCTCTTTCTATTAGGCTGCGGTGATCATAGTTAGACAATAGTATACAGAGTGTCTAACTATGATCACAGCAGCCTAATGGAAAGCCACTGACATAGGGCCTTGGTTTTTTTGCTGGAGGGACAGCCATTTTCCATTAAAGAGCAGCTAAGTGCGTTGAAGATATGTAACTAATCATGTTAGGAACCTTGGCTTTTTTGTTGGAGGGACAGCCATTTTCCATTAAAGAGCAGCTAAGTGCGTTGAAGATACGTAACTAATCATGTTAGGAACTCTGGGAACACATGGTCTCATGAAAAAAAGGACAGATGTCATTGTATGGCAAGTCACAGTTTGACTCACAGCTTTCACAGCTCCTGCGATTAGTCAATGCTTGACTGGTAGAGCTGTGAGATGACTGTGAGCACAGCTAGTTGAAAAAACATGATGGAAAGCTGTTGTGATCACAACAGCCTAATGGAAAGATGTCCTAAGCCTCCAATTGTATAAGCTGGTGGCTCAGGTACAGATGATGTTGATGTGGTTGCCTTGAAGCTCTCTCTAGATCATGTGTGGTTTGTGAGCCAATGTTACAACTTATGCAGTGGATTCAATGACCTGTGTGGGTGGGAGCTTTTGTAGGTGGAGTACCTGCCTGTCATACATCCCACAGTCATGGAACAGAAAAATCCACATGCATTTGCAGAGAGAGTACAAGTTACCATGGCACAAGCACTCAACATACCTGTAACTCAATACAGTTATGAGGATGCTGCATTGGCACTGGAGGCAGTCAAATTGAAGCTTGATAGCAAAGCTGCGATTTTAGAATTCAGAAAGTTTGAGAAAGTGTACCAGTTGAGTTTGAAGAATGCCAAAATCTGGTTGCACAAGTTTCTCGCCATGGATCCAAGAAAAAGGTGAAATTTGTTGAAGAGTGTTCTTTTATCAGAATTTTCCAAGGTGTTCAGAGGCAAATTGTCAATCAAGATCTAAATTGTGTTTGTTTGCATGTCACACTACTTACTGTCCACAGTTGACAACAATTCAGAAGCATGACACCTGCCTGAGTTGTTTCCTGCTGTTAGTTACTGATGATCTACATGAGTGGGTATGTGCAGGGGTGTTGTGACTTACCAGGAATTCATCAATGCATTGAACCTTCCTGATTGTGCCCTCATACAACAGGTCTTCTCTTACTTTGATCTCAGGGACCAAGGATTTATCAACTTCAGCCAGGTGTGTTTCTATGTGCCTCATTACTTGTGTTTCTTGAGATCTATGATGAAACTGCAACACTAGTGTCTGCTTTTTCAGTGCTCCTTTTTGATGGAGAAATCAGACCTTATGCTGAGCAGGTAGACTGGATTGGGATGGGGGGTAGAATAGTATGCTGCAGGGATTGCGTTTATAGCCAAACATGAAAAACACAAGGAGGCGATCCAGGCCACCTTCAGGTTCTTCCATGGAGATGGAGATGAGTTACTGGATAAAGCTCAAGCACAAAGCAGCTTCCATGAAATCATTCCTTCTATCACAAACCAACAGGTTCATATATATTTCTCCCACTTGCTATCTCTTCTATGGCCTGCTCTCTTCCAAACTGGACATGGGGTGTGTGGCTACAAGGCCACAGCAAGCATAGGATTTAATTACAGTCTATTAAGCTCTTCAAATGTACTGAGTTGCTCCACATAGGCTTTGCTCAGAATGGAACTGTTCAGTGCTGAATGAGGAACTCGCAGATTGACATGCTCACCAAATGGGATCTGGATTTTCTGGCAGATTCATTTGTTGATTGACAAATTCAATGCAAATAAGGCAGGAGTTATAGGTATGGCAGATTTTGCACAAGTCTTTGAGGTGAACCCTGAGTACCTCCTCATCTTTTTGATTGCAAAGCCAGACTTGTTATCAAGCTCCAAAAAAAGTTTTGATGAAGATTTTCTAAATGTGGACAGAAAAATGACAGAAAGATGACCATGATTTCTGGTTAGTTTGAGATGCACTAGCTACAGAGACTTGGTGCAAGCTGCAGAACCATGGTTCTTTACATGTGTAGTAAAATCCAATTTAGCCAGCTTCATAACTATGACATTGACACATATATTGGATATCTTCACAACCCCCAAATGGAGAGGGAGATATTGTGACATAAGGAATGACTTCATTTCTTTTACTGCTGAGGGTGAAAGCACATCAAACTGTCAGACATCCATCTATCTGGTGGGTGGAGCTCTTGCTAGTGCAAGTTCAGGTGCCAATCCTTCCAGCCCCATGTACATTATCTTATTGGAATTGAAATGTGTATGTGGTTTCCATTAATCACATACATGTGTTTAAGTGGATATGTAGCTGGTACTTAAATGCACATCATGCATGTTGATTACAGACATGGGATTGATGGTGCCCTTCTTCATCATACATTTGATAAGGCTGGTCAAATATGGTTCTTAAACAGGGAGCTCAATCTCTGATATAAATATTAGCATTATATAGGTGCAATGAGTTAAATGCAGCTCAATCTCCGATGCAAATTATAATACACAAGTTTGTGAGTCGACATAGGTGGTGCCAAGTGATTACAAGCAGAAATTTTTGGCAAGCCTGTGATTTTTCATTCCCAGGTCAAGTTTTTCTTGACATTTTGAGTAATTCATGTGACAAAGATTTCTTCATGTCTCATCCATCATTGGTCAATGCTTACATCTTTGTGCATAGTGGGTGTCACACTTTTGTTGTTGGATTCCCACTAATTGGTTATTCAATAGCTAGCTATTGCCCTCACTTTGTTCACTACATGTCAACCAACAAGGATCCACATTGACAAATAACTGATTATTCCACCTCCTACAAGTTTAACAAGCTTTTTTAAGCTTCAAGGGAGGGAGGGGCAACGCCGTTTCTAAGCGTGCCTAATACAGTCTCTAATTGAGTCATTGTCTTTCTTGGATTTAACTTTTTTTGAATTTTTCCATTTTCCTCCATATGCATATCATCCAATGTCTATCTATCTAAATCTTATGTCATTTCATTTGTCTTCCAATATTCAACTTATTCAAAATTTTACATCTTCCCACATCCACATATCATCTAAACTATATCTTCTTTCAACACTCAACTTCCATGACCTACATATCATCCAAAGGGTCCTAGTCATCACATTAAGATCGAAATAAAACAAAATATCTTAAAATAGAACATTTTACACAATTTGGTAGATGAGAAATTATTTATCTTGGTGACCTATCTCTAAAAAATACATTACAATTTGGTCTATGAGAAAGTTATTCATCTTGGTGACCTACCTCTAAAAAATAAATCTCAATTTGGTCAATGAAAAAGTTATTCATTTTGGTGTTAGCTATACCAAGATCGGTATGCAATAAAATGTTCTTCATCAAATTTCTGCCTTTAGCCTTTAGTTTCAAAGAATCTAACCATGAATGCAACACATGTCCCTCTATTAAAATGTATTTAGTTTCAAACACAATGAAAAGAAGTTTGTTCATTAAATTGGATACATTCAAAAAGGTGAGGATTTTTCTTTTGTTTTGGTTGGGCATCTTGCACTATGAAAAAAAGGGGCATTTTGCAATTGGCTTTGCAACTCCCTATACACTTGGACACTTGCAACTCCTTGTATATACAGTGCAATTCATTACAATTCAATTGCAACTCTATCAAAACAACTCATTTTCAACTACTATGCAATTCCATTATAATTGCACTAATGATGTTATACTAATGTCGTTGATTGTCATCGATCTATTAAAATTTGACACGTGACATTATGAAAAAATTTTGACATTATTTTTTTTTCGAAATATTGATCTCCATCATTCATTATGATTGTTAATGATGGTCCAAAATTATGACACGTGACACAATAAAAAATTACCACATGGCATATTAATTATATTTGGGAATAAATAAATAAATATAAATATTTATTTTAATAGCTAGGTAGGTCGTACATAATTATAGGTAGGAAGGTTAGTAGGTTTTAAGACCTACATACCTAAATATTTACTTAAAACCTACCTACCTACCTACGTAGGTAGGTAGAAAAACAAAAGAATGGTCATGAATTTTTTTTAAAATTTTTTTTTGCTTTTGGGTTAAACTTTTTTGAACTCATCCCAAATTGGCACTTGTATTTTAATGTGAGAATATGAGATAACAAGCCTTTTTTATACAGTTTGTAACATGGAATTCGAAAACAAAACATATGGGTTAAATTTTTTAGTTGTTCCTTAGGTGAAAATTAAGTTGCAATTGAGTTGCAATTGTCACACTTGAGTGCTCAAGGCAAGCCAAATCCAAGGGGAGGGCTCCATTGTTTTCAATGTCTAAACAAAACTTGAACCCCTCCTATTGGTGCTTGTGGGGCATTAAGAATCGTAAAAAATGGAATAGAATTGAGAAAGTTATGGCCCCCCAAAGTAGAGGGGGTCAAAAACTAAAAAAAACAAGCCTATGAATGCTACAAAGGCTAGCTAAAAACATCCTTGTATGTTGCTTTATTGCTATTAGATTTAAAATATGATTTGTAGAACTTCAAGCGGTGTTCCTATAACATTTTAAATTGTTTAAAATGAATAAGAAATAAGAAAGTTATGAGGTCTGAAAGTAAGAAGGGTCCAAAAAGGAAAAAAAAGGCCAAAACAAAAGTTTTGTAAGTTGGAAAGCTTATTTCTCTTCTTGCTATTTTTTCATTAATCTTTTTCCTTTACATTTCAAACATGATTTTTAAATCTTGGGATAACACTCCCATAACATTTTAAATCACTCAAAATGAAACACATGTGATGAAAATATAAATAATTAATGAATATGTATATTTATTAAATTATAAATAGTTGTATTATAGTCATAACATAATTGAATAATAGTACTTTAGTAGTGGCACACTAGTGGTTGGGCTAACTGTATCAATGGGAATCATAATTGAAAATTAATTACAAATGTATTCCATAATGGGTGGTGGAAATGTGGACATGTGGCATGATCACATGTATGTACATTGTACTTAGTTGTAACACATTTGTTACTTTAATGACACATTTATAATAATTCTAAAGTAGTTGCCACATGCAATTACAATGCAACTCTTGAAAAAGTCAAACATGGTTGACTACATATGTATGTACGATGTGTATAAATTATCATATAAAAGATTCATTTTCAACTCACTTGCAATTATAATACAACTAGTTGATTTTTTAACATGGTAATTTATTTATTAATACATCATATTTATAGGGGCATAGTTGCACACTAATTGTAATACTAAGAGTAGTTGCAAAATAATTGTATATGAATTGTTTTTTGAGTTTTAGTTGTAGGGTAATGTGATTTCAATGGACACGATTTCTCATAATGTTGTCTTCTAAATAGTGAACATGAATGTCTTCCTTGCAATATTTTCATACAATTAACATTATTTTCATATATTTTGTAATTTTGCATTAGATTTGAATTTTGGCAATGGTAATAATTACTAAAGATCAATGTCATGAACATGCAAAATATGACAACAAAAGGAACTTCAAAATACATGAAAACCAAAACAAATCATGGCAAAAGCAAGCTTTAATTTAATTCCAAACACAAAACAAAAACACAAAATATGCAAAACAAAAATTCAAATGAAAATTTGATCTAATAACACATGAAAATTTGAATATGAAATGAAATGAACAAGACCATGGTGCAAGATTGTACTTTAGATCAATGTTGAATAGATTAAAAATAATGGGAGGTCATACTTCTAATTCTACCACTTTGGGGATCTAGTTCAAAAAAGCCTTCATAAAAGTTTCCATATGCCCACCATTTAAAAAACCTTTTTGAGTTTTTTCTAATTACAAGTGAGCTATGAATGAATGATAAGTGAACTATGTTTGAATTACAAGTTATGTTAGCAATGGTGACGTTCATTAGTGTTGATGTCCATGACATCACCCCCACCTTTAATGACAAGTTCCATGAGGAATGGCCTTAAGCCTATTTATATATCATTAATGAATTTTTTTCACCTTTTCAAGGGCATTTGAAAGTTGTCAAATTAGTTTGCATATTGTTTGTTCACTAATGTCAATAACCTTGCCAATGGATAAAATAATGGAATTGGCAATTTGATATCCTAGAATCAATAATCTCCTTCAATTCGTATTATTGTTCACCATCGATTTCAATAGGTGACTTAGGTGGTTCAAAGATTCTTCTTGAGATGGTGGATGCGTAGTAGAGCTCCAAAAATGAAACATGAAATATAGGATGGATCTTCATGGAGTCTAAAAGCTTGAGCTAGAAAGCATGTCATTGATTTGTTTCATGATGGTAAATGGACTAAATGTTCGGTAGTTATATTTTTTTAAAGATCTATTGTTTTGATGTTCTATTGATAAAGCCAAATTTGATCTCCAACCTTGAAGCTTGGTTGTTTTGTACAATGTTCATTAATACTTTCCCTATATAACTTTTACACCTTTTCAAAATTAAATGCATCAAATGTCCACCAACCACACAACTTGATCTTTTGTTACAAGATTCATAATGTTGTTCACACCTTAAACATCAAACCTAGGATGCAAACCATGATTTGTATAGAAATTTTTTGTTGTGGTAACAAATGTATTATGTTATTGTAAGCAAATTCTACCATGGACAAGAGGTTTGACTAATTATCTTGATGATAATTGGTTGTGGCACAAATATTGTTTCAAGATTTGGTTAACCCATTTTGTTTGCCCATTAGTTTAGGGGTGGAAATTGTAATTACTTCACTTTCACACCTAAAAGCTCAAAGAGCTTCTTCTAGAACTTAGATGCAAATTGAAGTTCACAATTAAAATAATATTTTTAAGGAGGTCATGATATTGGAAACACATGATCAAGAAATAATTTGGTTATTTCAAACTAGTTATTATTTTGCTACAAGGAATGAAATGAACCATCTTTATCAAACAATCCACCATTACCAAAATGGATCATATGAATTAGAAGGTGGAAAATCTATGATGAAGTCCATGGAGATAAAGACCATAGTGATGCAAGAATTAGTATTGGTTAAAAGAGTTCATGAGGGCGATGATGAAGGTTCTTTGTTTGAGCACTAACACCACATGTTGTAACAAATTCCTTTACATACTTCCAAAGTTGTGGCCACTAGTAATTTCAAAATACTAATTCCATGGTTTTGTCCAAAATGGCTTGCAACCAATATGTCATGTTTAATAGTTTGGAAACCTTAAAATTAAGCAAGGTCATCAAATACATACAAAAACCTATCATGATGCAAAAAACCATCTCAAAACTTGAACTTATTGTGATCATTTAAAAGATTTTGGATTTGATTTTAATTCTTTAATTGGCCTTTGATGCCAATAGCAAGGGGATCTTTTTCCAAATCTTCACAAATTTGACAAAAAAAGATTTTGTCATCATGAATCACCAACAATAATTCAAATCAAAGGTGTTTGGCTTTAAAATGACATCATATTGTTGGTTGTAGGTTGCATTTCCTTCTTTAGGCACAATGTACAAATGACAAGGTAATTTGTTCAGTTTCCCCTAAATCACATAACTAACAATTGTGCAAAGAAACTAAGCAAAATCACCACACAACACATTCCATTTCCTTCACCACCCCACATATTAGAGAGTTAGGAAATGAAGAAGTCCAATTTGAATAGGGACCTTGAAACTAGACCTTGATGTATCACGCATTTAAAATGGTCTTAACTTATATTTAGACCCAATACCTTGTTTATTATTGTCAATCATAATCAAATGTAACAAGTCCATGATAATGAAGATTGGTGCACTTGCATGTTTCATTAACAAGGAGTTGGTGCGACAACATAAGTTGACTTTAGTGAAGAGGACCACATTGGTATTAG
>Ga0116231_10000752_pt1 | contig 60696 bp, 57 predicted proteins | sample S1TSphgellanicum_2_FD_89695 | JGI IMG/M metagenome (GOLD analysis project Ga0116231, IMG submission 89695) | Host-associated microbial communities from peat moss isolated from Minnesota, USA - S1T2_Fd - Sphagnum magellanicum MG | ecosystem: Host-associated > Plants > Peat moss > Unclassified...
ATATATAAAAAGTATTTGTTTTTGTTCCATTTTACCATAAATTTAAATTAGTTTTTTTTTTTTTTTCTTTCTTTTATTTATTTTTATTTTTTTTTCAATTTTGTAATGTAGTTGAAGTGGTGATCAACCATAAGATGATTTAACCAGATTTGGCTACAGATTAAATATGAAAGTGGAAAAAAAATCAGAATCTTTCTATATTCTTGATTACCTTTTCTTTTTCCCTTCTAAATCTGGTAAATTTGGGTCATTTTTTCCATGAACAATTCCTTTGGATAGGTCGAAATCATATATTTCAGATTGAAATTTGGCGAAATTTCAGCAAAAAAACACAAACTAGTAGTACTGTAGTAATTAACTAATTAAATTTGAAGATTCCATGTCAAAAATTGAATATTCATTCCAAAAGATTTTCTATTTTCCTTCACAAAATTTTTGTCCTTGGAATATATAATTAAAAAAAAACTTTAACTCTTTTTTTTTACAAATTACGTAATTAAAATTTTCAAGCTGCCAAGGTATATTTGTTGAAGATGTGCTTGGCTGAGATTTTTTGAAAAGTAAAAATCAGCCCATCTTACAATTGGCTCAATACAAACAAAAAGTGAAAAAGATATGGTGTCGAAATACAAACTTGATGGGTGCATCAACTATGGCTTTACAAAAATTTCTTTGTATTTAATTTACAAAGATACAACAATAAAAAAAGTTTGCACATGGAATCCTAATTTATTTAAATTCACCCATCATCCAACATTGAATTGTCTTACATCAAATATCCCATATCTTTCCTATTTTTTTAATGAATTGAGCAATTTTGGCAAGGTTGGAAGTGTTAAGTGAAAGATTACAAATGTTCTTTGGACTTTAGAAGCAAAGAATCAATGTGTGAAGATTCAACCTCCTTTGAGTTCTTAAATGTTCATTCACCAACCTATTTACCTTATTGGAACAAAACTCCAAACCTAACTTATTTCTTAGAATTTGAATTGAACTAGTTTAATAGTAATTTCTTTTTCAAAAAATGGGGTTCTCTACATTTTTGGTAATAGGTATTTAGTTTATTACTACGTAATCTCAAAATACAAGTTTCGAAGAAACCAAAACTAGATTAAATCAATCTAGTTTTATAATTTTATATACCAATCTTAAGGTGGCTTCACACATAGTAGTTTTAGAGGTAAGGCTTGCCACATACCACCCATTCAATGGCCATCATGATGGCAATGGCAATGATGTGTGGCCTTGAAAGATATGTTAGTGGGAATCCATTCACACATAGTGATGGTTGGCTTTATACCAATGTTGTGGCATCCATCATAATGAATTCACATCTACCACTGAACATAATGGCTATTCTTTTATAATTATTTTTGGCATGCCTGGTTCTTTTTTTCCTAATTGCCCCTTTCATTCAACTCTTCTCACCTTGTTATCCTCCCTTCACTTCCCTCATCCCTCCTAAATTTTTCTTTGAGCTCTTTTGCAATGCTTTCCCAATGTTGTTTCACAACAATATTTTGTAGTGCTCTCACTTTGTGCTTTGTTTTTTTATCATCTTTTCACATTGTTTATTTCTTTGTTCTTTCATTTACATTGTTCTTTCTTGTATCTTTCACCACAAGTTTTTATTGCATTTGCTCGCAATGTGAGAATTGACACTCATTATGTTTTACTCATTGTCGCACATCACACAAAAAATAAATTCAAGACCTTGTATTTTGTGCTTTGATTTGTTGTTTCTCTTGGAACACTTGTATAAGTTCATCACCCTTTTTCTACTTTCACTACATTGTTGGTTTCTTTGTGGTGCTTAGGGAATTTATAATTTTCAAGCTTTGGGTTTTTTCTTTGAAAGCTTCCTTTGTATTCTTGATTTTTTATAGCCCATGGATACTCAAATTAACAAGGTTTTTTTCACATTTTGCATTGTAATGTCAAGTGATGTGTTTATAGCCCATGGATACTCAAATTAACAAGGTTTTTCTCACATTTTTGCATTGTAATGTCAAGTGATGTGTTGCAAGAAACGGTTTTGGCAATAAGTGCAAAGTATGCTGAAAGTTCACCTTTCTTCATGACAAATGTCGTTCCATCACCAATCGAACATGAGTCGAAGTTTGTATTCATACTCACCATTGCATCAATTTCATATTTCAATTTCTTTGAATATGTTTTCCAATGAATTAGGTCACTAGGTGAAGCCTAAAAGCATTACTTGGATTTTCAAATTTTTGTTGATAGAGTTTGACAAGGACAAGTGGGTGGAATTTTTTTGCACGAACAAAGTGAATTAGTTTAGTTTTGTAGATCGCCTCAAACCCATTTCATAGAAACAAAACACAACATGTCGCAAAATTGTTATAGAAATTTGCATCTATTGTTCCATTTATAAATTGGTTGAAGGTGCCAATTTTTTAACTTGGCGAATTTTTTATAGTTGAAAAATTTATAGTATCTTTGGTCTTGCATGGTTTTGTTCATGCATTCATTTTTGTATTCAAATATTTGATTACTTGGCCTTAAGGAGAAGCAATGGCAATTGTAATGGATGAATTTAAAGTTTGGTGTGGCTTTCTTAATATGCAAGGTGCCATTCATTGCATGCATATATCAATTGTGAAACCTTCTTCATTTCCTAAATAATATTATTATCACAAGTTAAGGGGTTATAGTATAGTGGCACAATTAATTGTAGATTGTTAAAAAAGGTTTATTGATGTGGGCTTTTTAGGAACTATAAACAATTTGAAGGTGTTGTGCAAATATGTACCATATAGAAATGTTGAACACCATGGTTTGTTTGTAGCTAGCAATACAGCTTCTCAACATGATTTTCCACCATACCTTATGGGCAATAAAAGTTATCCGTCAATTACATGGATCATAGGAAGAAGGGCAACATATTGTTTTGGAACTCTTGCGCAACATGACACACAAGTGGGGTCAATATGTTGGAAAATGCTTTTGGCATTTAAAAAAAAAACTTTCATAAAATTTCTTACCAAAATTGGTTTACATGTGTCTTTTGTGTTTGATGCTTTTACCACTTGTTGTTTGTTACATAATTTGTTACAATTGCAAAGTGAAAATAACATTGATAAACTAATAAAGACATTTGATGTGAAGTTGCAATAAAATCTAGAATTGGAGATGGCACAAAAAAACATTTATACAATAAAAGAACAAATATCATATGCAATTGAGGGGCACAAGCGATTTGGTGAGGTAAAGTGCAAGGAGCTAAACATTTATCTTGGAAGGTAGAGTTATGTCACATAATCACATCAATTATGGCAAATATAAATTCAAATTTTTAGCCTACAAAAAAAAATTATTTATAATTAAATCATCATTGTTGGATTATACTATAAGTCACTTGTGTTTTTTGCATTATTTACAATATTGTATACATTGTTCATTCATTATGCATATTGTTTGTTGTTTTCATAAATACAACCTTATTTTGGAAAGACAATTTCCTTACCTTGATCACCTTTAAATATCACGTTCATGACATCTATAAGGCTTGTAATTGCTTTCACCATGTTCATTTGAATTTCATTTGTGAACTTGTCTTTATTTTTGAAATAGTCTAGTTGATTGTCAAAAATTGACTTTTAGGTTTTTGATTTTTTCCCCTCCATAGCCATCTTCATCTTATTCAAGCATTCTTGCATATGATCAATGAACTTCATTAATAGTGGTGTGCCCCATTTTGTTACTTCAACCATGCTTTTATATGTAAGAGAGTAGCTAAGTTTAATATTGGTGTTACCAACGTTTTGTGATGGATGAATGCAAGTTATAGTGGTTCATTTTTGGTGCCACAATGGCAATTTTTACATGGTGTTTTGTGTTAAATGTTTATGGTGAATAATTTAATTTTAAATACATTAAATGATGATTCATTTTAAACTAACAAATTGATTATGAAAACATTTGCATAATTACTTTTTGAAAATAATACATTCATTAGCAATAGTGGACTTTTGAAATAAAAAATATGGACTGATCAATTGGTTGAATTGTTAAAAAATTCAAAAATTCATATTGAATTTCATTCCAAATTATTTATAGGGATTAAAAATAGGTTGAAAAATGAAATGACAAAGTTAAGCGTGAATTTGTTTTTTTAAAAAAAACCTTAACGAAATGGGAGTTATGAACTTTTGATAGGTCAGAATTGAACCTTGTTTTCAAAAGTCCTTTTGAATTTTTTTATTCTATTTTTTTTTTTGGTGGGGATCTTTCACTATTGATGATAAACACATTTGCATTGGATTTCAAGATTTAGGTTCTCTAACACAATTCATTCTATTGGCTTTTTGTGCACCACATTTTGAGTATGAATTGCAATTGAATATTTTAAGTTTGTGTTTTTACCTCCTTCGTTGGTTAGTTGGTCATTGTAGTTGTCCATGGTGGTGTTAGCTTTTTTTCCTTTTTTGCAATAACTAATTTTGTTTGATGCTATTTATTTCTACATTGAAGGAACCCTCCTTTTGGGCATAACTATTGGTGTTGAATGCTGTTGTTGGCGCTATTTTTGAACGTCATCATTGGTGCTATCATGAAATATTATTGTTGGCATTATTGTTGAGCATGGTGATATGGGTGAAAGCACACTATGGGGGGTTGCTTTGGGCAAGAAAATGAATTACTTTTTTGTTACATTTTGTATTATTTTGGCGATAGTTTTTCTTTGATTTCATTTAGCGTTTTGATAAACATATGAAATGCATTTTGATAAAAAGGCCTCCAACATAATTCTTGTTATTTTTCAAATGAAAGTAAATTTTCAACAAAATGTTTTTTTTCAACACACTTATGCTTGTTTGAGTGAAAAATTATCTAGATATTTTTTGTGAAGTCACCTAAATCAAATTATTCAATTGTAATTGAAATGGTACAATCAACTCATATTCAATATATGATTATGTATTCCATCAAGTTTTGCAATTATTTGAATCATGTAAAAATATATATATCTTCATTTTGCAATATATTATTATTGTTTTATTTTCTCACAAATATATATTTTAATCATTTAATATTAATCCAAAAATGTAGTTTCCTTTGATAATTGCATTTTTTGGTAATTGAATTACCTTTGAGTATAATTTATAAAAAAATCGTTTAATATTAGCTTGGTGGAAGTTAAAATTTTCATTATTTTGAAAAACAATATTTGTGACAACATTTTTGGCCATTGTAGTGTGCTTGCACCCCTATTCTAGTTGAGTGGCATCGTTGGTGATATTATAAAACATTGGTATTGGCACTATTGTTGGACATGGTGATGTTTTTGAATGTCATTGTTGAACATGGCAAGGGGTTGCTACTCTTTGGGCATGTTTTCGAAAGTGGTAGGGAATGGATGGGTGGTGATGGTGGGCTTGAAGGTTGGGGTTAATGGTGAAATTTTAGTTAACATCAAATTATTTGCCCATTTTTGGACCAAATACATAAAATTATGTTATACATATTATATCTATCTTTTAAAAAAAATTAATGGCAAGTAACATTTTGCTTAACGTTGGCATGACATTTCATGCCACATAGGATGCCACTTCAACATTTGTGTTACATCAAATTTCATATGTAAATGGTCTTCTTTAGTTCTAGTTCCTAACATGCAATTCCTATCGAATTACCTCTAGGTGTGAACAATGTTTTACACTCAAACCCTAGTTCTTTAAAAACCAATCCTATCTACATATACCTAGGGGTGAATTGAACAAGGTTTTTTTCCGCAATTTTGTCAAGTAGGTGGATTGGCAATCATCCATAATAGGAATGAACCAAATTTGGTTAGAAGTCAAATAGGAAAAAATATATATTCAAAAGTGTGCCTTATTTTGATGACCAATATGAACTCATTGCCTAAATATGGCAATATGTAATTCTCTTTTTCAAAATATGATGACTTTTCTATTTTGTAAATTTTTTTTTTGTAAAATTTGCACTCCATTTTTTTGGTCACCACAATGCCTATTTAAAAAAAAGAAAAAGAAAAAGAATTGGTATTAAAGAGTGGTATTAGAGCAATCACATGGATCTATGTTGGGACTAAAAAATGATCAATCTCTCGCCCAAATGCGATAAACAAATCGCTCAACTTGCATAAATGAATTGCTTCAAAAGAAAGAAAACTATCACATGTTTTTTCTTGGCTTTTAAATTTTGAAGTTTGGTCTAAATGAAATATAATGTTTATTTATGAAAAGAAAGGATATGAAGGAACCTTGATTTCCCTTTTTATTTGGTTCTTTCTTTTCAAATGGGAAAGTGACGTGTGAAGTTCCAAGTTTTTTCTTCACATCCCCATTTTTTGAGATAATGTATGTCAATGCATTTTATATTAATTTCTTGGGCTAATGCTTGCAAATGGTTTTTTTTTTTGACATCACACAAGATAATAAAAAATGCAACATAATTTTAAAGATTGATTTTTTTCAATATCAATTGCATTATGTATACCAATGTGATATCATACAAATAATGTTTCTATTCACACCAATATTTCACCAATTCATGATACATCCAACAAATAGATTAGATTGGAATAAAATTTATAAGGGTTTTGGAACACTAAGATGGGTTATTAAAAATAAGATTGTAAATAATAATATTATGGCCTATGGGTATAAGGATGGGCAAATATGAAAATAAATGATTCAACTTATGGGCCTTATTTTGAGGATCTCTAACTAAGGACATAGGCATGGGTTCATGACTGATTTAGTTAATTATTTTTGAGTTAAACATAATTGAAAATAAATTATGTGAATTTGGTTAAATCATGGGGAAGATTATTTCAAATAATGTAATCTTTCATTCATAAGAAGGATCATAAATTTAAAAGGATACCATGTGCCATTATATTGTTGGCTTGTAATTGATGAATGAAAACCTTTAGTACTTGTAAATGAATGAGGTTGATAGTTCATTCATTTTTTCTTTCAAATATTTAAGGTGTTACGGGTGGAACTTTGGATTCATTATCCTTTTCATGTTGTTATTTTGTGTTAAACCTTGGGATAAACATTTTGTGTAATGAACCTATGCCAAAATAAATGTGTCCTTTTGATCATGAAAAATTTCACTAGAGCAAATATACATGTTTTTGGTGAGTTTCCCATTGGGTGTACAACCCACATAAAAGTCAAGCTTTAGATTCATGGGTGATCTTAGCCCCAAAACATTTGGGTTGCATCTCTTGGGTGGAATTTAGTTATGTAATTTATTTATGTGTTAGTAGGGATTTAATTAAAATTTGACTTTCATAGTCTTGGACCTTACCTAGGCTATACCCCTTCGTACCAATTTGGAATTAATATAAACCATGACCAAATTGGTATACAAAACACATAATATTAAACCAACACCACCTCTTCACACATTCACTAAATTATTATTCAAAGGTTTACTAAATAAGTTATCCCTTTTAGTCATGTGGTTAATTTTAACTTGTGATGCAACAATATAAAACATAATTTAAGATATTAGTCTATATGTTGAGTAGTTGGAACCAAACTAAATTTCAAACCCCATTGGGTTTGAAATTTATTGAAAAACATTAGAACCAATGGATCATGAACTTGTTTCCAAAGTTCATCCTAGGTTTCATCAATTAAAAAGAATAGGCCAAAATCAAAACCATAGATTCTTTTCAAATAAAACACTAGAAAGGCTACAACCAAAAGTTATTTTAAACTCAAAAACCAACCACTACTTGTTACAACTATTTTTTGGCACATATATTCAAATGAATATATCAACCACATAAGGATAAATGCATTATTTTTCACACAATAAAGTTATTTGCAAAATCATCAAAACTTAATAGCAAAACCTAGGAACTATTTAGGGAGGCACCTAAAGATCTACTTAGGTTATTGGATACCCAACACTATTTCTAAGGGGCTACTTAGGGCCGACATAGGGAATCCAAGGAAACACTTCAAAAACTACCTAGGTTATAGGATATTTAAAGGCTATTTAAATGACTAATTAGAGTCTACCTATAGGGTTACCTAGGGATATCAAAAGTTTACATAGAGACTAGATAAGGCCTACTTAAAAGGCTCCTTAGGGAGACACCTAGGGGCCTACTTATGTTATGAAATATCGTAGGGCTATTTAGTGGACTACCCAAGGGCCTCCCTAGATTTTAGGATACCTAAAGGTTGCTTAGAAAGAACTTACTTGTGAGATTAGGGATTGCTTAGGTTAAGGGATACCTAGGGATTATTTAGAAGACTATTCAAAATTATGAGCTATGTGAACAGAACTAAATACAAGGTCAAGAAGCAACAAAGGACATAAAATAGGGTAGATATTTTATGAACAGACCAAGGGACACAAAAATATTACACATTTTGGGAAGAAGACCACAACAAAAATTGGATCATATACAAAAGCTTTCAATACCCAGGCAAGTATGCAGTTCAATTCAAGTTCCTAAACTAAAAAGGCTTGTTGGGGCATGACAAGCAAATGAAGTAACCTGGTAGAAAAGAAAGTCCTTGAGAATGTACAAAGTTTGGAGTATGTTTGGCTTGTGGACTCATTCATTTGGTGCACACATTCAAATTGTGCTCAACCTCCATGTGAGCCTTTTGGAGTAACTCCACTACTGAAATTGCAGAGATGCTCTACGAAATCAATAGAGTAACCCTCTTCAAGATTCTTGAAGAGGTTCATGTTCATGTCTAGTTCAATCTACTTCATCGATACTGGGTGCTTAGATTATTAGTGGAGAATGTGAATTAGTAGTATAAGTGGACGTGACCGCATCCACATATATACATGACTGGTCTGACTGTGCTTGCAGAAAGCGAGACTTGCTTGTCAGATGTTAGGGAATTGCTTGTCTCTCCCTAACATACCCGAAATTATTCAATGTGATAACACTACAGTTGAAGAACAATTTCTGAAGTACTTTACTGGTGCCATTCACTTGTGCCAGAATCCAAACCATCACAAAACAGAGGCACAAGTCAAGCTGTAACACCATGCAGCATACTTTCTCATGTGAGAAAACATGGTACAGTATATCAGTTTGTGATTTATGGCCAACTACATTAATCTGCTTGACTAACTAATTTCATTCCTCTTCTTTGGAAGCAGTCATGATTATGCTATATGTCAAAATTTTGATGACCAGCCCACACAAAATCTGCTCAACAAGGAACCCCCCCTTGTGTAGTCTAAGTGTTTTGACTCAGTATAGTCCTTTATCTTCAAAACCACATTGTCCACCATGCACAAACCCAGAATTTCAATGTTTACACAAAATACTACATATGCCATTTTCCTTCAATTGCTTTGCTATGGAAGGGAAATCCAAGCCAAAGAGCTTGCTGCACATTCTGCCAAAGACACAGCAGATTTACTCTTCGCAGATTTACTCTTCTCAAAAATCAAGAGTAAGAGAAAAGGTGGGAGAAACACACAAGCTTGAAAAACAAAATATATAAAAATTCTCTTGCTAAATTGAACAATTGTTTTTTTTTTCCACTCATGGAGTAACATCAATGGAAACTACTAATGCAGGTTAACAAACCCACAAACAGGTTTTTTCAATTGGAGTAGCTAACACTACTACTTCTACCACTGCAGCTCAACAAACCCCCAATCGATATACCTACTCATATGTCATGGCAAACAATTCATCCTTGCAACCATATTGTTACAAACTATGAACTGCCAAGGCTGGCCAGCCCTGGGAGCTAGGTAAGAGCCTCACTTTGTCTCAATAATACAAGCTTGGTAATTTATAAAAAATAAACAAAAAACCCTAACCATCTAGGCTCTATACTAATGGACAATCAATCATCAAGGATCGAGGCGATGGTAAGTCCATGATGAAATTTCATACCTGTCTATAATAATGGACAATATATCCTCAAAGATCTAAGCTCCGGTGATTCCACAACAAGTCCCTGATGAAACTTCATACAAACTTCAGCACAAGCATCCCATGGTGAGTCCATGTGAGTCCCATGAAGAGTTCGTGATACCAAAAGCTTCATACCTTGACACCACAAGAACACCCTGAGAGATCTTGATGGAAAAAAAACAGAAGCTTCTTTCGCAACCCCTCACATCTCCATACACAAACCAACCCCACAGTAGTATCAAATTACATGATGACAAAACTCCCTTCTTCTCCTTCTTCTGCTGCTGCTGCTTGTGATTGTAAAGTTTGTTTTGGTTTTCTTTCTTTCCTCTCTGCGGGCGAGTGGTTTTCAGTACTCAGCAGGAATGTGCTTCATGTAGTAAGGGTTTGTAACAGGCAATTTGGAAAAGGAAACCTGGGAGCGAAAGACAGGTCGTTGTGAATGGTGAGAGGAGTAGTGAGAATCTCCGTGGTAGCGATCGTCCATGGAGATGTACTCAGCATCGTGGTGTCGATGTTTGTTAAAGGATGGCATGCGTCGCACTCCATAGAAATCTCTTTGTGAAGGATGATGCGCGGGATCAACCCTGCTGAACTCATGTCTGTATCCATCTGTTCTGTGCACGAAATCGTCATGTCGTACTCGGGGTATCTCATGAGCCGGATATCGTTCTACCTTGCCAAAAGAAGGGAGTCTACCCAACCGTCTACCAAAAGAGTTGGAGCGTGTTAAGCCCGCGCCACCATCAGAGCTTCCGTGTACATATCCTTGTCCTGTGTAGGTGGTAGTGCCGGTGCTGACTGGTGCACTGTGTGGGATCATTCCGCTTATGTAAGTACCTGATTTGAAGAACTGCGATTTCTTCTTCACTTTCTTGACTTTCTTGAGAGCAAGAAGAGGATCTACATGGCCTAATACTGTCACTCTCTGATTGGACTGATCGGTTATGACGTTGCGCACTCCGCTCAGCTCCTCCAGCTCTTCTTTCACTTTCTCCTCACACTTGGCGCAGCACATGGGAACCGTGAGCTCAAGAACCGGCAAGTTGCCGTAAAGATTTTGCTGCTGACCCGCGTAATGTTTTGAACTTCCGCCAGTTGGTATGTACTGCGCATGGCTGGCACGATATCTCGGTTCCTCCTTCCCTTGGAACATCTGCTACACAGCAAAGAAGAAAACATTGAGCTTCACCTAATGATCAGCAAGTTCCACACAGCTCCCAAAACCTCTTCGAAACTATCAATCTCCAGTATCTAGCAATGAATCCAAGGCCAACGAAACGATCATGATTAGCAAAAAGAAAAATAATCCAGACTCACCTCTAGTATCCGGCTGGCCATGCTGTAGTGTTCTTTCTGCTAGTCCTTTCAAGACTACCAAAATTCCCCTGTGCGGTTTAAGCTATCAAGTTAAGGCAGACTATGAACAGACCCTGGTACTCTGTTACAAAGCTACTGGCCCCAAAAACTTGCCAAAAAAATCGGTATGCACAGCACCACCACCACAATAACAACAACAACAACAAACAAAACTGAAATTACAGTGCTCAGAAAGAATTCCTCCTTCAAAAGACTAACAAAATTAACTGAGCAAACTGGTCCAAGCTCTTTCCTTTTATAATCTCCCAAGAACAAGACTGATAAAGCTCTTCTTCTGACTGACTGACTGATTTACAGCAACTGCTGCTGCTGCTGCAGCAAAAAAGAGTAGTATATTTCTTAACTCCCACGCAAAATCAGAATCAACCAGGAGAGCTACGAGAGAGACTGCGACTTCCTACGCATGCTCCAGACTTGCAGACGGTGATGATAATAAATGGTTTACCGATACTAGTACAAGTAGTCGTCCGCCGCAACCGCCCTCTAAAGCTACGAAGTGTTGATGGCGTCGTCGCACAGAAGAAGAAGAAGAGGAAGAAGACAATAACAACAGAAGTAGCCTAGCAGCAGCAGCAGGTCAGGGTGGTGGGTGCCCAGAAGACGCGTGCGACGCCGCCAGGTGGGTAGCCCTGCAACTGACGCGTGCGACACCAGCGTCACAAGCAAACCTCCTTTTTAGCATAATATCTCCTCTTCCTTGTTTACCTTATTTGCAATTTTTTTTTGGGCAAATTCCTCTTTTCTTTTTTCACACCGCCTCCCTCCCTCCCACCACCAACCTCTCTTCCTTAACCCTCTAAAATGTACTATGGTTAGATCTACTTGGTGCCACATGGCCATCTTTGGCCACCACCAACGTCTCTTCATTCTCCTTCCCATAACCTCTAAAATGTACTATGGTTAGATCTACTCGGTGCCACATGGCCATGCTTGGCTTGAATGAAAATGTCATAAAGTGGTGTGTTTTCTTCCACTGTTGTACTTGCATGATTTGGTTTTAATTGTGATGTGGCTGCTGACTCCTCCTTGGCCTGGTCTACCCGGCCAGGCCTCAATAGAGCCCATTCCATGTAGGAAAAGTGACAAGCATAGTAGTAGAGTGAGCTGTCCTTCCATTAGGTGGTAATGGGTTCATTCCAGGCCTTTTTCAAAGTGTAACTGGGTTTTTTGATCATCAATTCACATTTCAAGTGCATTATTTACTAATCATTGATTTGTGTTAGAACAAACATTCATAGCACCAAAAGCAAAGCCAATAAATGGTTACCTAACAAAACACCTGTCTTGAGTACATTAGCACTCAAGGGGGGGTGAAACTCAGAAAACCATCAATTTTGGTGGTAAACTGAGTTTCATCATGTCTTTCTTTTTTCTTGAGCGCCTCCACTGTTGCTACATATATTTTCACTACTCTACCTGTACAACTACTATAATTAGTCTCGAACCTTCTTGTGCATTAAATGTCGAGTTCCAGCATTTCATACTGAGATTTAATAAAATGTCCTTACTTTGCGGAACCAGCTGAAGGAGGGGGATAGGGGGTGAAAGGAGGCCCAAAGACAGGGTGAAGACAGGGTTACTTTGTGGATAGATAACTCTATTAGGTGATGGCCATTGCAAGGAATAGGCCATCCGGTGGTTGGCTATGATCAGGGTCTCACCAATAGCCATTATCTGACAGGTGGCAAAGAGCCAGGTTTCAGCAAATGGGTAACCATGAGCTGAGTCTGGCTAATGGCCATTTTTCGATATATTCTGCCACATCATTGGGAACTTTGTAAACTATTTGCTTCCACCTCAGCATGTTCGATGTGTCAGGATGCATGCAATTGACCCAAAGAAACCAAGGGTGAAGGGTTTAGAGCTCACAATGTACTAAATGCCAGTGGCATGCACTTGACCCTAAGAAGCTGAGGGTGAAGGGTGGAATTTATCCTAAATGATATAAGTTTACATAGGGTATTTGCTCCCAAAGCTGATTGTGAGGTTTTAGGGTTACCACACCCAAAGTCAATTCTAGGGTTTTTGGGTTTTGGCTGCGTTGAGGGTCATTAGTAAACCTTCAATTGTGAGCTCCCAAAATTGAGGACCTGTTGTGCACACGGAGCATTACTACCATGCAAACAAGAAAAGCATGGAAAAAATGTGAGTGCATGTATGGCCCACTTTGCACAAGGAGTTGAGGTCAAAGTTTAACCCAAATGAAGCAATCCTATTGATGCAGCCACTGAAATTAGTCCCAAGGGCTTTTACACTAAGACTCAAGGCCAAACTATAGTTCAATTCATGACGGTTTGGCCCTGTGATGGCTTCAAGGGTGAAAAAGAATACCTATTAACTGGGGAAGCCAATTCCCAACCCTTGGGCCCAATGTTGTAAGAAGAAAGTATTACTTATTCCTTGAAATCTACACCTTGTGATCCAATTAAACTTTGCAACCCCCCTATAGTTAGTGTTTCTCCATTTTTGTCCCATCTTTATATTGCCCTTTGTCTATTGATATCTCTTATGAAATCAAGAGAGAGAGAGAGAAAAAAAAAGGAGAGCATACCAAACAAGACCTGGCTTGAACTTCTTGGCATCAACTTTACACAAGAGATCCTAGACCTTAAAAAAAATAATTAATCATCAATTTATTGGTAACTTGATGCCAAACTACAGGCAAAAAATGTTCAAATTTTCCCCTTGTTGGCCTCAAGATTTATTGGCCTTGACTCCTAGTCTAGAACGGGCCTAAGAAGATGTGGGGAAATGGTCAGCAAAGTAGACATACATTCATGCATGTGTTTGGCCCCATAAGGAACTCTGTACCTATCCCTCAAAAGAGAGATGAAAAACTTAGGATGTGAGTCTGGTTCAAAGCAATAAAGGCTTTCAAATATCATCAAAAAATTCTTCTATGTATCCAAGGTTTAGTTTCAAATAACTCCTTAAAAGTCCAATGTTGTTATTGGACCAACCTTGTCCATTTTATTTTGTCCAACCTTGAAACCTTTACCCTCTCAGGTTTCAAGTCTGAAAAAATGGATGAGGATTCTCCAAACTTGAACAAGCCATTATACCATCCATTATCCACCATATAATGTTCCCATTTCTTATATCTACTCCTTGTGGTCCCATTGCTGTCATCGCACTATTGTATCTTAAAGAAGAAATGGGTGCCACATCAGCACCAACACAAATCCATGAAAACAATTCTTTGTTAGGTAATAATGCATTGCAATTCATGGGTGAATCTACAATAAGTGCCCATTCTATTAAATAGCTTGTTTTATTGAATGACTAAATTGTCATGATACCACTAACCTAATGCAAATGAATGATTATTAAATATTTTTTGAAATAGTTATAATCTTTGAAGAGAAACAAGGTGTTGCATGAATTCCAACATAAAACCTTGAAATTTTGTTAGCAAGAGCACGCACAATAAACACAAAAACATAACAAAGCGGAACAATGTTTGAAACCAAAAACATCAAACTAATAGACTTTGTTGTTGGGAATCATGGCCATCTTGTCAGTGACCGGAGCTTCAACTCACTTTGCTATCTCATGCTTAATTTTACCCATTAGAGCATCCCCAGTGGTGGTCAGTATGTGAACCTGCACATTAAAAATGGAATAAGAAAAGTCAAAATATGCTGGTTTGACTCAGCAAAATGGTTTGAGGCCAGCCTTTTTGTCAAGTTTGCTGAACCTGAGAATACCCTGGGAGAACCCCATGAGGGGGAGGGGCGAAAACAGACCCCTTTGATTTGGGTCCACAGAATGGGCTCACCATTTCTCCCAAAAATCTCATGATGTAACCATGTTTTAACAAATTGTTCTTCCATTTTAAGTTGTGTGCCAAGCCGTCTTGTGTGTCTACCTTGTTTCAAGGACAGCCAAGCGGCCTGAACCTGCCTGAGAAGACTGTAATAGGTACTAGAGTCTCATCTGATATGGGAAAAAAAGTAAGATCTGGTCCCTGTTTATGATTGGCCAATCATAATGATTGGTCCAGGTGGTTTGCTATTAGAAGATCTTTCACCAATTTGCAATCTAGGCCCTGTTTATGATTGGCCAATCATAATGATTGGTCCAGGTGGTTTGCTATTAGAAGATCTTTCACCTATTTGCAATCCTAGATTTAGTTTTTTGGGCATGGTTGTGAAAAAGGAAAACCCCAAACTTGGATGTAAGAAATATTTTTGCAGGGTCACATACTAAGCACCTAGTTCTGGCCAGGGGTCAATCAACGTGTCATTAAAAAGTAAAGTATCTCTATACTGCATACAACCTTGAAGGAAGGTAGAGAGATGGAGGTGCCTTCAACGAGATAGAAAGCAATACCACCTCCACATGGAAGTCCTTGTATGGTAGAGTGATATGCTATTCATACAAATGTACTTGGTAAACTAAATAATAAAGAAGTACTTATTAGAACACTTTACTAAAGTTTTTATTGCACAAAGTGTGCCACAACAAACCCAAAGATTCTAAACCCAAAGGTCCATGAGGTGAACCGTGGGGGTTTCAAACCATATCAAGATAGCATTCTGAAAAGTTAGGAAAGTGGTTATAGCTTCATGCCTGCAGTAGTGAATTGTTTCTGAACATCAAATCACACCTTGGGTTATAGGCTTTTGGAACATTCATGAGGTGGTGGAGGTAAGGGCCTAGTGAGGAAAGTATGGGAATCATCTTTTTGTAAAGATCAAAAGGGGGATTAGAGTGTCTTCTGCACAGTAGGACTTTGTTGGAGGAAAAGATCTCAAATCCATGTAAGATTTTGGGGTAACTTTTGGAATGAACATGTATCGATGTGTGGTTGACAGCTGGTGATTTAGTTGTATGCTCTAGGCTGTTGTTTTGATCAAATTCATTTTTGCAATCAAATTACCCAACCATCTTACACAGTTCCATAATTTCTCATGATTTTGTTTACACTGAAACATAAAAGGCAGACCCATTATGCAATGACATGCTTGTTCACTACTGAATGAATGATGCACTTGTAATTCTAGTCGTTGTAATAGTCCTGTCTTGATATTATTGATGTGTGTAGATATTGATTCAACATGGATAAGCGCTGGTTTGTACTTTTTACACCATACATGAACCCCACTTTACCATGAACAACTTCTAAAATTTTGGGACTTTTCTTTGGCTACAGACTTTAGGCAATGACAAAACAAAAATGCTTGTGAGTGTTAAGAGAATAGTTATAATGGTGACATGAAGAATCCTTCAAAAGTTTATCTGGGTGTCGTTATTATTCATACAAGTGAACGAATGAGAGGTAAGCTTCAAATTGTCAAGCCATTAAAGTTATCCGTAAAGTCAGGCGATTAGGGGGGTGAGAATGGCCAGTTTTGGCATAATAGGGCATCAAATGTGTAATTGGGAATGAAAATTTACAAAACAAAGTAATTGGGATCCAAACTAGTCTTTTCCTGAGCGCCTCCAATGCTGCTATATATATATTTCCACTGCTCCTACCTGTACAACTACTATAATTACTCTCAAACCTTGTGCATTAAATGCTGAGTTTCAGCACTTCATACTGAGATTTAATAAAATTTCATTAGGTACTTTGCAGATACCACTGAAAGAGGGGATAGGGGGGTGAAAGAGAGGGTGACTTCAGGGATAACTTTATTGAGTGATTGGTTTTTGAGTTCAAGGTTTTGTTAATTGAAGGGGATCTTATTTGGGTTTCAGAAATTTGTTGGGCCAACTTGACATGTTGATGTGGTTGGAGTTGTAATGGCATCCATACAGAAAGGATGTGATTCGCAAGTCAATTTGACAACTTGATCATATTGTTGGCTTTTGTGCTCACAAAGGGGTCTGCTGGCCGTTGGTACTTGTGTTCTATATTTGTTTATATAGTCCGGTTTGTTGGCCTTGCCCTACCAAGGCAAGGATATTGTGTTTAGATTCATTTTAGAGTATAGTAGCTCAATGCATTTTGGCCCCTACATAATAATAGGTCTATTTTTATATGAGGATTTTTGAAAGATGACATTTTGGCTAGTGTTAAAAACTTGAGATTAGTTATGGAGTTACAATATATTGAAGGATTTTGATTTCTTTTAGAGGATTTTTTGAAGATTATAATTTTTCCATTATGAAATATTTGAGTTTCCAAAATTCTTCTTTTTACCTTAAGATACTTTTTAATGTAAATGGCAAGGCCACAGTGTGTGACACACCACCTTGTTTGTGAAGGACACAAGACGCTCTAAAGTAAAGCTCACCTGATGCGATGCCTTTTGTGTGTGGTCCAGCTTGCTTCTCGGTGATTTCTTATGTCAGAGTCACATTGGATCCGTATCTTATTCACATTTTTTTAAAGAAGCATAGGGTTGGCTTGGTTGAGGAACTAGTCTCTTATTTTAGGCTTATAATATAAGTTAAGATCAGAGCAAGGAGACAGCATTTTGTTTTTTTTTTAGCCTTTCATTGAGGATGGGCAAGCCAGCCATAATCATCATTCAATGTTGTTTTATGGGTAGTTGTTGTGGGCCCATTTTGTAGTGGGTTTCATATTAATCATCAGCTTCAAAATTGTGACTATGTTTGTTGTCAACATTAGGCTCTCCAAACCAACACAAGATATGGTTTTATGTCAAGATTGGTTGAGGTTCCCAAGTTCCCAACCAATATTAAGATAAACCCCCCCAACCATAACCTTCCCTTCCCCCTTCCTCCCCCCCCACCCCTTGTCTCAAAATAACTCATTGACCTTGACTAGGGTTAAAAGATGTTTGTATGAGAAGAAAAAAACCCTAAGTTAGATGCCAAAAATGGTACCCCAGGAGAGCCCAAGTATGTTTGATTATTTTCTTTGCTGTACCAAACCGACCACAAGATATTCAATTGGCTTAGGTGGCCACGGTGAACCAGCACCCCCACCAGTGCACCATCCACAGGATGCCTGTTATGACTCAGTTGTGGATGATCCTCAACTCAGTTACTACTCGGTTTCATCTTGGTAACCCATTCTATAAGAAGTAGGTCTAACATCTATATAGGCAGGTAGGTAACAAAATAGGGTACTACTAGATATGTAGATAGCTTATACATAGTAGGTAGGGGCTGTTTTTTACTACCTAGACATAGTTGGTAGGTAGTAAACAAACCAACTGAGCTATTTATTCACCATGGTTAGCTAGGGAACAACTGGAATCCAACAGAAAACTGTTTCCTCATCACCTATTATCATCCATCCTTGATGGTGCACAGGTGGGTAGGTACTGGTTCACTTTGGCTGGCTTACTTAGGTGACATACCACACCATCTCAACTTTCAAGGTGGGAAGAACTTCGACAACACAAGACCCGCGTGTGTTGTGTACAATAGTCCCTCTACCATTATAAAAAACAATTGTAAGATCAAAAAGATCCCCACCCATAATTGGGGGCTGTTCTTCTCAAGGGAGGATTTTTTAAGGATTTTTTTTTTGTTTTTATTTTTTTTGTGGGACATTATTATTTATTTCAATAACCGTACAATTCCCATGGTGAAAACTTCGGGGAGGTTGCACATTTCGCATTTTGGGGGAGAAACGTGGTAATATTGTGAGAGCAAGTAAGCGCGTTTTGTATAGATATATATTGTCACATGTGATCTGTGTTTTGTGTGTTGTTGTTGCCCTGGGGCTAAGGGACAAATGAACTATAGTGGTGATGGATGAATTTGGAAGCTGAGCATGTTGGATGTTTGCTTGCTGTTGTGTGCTTCATGCTCTTCACATCTATATACTTATATAAAATAATTGGTGTCCGCACATGCTTGATTCGGTAATTCGTGATTGGCTGGAGCCCTCCCCCCTCCATCGCTTGAAAGCCATGAGTGGAAATATGTGAGCCCTGCATCCTAGTCTGTTCATAATGAACTGTCTTAATTTATGAGTCCTTATTGTGGGCTAAGTCAAGAGTGTTATCTATTATTATGTACTATTGTTGTTGTTGCTAGTAATTTCTTCTAACTTTCAGGTTTTGGGGTTTTCTTGGGAAAATGCTTGTTTACAATATGTTTTTGGTAAATTTTCATTTTTTCCATAATGAAACTGAATCCTTGGCTTCAAGGCCAGATTTGACTTCTTCTCTTCATCTTGGTAGACTAGGTATGCAGCTAACCTAAAATTTGTCAAACACAACCATAGCCCCTTTAATGGAAAATTTAAGGGGTTCCTTCTTTTTGTTTCCTTTCTTCCACCATAGCCTAGGGTCAGTTTCCACATTGACAAAATACACACACACACACACATACACACACATATATATATATATTCAAGAAATGAATTATTTTTTAAATTTTGGAATTATATATTTTTTCCATCATCCATTATAATATTGTCATATGAGTAGTGAATTTATTCAGAGTGTAGCCTTTGATAAGTATGATGATTTTCAACATGTGAACTTCATATTTTCACAAATTTTCATTTCACTATTTTGAGGATTATTTAATGACCAAACTGACCTTTAGGGTAAGATAATCTTGTGCTATTATGCCCCAAGAATATGTGAATGCCATTGGACAATCTTGACTAGCATAGTCATTCTTGATGTACCCTTTGTCACAACCCTAAAAAGTTGGTTGCACTTTTCCTGAGGTGATCACTTTTTCATCCTCCTTTCATGTGTGATCTTTGGGTCCTTTTCTCTCTCCCTATACACTTTCATTCTCCCTTCCTAAAAACCTAGTCATCAACGTGAGGCCCTCAGAAGTAAGTACGGGAATGATGTGACAATGTCTTGGAGCTGCGAGGATTCAGCAATGTTAGAACTTAAATCATGGGAAGGTGATTGATTGTGTTGAGATCTTCCCTACACGGCTATAAATTTGAAACTTCAATTAGATGTGTTTTTGAGAACATCAAGGCAAACCATTTCCAAGGATTGGTAAAATTGTTAAGAAATTGTTAAGAAATTGTTTGGGAACATCAATAGGGACAACAAGGTTGTGATGTTGGGAAATCTATAAGAATATGGGAGAAACTTGGAGAAGTTCTTTTTGAAAGCACAACATATGTAGTTGAAAATTTTGAAATTGAAAATGAACTTTTAAACAATATTTAGAACCTTTTTACTTACAATTTGTGGTTGCCAATTAGAAGTCTATAACTTGCAAGCTTTTCATAACTGGGATCCATCCATACTTTCTTTATTAAAGTTAATAAAAGACAAATGAATAATTCATACAGCAGATCAAATTTCCAACAAGGAAAGCATAAACCCTCTTATGGAATATGTTTTGCTTGACTACTTCATCAAACATGGATAAAGTTAATACTATGACCTTAGCCTTGGAGTCATAAATGCAAGGCTTGAGCCAAATATAACCTCTTAAGGCCAAACACAAGAATGGGTAGAAAGGAAAAATGAAGGATTACTAAGAAAAGGAGAAAGGAAATCCTTTGATCAAATTATGGGAGAAATTGCACTAAATGTGAAAGTTGAAAGGGAAAGATATCACCTTAAAAAGGATTACATTCTCCATGAATGAGATGTAGATACACATTCATTAAGAGTTCCATAAGAAGTGAAAAATTATGTTCAATTAACAAGCAAGCCATTGGATTGTTACATAAATATATATGCAAAGAAATTATGATTTTTACAATAGTCTAATTTGTCGTGAGTATATATAATGAATTTTAACTTTAACTTAGAGTAAGTAACATTCAATATTTTTCACCATTTGTTTTATTTGAGTGAGGGAATTGATTTTTATTAACAAAATGGTATGCCATTAGTGTATTAAGCATGTTCATGTTATTTCAACTTGGTCACAAGGAGTTAAGGTGCACCTTATGCTTATGAAGTTCTAGTCACACTTAGATATATAAAAAAAATTCAAGAAAATGTTAATTTTAATTCAATGATGATGTTACCAATGAACTAGAGATACATCTCCTTCCTTCCACCTTTTCTTATCATTTTTTCTCTTCCTTTTTTTTCCCACCTTTTCTTACTTAGTACTAATGCATCATAAATATTATCCCCTTCTTGCATAAGATAATGAGCATGAGGTAGGACTTGGAAAATGAGCCTATTCCCCGTGAATGCTTTGATCCACTTTCACATGGAATGACTATAGTGTGGGAGAAGTGTGTCAATTTGTTTGTAAGAGTCAAGGCCCAATATATTACATCGTGACTAGTGCCTTACATGTAATGATGAATCGTTTTGAAATTGTCATATATAACCCATTTGTCTTTGCATGTTTGCTCATTGCGTAGGTGAGGTGAATTTCCATCTCACATGATAACTTTTGTGATCTTGCTTCAATTGATTGTTGATGTTTTATGGTAGATTTGACAATCCATCAATTCCAAACTAGCAATAAAATCATCATGTTTAGCTTTGATCAAGGGCATGAACTTCGCGGGCTCTCAATTGAGTTGTATAGCTATCTTATATTGCATTTTAGAGCATTTTGAATTTGTTTGGTTGTTCTTATCAAATATGTGCTTCCTTTCTCCCTTATCCCTAGATCCTTGACCTAGCCCTCTTGATGCAGTAGTTCTTGTTGCTACATACAATACTAGTGATTTTGTATTTGTGATAGAATTTTCAAGAAATCAACAATGTATGCAATATTTTGGATTCAAAGTGTAGTTGGTACATACTCATTCCATCTTGATATTGTTGCTGAAGCATGGCATCCATTTTTGCACCATCTTGAGTGTAGGCGAACAAATTAAAGAGTAAAAATCATAAATTGCAAAGTTGTGAACAATTGAAGTGACAAAGTGTAATTTGCAATCTCTTAACTTTGAGCAATCATTGACATAACTCAAGGTGTGACCAAAGCTTGAGGTGTTGAATGTATAAAACATATTGATTTTTTGAGGTGTCATTTGATAAGCTTGAAGATATCAACAAGTTGACCTGCCAAAAAAAAGTAATGAGAATCGCAGGTAATGGTTTTCCAAGATGCCACCACATGGGAAATGTCATTGCCATTGAGAAATAATGGAACTCTTAACAAGTTTGGAACATTGAAATTCAGTTTGAAAAAGCAACTTACCTCTAACTGGGATTTTATAAGTGGAATTGAAGATATCATGTTGCAAACATCAATTCAAAGGAGTTATAGCCCAAAATAAAACAAGTAATTCAAGGAGAAATGATCATCTCAAGGTCCATGTCAACCCTCACCATAAACAAGTCTTGGGAATTTTGTCCATTCTCTTGGATGACCCGTAAAAATCATAGAAGTACATATTTTAGTGAGTTGGACAATGTATTCCACTCTTCAACTTCAAAAATCACAAAACTTTTTGGAGGGAGCAAGGGGGGAACACTGACCCCTACCTGTTTTTGTTTCTTTTGACAGTGTCGTTTATCATTGCCACTTCAATATTCAAATCGGAGTCCCTAACTGAATCATCTTCCCGATTCCCATTCACTACCTTGAAAGCTTTCTTCCTCCAAAACACATCCTCACCTTTGGTTGTCCACAAAAGTATTCATCACAAAGGTGAATTGTTGAAATAGAATTGCATTCATCTTTGGAAGCTTTGCTCATCAACAGGTGACTTGTTGAAATGAATTGGCATACATCTTTGCAAAATTTTGAAAACTTCAATAGGCATTGCATTGCCGATGCTGAATTGTTTTGAACTTGGTTTGGTGACAAAAGTTTAGGTGTGAAAACGACCTACTTTGGTGCCAGAAACCCTAAACCCTATGCTTGGATACTTGGATGCAAATGCTTACATTTGCCTCACCTTTCAATACCCACATTTATTCTGACATCAGATCAAGCACCATTATCAGATTGCTTCTTCATTTAGTGTACAGAAAAAGGAGAATTCTCAATCTGTGAAGTTCAAATTACATACACAGACTTCTGCAATTTATGAATTCACCACTCGTGCAATTCAGCCCATTTAGAGACTAACCCAGCTGCTGAGGATATTGTCAGAAGCTACATGATTCAAGAGCTTGCTTTCCAAAGACCATTGCAGAAGTTAAGCTGCATTCCAAACATAAGATTCCAGTGCTCACTTGTTTAGCTTGAAGCCAGTAAAACCAATTTCACAATGAGGTGGATTTCTTTGCAGCATGTGGGTACGCCACAACTCCACCTCAAAATCCAAAAACATCATTTCTTAGCTGCTCACAATGCCTCCTGTTGGAAATTTCAGCTGGGGCACACAAATACTTGTGACCCTATATATATCTAATAACATTATAAAACAAGCAAAATGAACTGTGGTCAACATCATTCATAGAACTGCTAAAATGAACTGCAAGATTCGCACTAAAAGACTACAAAAATTAGAAATGTGGATGCAATACATGGCACCCAAGCAGACAAGAGAGACTATCAAAGCCCACAATTGTGCATTGAAATTGACACTACTACCAACAGGAAGAGAAGAAATCTCACAAGTTCCTATGCCAGCATGCTAAAAAAGTTGTTTGCATACTGCATTGGTCTCACATTGGGATGCCACTGTCACAACCAAGCAAGCAAGAAAAATAAAACTCCAATCTCATGTAGGATACTGCCACATTCTTGACATACTCATACAAAGCAAGTACAATCATTGCTAACTGTGAAGCACATGCAGCTAACAGTCAAACAGCACAGCTAAGTTGCTATCAGATAACTAAAACTTGATTGGTGCCATTGTAGAGGAATGCTTTAACCATTGCAATCACACTCACAGCACAAACACAAATCAATCTCTCTACAAAAAGCTCACTTTATGTCCAGAAACAGAGTACAGCAAGCTTACCACTGCATTGAATTTGGTGAACTCAGGCTTGAGCCCAGGAGCTGTAAAGCGTATAAAGGCTCCTTTGTTCCCCATCTGTACAAGATGGCATGAGGGTCACAAGACATGTTTCACTGGAACAGACAACAAAAGCAGAATCTACAAAACAGCATGCTGCAAAGTACTTGGCCATACCTGGTCACAGTAGTTTGGGGCAGAGAACACTGTGATGAGCTTGCCATCATGATCTTCCTCATAGCCTTCATCCTTAACCTCATGAGACCGCACTACTAATTCTGTTACACCCAAACGCGAATAAGCTAAATCCATCATCTGTGACACCTCTACATGCTCAAAACAAAGGCTCAGAATCAGGGTTTTTCTTCAAGCTCATTCTGGACCATGCAAACCAGTATACACAATTAGTGGAGCATTTGGCTACAACACTGAAAAAAAATGACGTTACCAAATTAAAAAACATTTATCTGAGGAGAAAAGAGTCTCAGGCAAAGGCTCCACCTAGATTATTCTCTTGCAGGAAGCGATGGGTAACATCTGACCCAAATGCAACCCCTACACCACGCTTGCTTGGGGCACGGCCCATGCCTGAATGTGGATCACTCCATAGAAGCTCACACATTAAACCTGATAACCACCACCATATTCTCATAAGGTCAAAAATGTGAAGCTCCCTAAAACGATGAAGGACCACTGCAAATTCAGAAAGCAATTCAGTTGAGAACAAGTCAAATCTCCAAGGACAATGACTGTTCTGTAGTGAATTCACCTAAATGTAAGATGCCAGTGTGCACCACTGCTGGTTACAACATGGTGCAGACAGGACATCCAGCAGACTTGGACTTACACTATATCCATGCACATCCAACTGCAGATCTTTCAAATCACATGCAGCAGCTGGGATACCAAGCTGCTGCAGATCCACTCTCCCTGTGGATTGCTGGAGAACTCTGTGAGTTGTTTTGAAGGACTGAGTTGCACATAGAAATTCTAATGAGGCAGAAAGATCAGCAGTGAATAAGCCTGGTTTAGGAAAAGAAATTTGTTCAGATTGATTGAAATTGTTCACTGAAAGGGACCTGGAAAATACCCCAATCAAAGACACAATATGACAAACCATACCTTCATCAGGGGGTTCTCGGAAGCGGTCAATGGCCCTGATATCTGATAGCTTGACATCATCACTGCTGAATAAACCTCCATGGACTACAAATATTTTTTCGTTCAAAACATTGGCAAGAGGTAGGCAACAAAAGACCTCCGCAAAAAGATCTGCCATAGTCTCATTAAACTTTGCCTTGACTTCACCGTCAAAGCCATATATCTTATTCATGCTTTTGCTCTCATGATTCCCCCTGGAAAGGTAGAGTCCTGTTCAACAGAAGGGACATCAGAAACTTTCACTTGCTTTGAGCCAACATCAGTCTAATCAATTTGTGGTGTATAAAATTTGTGAAATAATCACCTACCCTGATGATGAGTTTGAATACGGTCAGAAAGGAGCTAGATGGGTCATAGGCAGACAGGTATCCTGTCTGCCTACAAGCTAGGCCACATCAACCACTCTCCCTTTCTTTCAACAGACCCATAAATGTCCCCTTTGTCAAAACTCAGCAGTGCCAAAATACAGTTTTCTAGATCTTGGATCAGAAAGAACTTATAGTAAAGGAAACTGGAAACCAGTTGCATAGTTGTACAAGATGGAAAAGCTGCTGCTGCTTCCACCAGTAGGGTAGAGGCACTTGAAGCACCAGAAATAATCATGAACAAACTATCTTCTACAGTTAACATGACTAGAAAGTCATAGTTAGAGGCTTTATAGCCTCATCCACTACAGACAAAGTACAAGTAAAGCATATCATGTCATACAACTATAACTCCTACATATAACCAGATGCCAATCCCTTGCAACAGATCAATTGCAGACCCCAAACTGTCACTTGTTTGCATGGATCAAGCATAGTTGTGAAATGCCCCTTATATATAGATACTTTTATTGGGCTTTTCACAACCTGATGATGCCGATCCTGCTCCTATTTTGGATAACCTCATGAGCTAGTGTGCTAGACATGCCTCCCTGGAAGGCATTCAGCCAGAACCTATGATTGATACAACAATGAGCTTAAAGAGTAAAAGCCTGATGCACAAGCATGAATTACGGCATGAATATAGAACTAAGAAATGGAGAATGTGTTGTGCCTCACCAGTAGGGTAGAGGCACTTGAAGGCAAAAAGGGTCATGATGACTTCAACAGAGAAGGAGCCACGGTCAACAAAGTCGCCATTGAACAGATAGGGATTATCATCGGATGGGAGACCATTCAACTCGAAGATATTTAGCAAGTCAAAGTACTGCAACATCAAATCAAACCATGTTACCACATAATTTGCTACACCCTTACAAAAACATCTCTGCCAGAGAACATTGCCAGCACGAGTCTGCAGAATATACCTGGCCATGGATGTCCCCACATACAGTGAAGTGCCCATGGTCTGGAATTGTAATGTCCACAAGTGTGGGTGACGACAATAGCAGCTCCCGAGTTTGCAGGAGTATTTGAAATGCATATCTGACATCAAAAATCTTCTGCCTTAAATTACTCACAACAATAATTTGACAGCCTCAAGCACTAGATGCATAGAATTTACAAAAAAAACTTAAGTTCAAATTGCTTATGCAGAGAATATGCTGTATCAATGTGCAATCAGAAATTCAAGCTGTGAAAGATTCTACCTTTTGTGTACACTGCGCTGGTTTTTGAAATCATCCATCATTTTCTTCACAAACTCCAATGTGATGTTATCACCCTCTAGTCTAGCCCCTTGGTATGAATCTTCAACCTCTGTCCAGACTCCCAACATATGTTAATGTCTTCATAAGTAACAACTCAAGTCAACCTGAATAGATGACAGGATAATAAGGTTACTGTATTTTCAGATCTGGTAATATATCATTGACATGAAAAAGACCAAACCCAACCCTCAGAATCAAGAAAACCAAGACATATGATAACAAGGAGCATGTCAAAAGAAAGAATTGGGGAACTAGTAGTCCAGGAGATGCTGCTAGGATCTGATAAGGGGAACAGAAAGATTGCACTTGGAAGCAAAAACTAAGAAACTTTGCTGCTCCTTTCCAGGTTGAGATGCCAGAGAATAACCAAGTATGTGCACGGAGACATTTCAGTGACAGATCCATGGAAATAACTGAAACCAGTAAGATGGAAGAGCAAAATAGGCAATAATAACTCACATGAGCACTGAGAAATTTCCATACTCACCATTAAAGGTAACCAGAATGAGGTGCCTAGAGGTTAAAGACCTCCAGATAATGACTAAAAGAAGAGGGAAGAAGAATACACAGAAGGGGAGAACTACTTCAAAATGAGCAATAAAACTAGCAGTATGAACAGCGAAATGATAACAATCAAAAGTAACAGGTATGAGAATGATTTTTTTATCACAACTTCATCAGCTCCGTACAGTGGGTAAAGAAATTCAATCATTCCCAGAAAAACATAGCCAACAAAAGTTACCTATAGAATGGAAGTCAAGTGACTCAGCAACCGAGTGTCGATCATGCTCCTCCATAGCAATTGCTTCTTCAAACCTGATTTTTGCAACTGCCTTCTCACACTCTCTGAGTTTCTTCAATGCATCTGGGTCCTTAGGCACAATCCTCTGGACCTGAACCCACCAAATTAAGTATACACATGAGAAACAAGCAGTTTCAAGGTTTATGGTGGGCAAGACCTGTGGATTATGCTGAATGCCAGATCCAGCTATCCCAAAAGCATTCCAAATGTAATGGATCCGAACTAGGTATGCTGGTTAGGATGTAATGTTTATAGTACCTGTCGGAAGTCTTTCAGAGCATCCTTGAACTTGCCCATTGCTAAGTATGCAGCCCCTCGTCTGTAGTATCCCTGTGCAGGTTGTATGCCATTGTAACTAAGTTCCATGCAAATGATACAGTTGTAACATTGTAGTTCAAACACCATCTACTCTCTACCTACCTTGGCAGGCATTCAACCAGCATAACAAAGATGACCACAACAAATTCCATGAGGGAGCATTTTCCATGTGAACTACCTTGACGTAGGTGGGGGAGACTGTAATTGCCTTTGTGGCATCCTCAACTGCACTTCCATATTCTTCCATTTTGGTATGTGCAAATGCCCGATTAGCCCAATAGACTGCATTGTTGGTATTGAGGTCTATAGCTTGGCTGTAGAGTTCTATTGCTGCAGCAAATCTGTTGGCTGCATAAAAAACTACTGAGATCTTATCAGTATAAACTGGTAAAATGCATCAACACTGAAGGTTATACTTCACTTGCTGGGGCAGAACAGTAACAAAACTTACGACGATCGTTATATAGATGAGTAGACTGATTGGATGAAACACTTTCCATCAATATAACCAAGAGTTTGACAACTGAAACTCACTCTCAAACTTGATCACAGATCAAACATTTCATTAAGATCTCAGAAAGTACCAGGGTGTTTTTGAGCTTACCTTGGAAGGCGGCATTGGCTGCAGCCTTCAGCTCTTCAGCTTTCTCAGTGTCAGGTGTTGATGATTGATTCATGGCTACAGTGGCCATGACCTGTATGACTAATTAGTGGTGTGCAGCTTCCTTTACTCCTACAGCTTGATATTTCAGGTTCCTGAAAGCAGCTCTGTGGTAATGAGCTCAATTTATCACACAGGGTCGGTAACTTGCAGATAATGGATGCACACCTCAATGCCCATCAGAAAGTTTGGCTTTAGTTCTGCACATAAAGGCACTCTTACTGAAGTGTCTTGGTGAGCCTGAAGAAAACCACACCATAGTTTGGTGAGCCTTAGCCCTCGAGGAGTCTGATCCCGCCAGACCCAACTGGAAGCTTTTTCTAAGTGCCTGACGCTAAAGAATGAGATTCTTCTAGATTATCTGTTCCAAAGCCAAATTCATTCCTGGCATGAGTGGTAGTTAAAACAATTGACTGATGAAATTGGTATGAACTGGAACAATTATCAGAGCTCAGTCAAAGAAATAATCAATAGGAAACCATATCTTTCATAAAAATAGAGAAATCTCCATTCTCACAGTGAAGAAAAAACAGCAAGGTTAACACTTCCTCAGGAAGCCATAGAAAGAACCAAACTAGGAAAGACAGAACAAACAAAAAACAAGAAACACACACTGGTATGAACAAAAGTGCCAGTCTCACACCTGTTCAGGGACCGTTACAATGTCTGGAAGGCCTGCAAAGAAACAACAACTCAGGAAGTTAAATGGTGATATAATCTGACAGGACCTGCTGGATCTATGGCCCCTGGACATGTATATGAGATCATAAGAAACTCCACAACAGTTTGAAGGTAACATGACAATCAGTGCAGTCATAACCTTCTGAGTGCCACTCACAAAGTGTCAGACCAAAACTTCATCATGGATAATGGTGATGCAATACCATGGCTCCAACTGATTCATCAGCTCCAATGATAGGTGTAGCTAGATGGATACTGAAGAATCTGGCCAAAATTTCAGGCCAACAGTTGTAAAAAGATCTGCATCCTGAGTTTCTGTTGCATTTGCAGAAGCAACTGAAGGACCAAATCATAATGCTGGCTAGGACTCAAGAGACATAGCTAATCAAGCTGCAACAAGCTTGTGAGGGTAAGCTTCAGTTCATTCTGGATTTCACTGTAAAAGCAAGCATCAAAGTGTAAAGCATAGAGAGGCCTACATAGAAGCTAGTGTTGGGCCTGAGCACACTACTTCAGCCTACTGGGTACAGAACATTACTAAAACCACTTGAAAACATACCTAGGAGATTTCAGTCAAAACAGCAAAACTTTGAAGGTAACATGACATCACTGGCCCCAGGACACTAGGCAAAAACATTATTGGCAGGACCAGCAGTGACCTATAGCACTACACATCGCATATGCTAGACTTAGATAAACCACCACATGATCTAACCGCATCCGTTGGCTAAGAGGTTGTGTTCTTAGAGGTGGAATCTTGAAACCTAAATTCCAGAAAAGGAAGTTCCAAATTATGAACCAAATGTTACAAACAGAAGAGTTGCATTCATGACTGGCAGAGAATCTACCTTAGTAGAATCCCAGGAAATGATAGTGCAAGACCAGGCAGTTATCTTCTTCTATCAAAGCTAAAGAAACCAATTGGTGATCTGAGAGTAATTGCATGTGTGGAGTTCCTTTTACATTAACTAACATTCAACCAAGACTCCCAGAAGGTCCAGGTGAAAATCTGTTCAAACTACAAGATCTTGAGCTACTAGGAAGTACAAGAGCAATTTAAGGGACAAACTACAGCTGCCAGGCACATCCACAACATCTCTGTAAGATTGCAAAGAAAGCTTCACAACAACACCACTTTGATGGTAACCATCAAGTCAGTTCTGGCCAAACATGACAAGAATCAGTGCAGTCATAACCTTGTGAGTCCCACTCACAAAGTAGCTGACCACCTTCATCAAGAATGGCAGTGACCAGCTGCCATACTTCCCACTGAGTTCATTAGCTCTTCAGATAGTGTGTGCAGATAAGTATTTAATAATCTGCTCAAAATTCCAAGCAAAGAATTACATCAGAATCTTCATCATGAATTTCCGTTGCACTTCCATAGCCACCAGATAAATTCATTCATGCTGGTGGCTCACAATCAAGAGACATGGCTAATAGGAAAAGCCAACAGCATGATGATTCAAGCTGCAACAAGCTTGTGAAGGTAAGCTTCACTGCAGTTTAGCATGCCTGTGAACAAGCAAGCATCTAAGCCTAAAGCATAGAGCGGCCTATATAGAGGTTGGTTGGAACCTCCTGCCCACCGAACAAATCCTCTAAGCACATTCACACTCCTACGACAACACGGAATGCCCCTGCACTGACAAGTAAAGGAAAAAGTATAATGCGGTCAATTGGCACATCAGGTGCACATTTGTGGACACAATTCTCACAAAAAGGAACACGCCATAACACCATGGTCCCTTCTCAGAGGTAAGAGGTGGTGCTTACACTCTTACTGGATGAAACCCTTTCGGATGTGGGCTGGACAAAGGGAACAATGAACAACAACTAACAAAACCTTAAGCCATTGCAGATGCTAAACAAACAAGGGAACAAAACTGAATCAGACAAAACCTATCCGTGTACGGCCAAACCTTCGCAACAACAAGATGAAACAACCGCAACGAAGTTCTCCAACAGGAAAAGCATAGGCACGTTGCGTCACTTTATTACCAGGACTTCTCTCTTACAACGGAAGACCGTAAGAACCAACCGACAATACTCCTCAGCTTTCTTCTTCCCGTCACTTTAACGACCACAACCAAACTGCTGGCAGCAACAGAAACTATTCTGCAAGGGAGAAACTTACTCTCTGGAGTCCGGAACTCTCTGGACCCAGGTTGCTCGCTCGAAGCCCCTACAATCTTTGGGTATAATTCCTCAGCTTCTTCCCGTCACGGTAAATGACCACAAACCAAAACTGCTCGCAGCGACAGGAATAGCTTGGAAGAGAGACACTGGCTTCCTGCAGTAGCTCGATGGAAACCCTAAAATCATGTGTACTCTTCCGTTGCAAGAGAGAAAACAACCCACCTCAAGGTCGGAGAGAACGCGAATCAAGCTCACGGTTCTAACGTTCTAATTGACCCTACAGCGTTGCGGTGAACACAAAGTGCATTACGACATCGTACATGGGGGAACGTTCATGAACGTAATAATGTGGACGTCTGGTTTTTCCGACTAATGAATCTACAAAACAAGGTTCCTAGTGCTTCCCCATGAACAGAATCTTTTATTGTTAATCTGAAATATCCGGCACGTTCCAAAACAGAATGGTTTTCATGATGTGCAGAATGGGCATATGGATTTACAGAACAGGGATGTGGAATCTGGAACAATTGTTAGGTCCTGAGGTTAGACCCTAGAAGACCTGCCCATTGTGGGGGTGTAAGAAGACCTGTCCCATTCTGCCTTCTGGGTGTCTAAAAGGTTTTAGGGTTTGGAGCGCGCGCGGGGGCCGGAGCAAGTTTCTCTCTTCGAAAATATATTTTCCGTCGATGCCAGCAGTTTGGTTTCTGGTCATCAAAGTGACCGGAAGAAGTTGAGGAGTACTCCTAGATTTTTGGGGTTTCGAGGGTGTTGGGTCCGGATTCAGGTATTTTCTGTTGCTGCCAGCATTTTGGTCTCTGGTCCTTAAAAGTTCCTGGAGGAAGCTGAGGAGTACTCATAGACTTTTTTGGGGTTTCGAGCGCGCTGGGTTCGGATTTAGGTACTTTCTGTTGCTGCCAGCAGTTTGGGTTTGTGGTCTTTAAGCTGACGGGAAGAAGAAGCTGACAAGTATTGGCAGTTGGTTTTGGCCTTCCGTTCTAAGGTAGAGAGCTAGAAAAAAAAGGTGACACAGGTCTACGATTTCCTGTTTTGTGGAGGATTTTGCTGCGGTTAGTTCATTTTGTTGTAGCAAAGGTTTGGCCGTACCCGGATGTTTTTTCTCATTCAGTTATGTTCCCTTTTCTTCTGCGTCTGCAATGGCTTAAGGTTTCAGGTTTTGTTAGGTGTTTGTTCGTGGTCCCCTTGTCCACCCCACATCCGAAAGGGTTTCATCCGACAAGTATCACGCAGCTCTTACCTTTGAGAAAAGAGGTCGCCGTGTTATGTAGAGTTCCCCCTTGTGTTAGGTATACCATCTACTTCGGCTACTGTCTACTGCCTGAGACTTGTGTCTACAGATATGCATCTGACCTGCTAAGCATCTTGTCTAAGCAAATTCACACTCCCACTGGATTTAGGTTTCAAAATTCCACCTTAAAGACACAACCTCTTGGCCTCCAGGAGAGTTCAGGTTGGGTTGTGGTTTATCTAAGTTTAATATCTGCGATGTGTGGTTTGATGGATTGCTGCTGGTCATGCCAGGAGTTGTTGTATGGTTTCTTGGTACCACTCACTGTCACGTTACCTTCAAATTTTTGTTTTGGGGTTCTCTCTGCAATCTCATAGATATGTTTAGCAATGGTTTTAGTAAATGTTGTGCATCTAAGTAGGCAGAAGTGATGTGCTTATAGAATATGTTTAGGGTAATCAAGACCCATCACTATCTTCCATGTAGGCCTTGCTATGCCTTAGGCTTAGATGCTTGGTTTCAGAGGGACAACCTAAAATGAATTAAAGCTTACCATCACAAGCTTGTTGGAGCTTGAATGAGGATGATTAGCAATGTCTCTTGAGTGCTAGCCAACATCATCACTGAATCTTTCAGGTCCTTCTGGAAGTTCAACAGAAACTCAGGATTTAGATCTTTGTATAACAGTTTGCCTGAAATTTTGGGCAGATTGTTGAATATTTATCTACATGCACAATTGGCAGATGATGAATCAATGGAGCCATGGCATCTCATCACTCCTTCATGATGAAGTTGATGGTCTGACACTTTCTGAGTAACACTCAGAAGGTTACGACTGCACTGATTGTCATGCCACCTTTCAAAGTGTTGTTGTGGAGTTTCTTCTGCAATCTCAGTGATTATGTCATGGGACCATGGAACTGGCAGATCCTGTGGAAGTATGTAACTATCTAACTTACTGAATCGTTGATTTTTTGCAGGCCTTCCGACATTGTAACAGTTTCTTACTGCTTATTTACCTGGCTGGCAGCCTATACAGTGTTTGAGTTCATACACATATTGTTAGTTGGAGTGGTTTTAACATATGATGCCTGCCATTAATGGCTTCAGAACAGCTGATTTAGAAGAGCTTAATTCTGAGTATCTGGCAGTAGAGAAAAACTCCCAGTTGGGTCTGGTGAGATCAGCCTCCTCAAGGGCTAAGGTTCAGAGGCATTTCCAGACTATTGTGTGATCTTTTTTGTCTGGCTCATGAAGATAGTTCAGTAGAAGTGCTTATATGAGCAGAACCAAAGCCAAACTTTCAGAATTGGCCATGGAAGTGTGCTATCTGCAAGCTACAGACCCTGTGTGACAATTCAAGCTGAGGGCTACAGAGTTGGTGTTATTTAGATGCCTTCAAGAACCTGAAATATTTGGCCTCAACCCAAGCTACAAGAGGAAAGGAAGCTGCACACCACTAATCAGCCATACACGTCATGGCTACTGTAGCCATGCATCAAACATCAACACCTGACACTGACAAAGCTGAAGAGTTGAAGGCTGCAGCCAATGCTGCCTTTCAAGGTCAGCTCAAAAACACTCTGCTTTCTCCTGAGTAGCTTAACAAAGAAATGTTTGATTTGTGATAAAATTTGAGAGCCACTTTCAGTAATCAAGGTCTTGTGTGTATTGATTGAGAGAGTCTCTTATCAAATCAGTCTACTCATGTAGATTATAGGCTTCATAGTTTTTGTTATTTTCTGCTTCAGCTATTAGGGTATAGGCTGAGTGTTGATGCATTTGTACCAGCTTAGAAGCTAATAAAATTTGGTAGTTGTTTATGCAGCCCACAGATTTGCCGCAGCAATAGAACTCTACAGCCAAGCTATAATCCTCAATACTGACAATGCAGTCTATTGGGCTAATCGGGCATTTGCACATACCAAAATGGAAGAATATGGGAGTGCAGTTGAGGATGCCACAAAGGCAATTACAATCTCCCCCACCTATGTCAAGGTAGCTCACATGGAAAATGTTCCCTGATGGAACTTGTTGTGGTCATCTTTGTATTCTGGCAGAATGGCTGCCAAGGTGGTCAGAGAGGAGATGGTGTTTGAACTAGACATTGTTGCCAGTGTATCCTTTGCATATAACTAAGTTATAATGGCATACAACTTGCACAGGGATACTATAGACGAGGGGCTGCATACTTAGCAATGGGCAAGTTCAAGGATGCTCTGAAAGACTTCCGGCAGGTACTAGTGCTATTATATTGTGTCCATTATATCTAGTTTGGGTCCATTACACTTCTGGAAAGAACAAAATATTATCTTCAAATGCAGCACTGAATTCAAAAGGCTTTTGGGATAACTGGACCTGGTACTCACCATATCCATAGGTCTTGCCCACCATAAACCTTGAAGCAACTTGCTTCTCAATGTGTGATTAATTTGGCCTGCAGGTCCAGAGGATTGTGCCTAAGGACCCAGATGCAGTGAAGAAACTTAGAGAGTGTGAGAAGGCAGTTACAAAAATCAGGTTTGAAGAAGCAATTGCTATGGAGGAGCATGACCGACACTCAGTTGCTGAGTCACTGGACTTCCATTCTATAGGTAAATTTTGTTGACTGTAATTTTCTGGGAATACATTGAGAGGTATCAGTTTTTTGTGGCTTCTCCAGTCAAAGATGGTCAATCTTTAGATGGTTCTTAATTTCATTTCTTTATGGTTTAAGAGTAAACAAGAGATAGTTCTGTGTTGTCTCAAAGTTTTGGAAGTGTCAGACCAGTCATTTGGTTAGAGCTTTTGATGGATAATCTGTTCATTAGTTTTTGTCGTTTTGCTTATAGACAAATTATTGGAATCCCTATGGGTACTTATTATACAGTCTTTTTAGCAAATTTCTCTCTCTTTTTCTATGGGTTTGACTTTTTGAAGCATTTTTTGCAGCCAGCACCAGGCGTGCTGTGCTTCTGAGATTAGCCCTAGTTCATGGGCTTGGGGATGATCTTTTTATTTCAGGCTTTCTGAACATTGAGAGTTTTATGTACCTGGACAAAGACTGTTTTAGTGGTGGCATATACCCTAAAATGTCTTTTGAGTTGAATTATACTTCTAATGTGTTCTATTGTAACTTCTTGGATTTGGCCATTAACTGAAGTTGTAGAGGTTTTTGATAAACAATCCAAGTATGTAGGACATGATCTGTATGTGACACATTCCTTCCAATGTCTCTATTACTGCTGCTAAGTTTGATGTTATCAACAGTCAGTTCCACAGATTCTTGAGGCTTTGTAGTTCTGAATTTTTCTTCATTTCTCAAGTGGTCAGTGTCATTTTCCTTCTGAAGAATGAAGGCTACCATCTAAAAATTCTCTTAAAGAGGACCAGAGGCTTGATCAATAAAGATAGATTTCTTTTTGGAATTTTTAGCACTCACAGTTTTCTAAATGATTTTGTGTAGAGTCTTGTAATTGGCCATTTTCTTAAAGCCCACTTGGTCTTCCTCTGTCTTCTTCCTTGTGTCACTAAATTGTAATCTTTCATCCTCATGTACCTCCCTCTTGTATTTAGTTTTTCCCCTCTCTGTTTTCCTGTCTTTTGGGTACTTGCTAGAACCATGGCTGAGTCTTCCCTCTGCTTCTGGACTTGTGACAGAAACTCAGTATGCAGCCTAGGGGTTACATTCACCTATACCCGCTGTAGAGAGCAGATGAAGTCAGTGGGTAAGTTGTGATAGAAAAGTCATGAGAATAGATGGTAATGTTAATTGTTACTGTCTTCTGTTCATATTGGTAGTTTAATGATTCATCTCAAAGTACTTCTGCCCTGCAGTGTATTTCTTCGCTCCCTGTTCTTATCTGAAGTTCTTCTTTGACTTCTAGGAAAAGCCTTTCACCTGGTTTGGTTACCTTTAATTGTGAGTATGGAATATCATCAATACTCATGGGAGTTATTATTTCCTTTTGTGCTTCTTCATCACTGAAATGCCTCTGTCCAAGTACTTGGTCAATCTCAGGAATCTCAACCTTGAAATCAGCAACACTTATTTCTGATTATGTGCTTGTGATTGCAATCGTTTTGTTGTCTTTAACATATTTTAACAGCATCTCCTGGAATACTGCTCTAATTCTTTCATTTGACATGCTCCTTGTTAACATTTGTTTGAGTTTTCTCAGTTCTTGGGGTTGGGTTTGGTCTTTTATGTTGCTGATATGTTGTCAGATGTGAAACTTTGATAACCTTATTATCCTGTTGTCTGTTCATTTTGACTTGAACAGTTACTTGTGGAGACATTAACAAATGTTGGTTGTCTGGACAGAGGTTGAAGATTCATACCAAGGGGCCAGACTAGAGGGTGATAACATCACATTTGAGTTCGTGAAGAAAATGATGGATGACTTCAAAAACCAGCGCAGTGTACACAAAAGGTAGACCTTCCACAGCTTTGATTGTACATCCATACAGCATATTTTCTGTATTAGTGTTTATATCTTCAGGTGTTTTTTGTAAGTATAATGCATCTAGTCTTTAGGCTGGCAGAGGAATCTAAGCCAGAAAGGTTTTCATGTCAGATATGCATTTCAAATACTCCTGCAAACTCGGGAGCTGCTATTGGCATCACCCACACTTGTTGACATAACAATTCCAGACCATTGCCACTTCACTGTATGTGGGGATATCCATGGCCAGGTATATCCTGTAGGCTCATGTTCACAATGTTCTCTGGCAGTGCTGTTTTTGTTAAAATGTTGCAAATTATGTGGTAACATGACTTGATTTGATGATGCAGTACTTTGACTTGCTAAATATTTTCGAGCTGAACGGTCTCCCATCCAATGACAATCCCTATCTGTTCAATGGCGACTTTGTTGACCGTGGCTCTTTCTCTGTTGAAGTCATCATGACTCTTTTTGCCTTCAAGTGCCTCTACCCTACTGGTAAGGTGCAACACACTTTTCATTTCATTTGTTAGTCCTATATTGATGTCATCATCCATGCATGTGATCAAGCTTTTACTCTTTAGGCTGAACGTTTTATTGACCATAGATTTTTGCTGAATCCCTTTCAGGGAGCATGGTTGAGTTTTTCCTTTATTGTCTGTATTGGGACTGTTGGTTAATGCATGACACTGACCTTCACCTACTATCTGGAGCTGATAAAATCAGTTGGGATGTTTTGGTAGCTGGTCAATACTGTGCATGTTGCTATTGAAGGTCTCTGAGTGCTTGTGTGACTGTGTTGTACAAACTGTCACTCTGTTTTTCTGTTTGTTCTTGAAGGTTGGGTCCCTCTCTTTCCTTTTTGCTGAGATTTTGTCAGATCTGAAATCTCTCTAGTCTCTCAGGTCATCTCTGAATTGCCTTCAGTTACTTAAATGATATTCTGGCGAAGCACTTATGAGGATGTTTCAGTAGCCTCTAGTACAACATATGATGCACATGCTGAAAAGCCTTGTGAACTATAACTTACTAGTCATGTTAACTGCACAATGTAGCTTGTCCTTCATTATTCGTTATCTGAATGGTGGAAGCAGGAGTAGCTTTTCCTTCTGGGACCATAGTATGCAACTGGGTTACAGGTTCCTTGCCATAAGTTCTTTTCAGAGGCAGGGTATAGAAAAATTTAATGTGGTGCTGCTGAGTTTGCACTAAGTGGACATTGATGAGTCCATCCAAAGAAAAGCAGAGTGGTTGAAGTGGAGTACATTGTAGGATACCAGTTTGACTATGGGCCCTCAAGCTCCACTGCCGTGGTGAAGGAACACGTTTTGAACTCTTCATCAGAGTAGGTGATTATCTCGGAAATGATGTGGCACAATGGAGTGAGACTGATGTTGGTCAAAGCATGTCAAGTTTCTGATGTCATCTTTGTGTTGCACAGGACTCTACCTTTCCAGGGGGAATCATGAGAGCAAAAGCATGAATAAGATCTATGGGTTTGATGGTGAAGTCAAAGCAAAATTCAATGAGACTATGGCAGACCTTTTTGCAGAGGTCTTTTGTTGCCTGCCTCTTGCCAATGTTTTGAATGAGAAAATATTTGTAGTCCATGGAGGTTTGTTCAGCAGTGATGATGTCAAGCTTTCAGATATCCGGGCCATTGACCGCTTCCAAGAGCCCCCAGATGAAGGTATGGTTTGTCATATTTGGGTCTCCATTGGGCTATTGTCCAGCTCCCTATCAATGAATTTTAATCAATGCATTGAACACGTCTCTTTTAAACCCATGCTTATTCACTTCTGATACTTGAGCCTCATATGAGAATTTAGGTGCAATTTAGTTCTTCAAAATGTCTTGCAGAGTTCTCCAGTAATCTACAATGAGAGCGGATTTGCAGCAGCTTGGCATCCCAGATGCCACATGTGTGATTTGAAAGATCTTCAGTTGGATGTACATGGATGTAGTGTCAGTCTGAGTCTGCAGTTCTGTCTGCACCACATTGTAATCAACAGTGGCATACACTGGTCTTCAAGGTTTAGAGGAAATTTTGTACAGAACAGTCATGGTGCTTAGGGACTGGACTTGTTCTCAATTGAATTGCTTTCTGAACTCACAGTGGTCCTTTATCTTTTTGAGAGAGCTTTGCATTGACATTATGAGAATGTTGTGGTGGTTATCAGGTTTAATGTGTGAGCTGTTATGGAGTGATCCACATTCAGGCGTGGGCCGTGCCCCAAGCAAGCGTGGTGTAGGGGTTGCGTTTGGGTCAGATGTTACCCATCGCTTCCTGCAAGAGAATAATCTAGGTGGAGCCTTTGCTTGAGCATCTTTTCCTTTCAGTTACATGTTTTTGTTTTTGGTAATATCATCAAATATTTTCAGTGTTGCAGCCAAATGCTTCACTAATTGCATATACTGGTTTCCCTTGTCCAGAGTGAGCTTGAAACAAACCCTGAGTCTGAGCCTTTATTTTGAGCATGTAGAAGTGTCACAGATGATGGATTTAGCTTATTGGGATTTGGGTGTAACAGAACTAGTGGTGCGGTCTCATGAGGTTAAGGATGAAGGTTATGAAGAAGACCATGATGGCAAGCTCATTACAGTTTTCTCTGCCCCAAACTACTGTGACCAGGTATGGCTATGTACTTTGCATGCTGCTGTTATGTACATAGAAAGATTCTGCATTTTTCTCTTCTCTTCAATTGGGAACACTTCTTTAAACTTCATGCTCCCTTGTGCAGATGGGGAACAAAGGAGCCTTCATACGCTTTAAAGCTCCTGGGCTCAGGCCTGAGTTCACAAAATTCAATGCAGTGGTAAGCTTGATGCACTCTGTTTCTGGATATAAATTGAGCTTTTTGTAGAGAGATCAATTTACTTTTCTGCTGTGAGTTAATTGCAATGGGTTAAAGCATTCCTCTACTGTGGCACCAAGAAAATTTAGTTTGATGATAGCATGTTAGCAGTGCTGTTTGTGTTTTCTAACTTGTTTTCTGCATGTGCTTCACATTTGACAATGATTCCACTTGCCTCGTAAGGGTACATTGAGCATGGGGCAGTATTATACATGAGATTGGAGTCTTATTTTCTTTGCTTGCTTGGTGGTTGCAGTGGCATCCAAATGTGAGACCAATGCAATATGCAAACAACTTTTTTAGCATGCTGGCATAGGAACTTGTGAGATTTCTCCTCTTCCTGTTGGTAGTAGTGTCAATTTCAATGCTGGGGAAGCACACAATTGTGGGCTTTGATAGTCTCTCTTGTGTGCTTGGATGCCATGTAATGCATCTGCATTTCTATTTTTGTAGTCTTTGATTGAGAATATTGCAGTTTGTTTTAGCAGTTGTGTGATGTTGGCCAGAGTTCATTTTGCTTATTTCATAATCTTATTAGATACATAGGCTTGCAGGTAATTGTGTGCACCAGCTGAAATTTCCAACAGCAGGTGTTGTGAGCAGCTGAGAAATGATATTTTTGGATTTTGAGGATGTAGATTGCAGTAGATCAATCTTTCAAGCCAGACATATTGTTAAAGCTTAATCTGTACTGACATGCCACAAAGAAGATCTACCTCATAGAGAAGTCAGTTGCACTGTTGGGAAGCTGAACAATTCAGCCAAAGTAGGCTCTGGATGTCTGAAGAATCAACATAGCTGGAAGCACATTTTATGGGGAGCCTACAGTGGATTGGTTTTGTACTCCATGATACTAAATGACTGGAACTGAAACCACACAGTGGCAAGTGATCGACTGGATGAAGGATGAAGGATTGAGCTGAGAATGAGACAAACCATGTGATGTTGTTTCATGGGTGTAGGATAATGATATGGATATTATTTTATGTACACATTCAGCAATTGCAATCACAAAATCCACTGGATTGACAGGATTCCTCACAGTAAGAAACTGTAAAGAAGTGAAAAAATGATTCCAGATCTTTAGACAGGGACTAGGCGACAAATGACCATCTACCTGATTTGCAAAGATTTAAAACCATTATTTTTTTCCTTTCATGGTCCATTTTGTGGCATAGAGGACAGAGATTGTATATTACCTGAATGGTGACCCAGTGCTTTCATGGTTAGTTTTATGGCATAAAGGATGCTGTACAGAAAGCAGATATACGATTTCAACTTCTGCATGCAATGATGAAGGATGTGACTTGGCAAACAAATAATTTCCAAAAAAGTAAGTTCTGAAGTCTTTATAGAACCGAGTACAACAGGCAAAAGCATAAGGCCAAAGTTCATGGAAACCTGTTGTTAGATCCTCTCCTGAAACTAACAACAGGTTGATTAAAACATAGCATGAAAGAGGCTGATTCAGTTTCATGTTCAGTTCAAGTACTTGCTTTGATGTCCTTTGCAATTCTTAATCAAGGGATTAACATCTAGACCTAGTAGCATAAATTTGATTGAAACTGCTGTATGTAGCTCTACTCAAATGGTGCAAAATCACAACCTAGTGGTGAAAGAAAACACTGCCATCTGATCCCAACTGGCTGGAGTTACATAAAACACCAATACAACCCATGTGGAACCATGACCTACCCAGCCTTCCTTGACCAATTAATTAAGCCTATCCATTTTATGTTTGGAAGCCACCCACCAGCCCCACCATCTGCAGCCTAATCTGTAATTGTCTTGGTACAGACAGAAGCTACTGTCAAATGGCAAGCATAGTTCGGGTGATCACTATTAAATGCACTGGCCACAACAGCCATGGCAGCTGCTGTCTCACCCCATTAGCCAAGGCACCCTTCCACAACACCCATGAGTCCCATGGGTGTTGTGGAAGGGTGCCCTGGCTATTGGTGTGGAACAGCAGCTCTGATGGCTATTGTGGCAAGTGCATTTAATAGAGCTCACCTAAACTATGTTCTCCCAGTCAGACCTTTCAAAAGTGCAACTCACGTTCTCATCCTGATGCAGATTCAGGTTTGCAAGGCCAGTTATCAAAGCCGAGAACCCTTTTGTGGACATGAAAGAATAGGATGACATTTGGGTCATTCCCCTTCATAGGAAGAAGGAGATGAAGACACCCTTGGTGAATAGAGGCATCTCAATGTTAGACCTATATGTTGATGTGACAAAAGAAAAATTTCTCTACAATCTTCTCTTCATGATTTTCCATTTTTATCATCCTCTTCTCTCCTCACCTCCTCACTTGTCCTATGTGTTTTCTTTTGCTTTCGTTGCTACACATCTATGTCAATGAGGAGGTCATGTTTCATTGAACACATGTTCATCACTTAAGTGGCTTTGCAATTTGTATGGAGGCTGGACTCATGTCAATTTAACCTTACAAGAACCAAATCTGTCTAGAGTTTTGCCAATGTCAAGGCATGATGGAGTGATACACTCATCAGGCAAGTATCATTGGGGCGCAGTACCCTCTATTGAGCTCATGTTCTAGAGAACAGATCTTAAATTGCAAACTAGATTTGCTGTTGATTAGTTGAAATTGGTTGGAGATGAAGCTTCTCAGACCATCATGTCAATTTTTTGCACACACCTTGCAATGAGTTAATTTTGGGATAGGGTTCAATATTCTTGGGCTGGCAGGTGTCAAACAGGAACCCTGAGAGATGTCCAGATGGTTTTGAGCTCTTTTTAGTGGAGGATTTTGCTTTAGCACAACTAGCGACACTTTGGGCCAGTTGCACTTGCTTCAAAAATTGGGCATTTTCCATTGCTAGCTAAGGCCATTGTACCGGTGGCAATTCTTAAAGGTCTTTCTCTTGACAAGAAACATTTCCTCTTCCAAGTCATTTTCCTCTTTCTGAAGCACCGCTGCTTTCTTTTAAAGCATCAGTGTAGTGAATTGGGGCCTTCTTTATCACAATTCACAAAACCCATGGATTACATACCAGCTCCTCCTTGACCACAAATTCACCTACTTCACAAACATAGTATACAGCATATTGCTTTGCCTTTGTCAAAGATGCAATAAAAAGCAGCACCCTCTATGTTACTCATCACAACAGTCATTGTGAAAGCTGATTGTACTTTGAGATCGCTTTTTTCTCTTGATTTGGGGATTGGCTATCCCACAAATCTGCATCAGCAGTGAGCTTACTCTGCAGCTTTGCATGAGTGCTTTGGTTAACAGCACTGACAAGTCTCACAGTTTAATATTGTTCCTAAGCTTTGAATATCATTCTCTAGCAGCCTGCATCTCCAAGGCTTTCCAGGCACTAATTTACGAAGGTCCCAGGGCTCCAGCCAAAGAGGGAGCCTGGAGGAATTTGAGTTTCCACAAGCTCACTCATTACACTCAGCTCCATGGTAGAAACACATTATTAGCAATGACCTTGCTAAGGCCAGCACTAGTTGCCAACAGTGGGGCATGAAATTGTAGCCCCAAACAAAGTGAAGAGAGTTTTAGGCTAGTTTCTGGATCACAGCATCAACTATGTCCTGAGTGCTACTGGTGCCACCGAGGTCTTTAGTGCGGAAAGTGCCCTCTGCTAGCACACTCAGCACTGCTTGCTCCAGTCGATCTGCAAATGATGGAAACTGAAGGTGTCGCAACATCATAGCTGAAGACAACAGCAATGCAGTGGGGTTTGCAGTACGTCCTTGTACAAGTTTCTCATTTCCAACATTCCCTGCTGAAGCCCCCTGCTCAAAGACTGCATGCTGAGCACCCACATTCCCTGCACATACACAAATTAGATGCTCAATCAAAGTGGGATCTCTTTTGACATCACCTGGTCAAAGAACACAATAACATAGTCCATGTAACATAACTTGTGAGCTCTGTGTCCATTGTGCACCTGCCTGCTTACTGCATACTCTCTGCTTGCAGATTGAGCACATAACCTATTCCAATAAAAAATCTCTGCTGAGAATCAAAGTATCATCCCATGCTTCCAAAAGACCCCTCTCTGTGCTAGAAAGTTTGGAATTAGGACAGAAAAAGCCCTCTATACCTCCTGGCATGACACCAGTACCACCAGCAATACCAGCTGCAGTGTTGGCCACTAAAGTCCCATAGAGATTAGGTGTCACCTGCAATCGCCAACCAATACCCTAGTTATCAAGCATTGACAGGATGGGTGATGGGTGCAGCACCACGCATATGAGAAATATGAGAGCACTTGCAGTGAGTGAGAAATTGAGGGCATGAGAGAAAGTCATGACCATTACCATCACATCAAATTGCTGTGGCTTTGACACCAGCTGCATACAACAATTGTCAACAATGACTTCATTGTACTTTATAACTGGGTACTTCTTAGCCACCTCCCGACAAGACTCCAGGAAAAGGCCATCAGCCAGTTTCATGATGTTGGCCTTGTGCACAGCAGTCACTGTCTTGCGGTTATTGAGATAGGCATATTCAAATGCATACTTTGCAATGCGTTCCGAGCAAAACTTGGTAATCACCTACCCCAAATTACCCCGTGTCAGAGACTTACTGATCTTGTTACACAAAACCATTGATCACACAACAAACCATAGGACCCTAGTGCTGTACCAGTTGCAGAAGTGGTCAAGATTTGCAGTGGTCTGAAGAAGATTTTAGCTCAAGGCAGAGTACTGACAAGACTGCCATTGTCACACTCACATAACATGGATGCTAAAACCTTCATCTGAAAGTGTGCCTCCAACAAGGAAGGAAGCTTGCCCAATGCAATTTCTTGGTGAAGTTAGGGTTTCATGTTACAAGCATGGGAAGTGGACAACTCTCTGCAACCTGCAGCTGCAATCAAATGAATGTTGAGAAAACTTAGGGCTTCTTGTGAATCAATGCATGGGCTAGAGAAGACAGCTCGAATTAATTTTGAGCTGAAATTCTTGACCACTTCTGATTAGGAGAGTAAAAGAGCAGTTTGTAAGAAATGGAGTGTGCAGTAGTACCTTAAGGCTCTCCACAACGCCTGGCACCACTTCATGCTCGAGGCCAGAGTACTCGCCCTCCGTATTCTCACGGATCACCACAATGTTAACGTTATCATGCCGTGATTTCAACCCAGGCAAGTTGAAACAATGGACCAACGAGGCATACAAATCCAACTCCTTCCGCAATTGCACATTGAGCGAGCTGACACCGCCACCCACAGGCGTGGCCAATCCTCCCTTGAGACACACTTTATTGTGCCTGATGGAATCCATCACCTCTACAGGCACCTTGTCCATCTTCCCGGAAACCTCATACTCCTCGAAATACACAGGCGCGTGCATTGCCTTCATCACCTGCACCACCGCTCCTGTCACCAACGGCCCAATCCCATCTCCGGGGATCAAAGTCACAGCTCGAGGATTCCCATCTCCAGGTCGCGGCATGTAAGTAATCCCTCTGTACTGTTGCCATTGCCTCACCAACTGAGTTAAAAGCATCCGCCTCCCTGTCTCGCAAGCCATCTCCTTGGGCCCCCCAATTGACACAAACCTTCGAATCCCAAGAAATCACTAACACAAGTAACCCATTGCAACTCTTCTATTTTTTATGCAACCCAAAGAATAGACACAGCTGCGAGATCGAGCACTAAACGCACTGCCATAGAGCGAGAAAACGCCACAGCAATTGAGCCAAAGGAGGGGGAAGAGGATCTGGCTGCAAAGCCTTGGTCTCGTATATACTGCGTAATGTACGGTATACGCTGTACATAAATGATACCATGATACAAGCACATTTGTATTAGGGTTTTCTTTTTCATTCAATTTTTTGATGTCGCCAAACTGTTGATCAGCCACAAGAAGATTTAGCCAAATTTTATCTATTTTATAAGTTTTCCATAGACTATATATGAAAGTAGTAAAGTTTAAGAATGCTTGTATTATTTTGGCTCCCTGCTGGAACCTGTTGTAGGAAATCTGGCGACTTTATTTTTCTTTTAAATTAAAAGAAATTAATCAAGCTCATACAAGGTTGTGACTCGAGACCAGTCTTGGGTAAATGATGAACCTCTTTCATTAACTCATCCAAATTTGAAGAGGAAAGGCTGCTGGTGATTTCACAAGCAATCCCACGAGCGGTCCAGGAGATGCAATTGGTGATTCATGGGCTGCCATGGTGTTTGTTGGGAGGCGCAGGGTCACAGGTGCTTCTCTAAACACCTACGCTACCTACAAATGAAAAAACACACATTTGGTGAAGCTACAACATTCAGGCTTGTCTCATAACCCAAGGCTCCCCGACCTCTAAATGAGTGGAGCTAAACCTGTTACGAACTTCCCAAGTGATACAAAGGCTTGTTGCCCAAGATTATCATCTTTTGTCTTCTGGCCTAATCGTAGACTTGTCTAGTTTGAGGACTTAGTGCACCGAGGGCATCATCTCAGGCCCCCTTCGTCAAACCCTCACTCACCAGCACGTTTGTGACTCGTGAGTTTATCAAATTGGGAGTCGAACCCAACCCAACACTTAAACTTGTAACCCAAGCCATTGTGGCGGTTGCCCTAAGGTGGTCCGAACTTGGGCCCCAACTAGGCGAATCCCCACACTTGAAGGTCCTTCTAGAAGGGCATGTCACTCTCCCCCACTTTAGAGATGTCAACATCCTTGTTGACATTATTCTAAGGTGACCACCTTCGACACTTCCGCCAACTTCTCTCTCTCGACCCAATAGTGAGATTAGTTACTTCCTAATCGAAAGAGCCCGTTCACACTATGTCTTTGTGTTCTCAATGCAAGAGGTATTATTGGGTGTGTCTTCCATTTTTACCTAGTGTGTTCACTTGGCATCTTCTTCAAATCCCCCCTATTCGACCATCTCTTCTTCATTTTCAAAGTCCATTTCAAGTTTAGCTTAGGAGTTCCAATCACCACATCAAACAATAGTTACAAACATGCCAACATATAGTGTTAGACCAAGCTTTACAGTCCAAGTCCCCTTTACTCAAGTGGGACATGATTCATGAGTTTATGCATAAGAAGCCTAACTTTTTCACTCAGGGACATGCCATTTTATTTACACACACCACCACCTTAATCTTGCCCGATTGAGCCTTGAAGATTTTTTATTTAAGTTCAACCCCAAGTTCATTTCTATTGGTTATGATTCCCTTGCCTTTCCCAACTACTTCTTCCACCATGAACTTTAGCCTTTTCGCAGCCAACCAAATTCACAAAAACCCTTAATCCTCACTAAATGAAAGTAATTAGTTTAGTTATTTTGTGGGTGCTCTCCCCACTTTAGATAAGATTTCCTCATCAACATTTAGGCCACTTGTAGGTGGGTCCTTTTTCTTTAAGGTCCTTTTCACTCCAAGTTTGTGACCCTTTTCCTACTTGAACTTGTTTACCATTTCTTGCAGGTGGTCGAGATGATCAAGTTTCATCCATATGATGGAAACCTTTGTGTTTCACCATATACTCTTTGCCTTTGAGGCGTGTCTGCCTCGCACAAATATGCTTTTGATTTCAGTGGCAAGCTTATGTTCAATGGCATCAACTTTTGATCGCATTTTTTGCTTTTGGTCTAACCTTTGTTCATCATGCAAAAACAATTTAAGTTTCGAAACATGAAAAGTTAGATGCGCCACAAAATTACTAGTAACTTTAAGGTGTACACGTCAGGGTGTCGCATATGCAAAATTTCATAAGGCTTCGCATACTTGGCAATGAAACATGGGGCCAATCCATTAGGCACCTTAAAATCCTGGATGTTCAGCCACACGTGTTGTCAACCTCAAACTCCACATGCCTTCGTGTTTTATTGGCATGCTTTTCATATCACTTTTAAACCTACTCCAAAAGCTTCTTGGCTCGAGAGTATTTCTCTTCATGTCGTTTAACCATTTCCATAGCTTCCTTGGAGTGATCTCTTTGTCCCATGGGAATGGTTAAGTCCATCGACTTCTTGTTTTCTATTTCCAACATTAATTCAAACGAAAACATCTTAGTCACCGAATGCATTATGGAGTTATAACAAAACTCCACTAGGCTCTATGATGTTCACCCCAATCTTTTTTATCAACGTTCACATAATTGCTAAGGTATTGATTTAACACCCCGTTGACCCTTTCTATTTGGCCATTAGTTTGTGGGTGAAATGCCATATTAAGTGACAATTTCATCCCCACTTTTCGAAACAAATGTTTTCAAAAACCCGCCATAAACTTGGTGTTTTTATCACTTACAATAAATTGTGGCATCCCATGATGCCTAACCCACATATCAAAGAACAACTTTGCCAAGTTGAAAATTTTCACGATCGTCTTGGTTGGAATCAATTTTACCAACTTGGATAATTGATCAACTACCACAAGAATGGCATCCATTCTATTGCATTTGGGTAGTTGGGTCATGAAGTCCATGGAAACACTTTCCCATGGTTCATTCAAGATTGGTAGAGGTCTATACAATCCTCTTTTTTTTCCTATGGACTTCGTGTTTTAGCACTTGACACAAGTGCGCATGAGATGCTTTACATCTTGTCTCATTTCAAGCCAATAAAACCTTTTTCCTACTACCACCTTTGTGGTTCATTCATCATAGTACCCCGCCATGGGCATAACTTCCCTACTGGGACATAGGGCCATATTCAAGATCAAGAGACCCAAAAGGATTGTCACACATGAGAAATTCATTAACATATGTAACTTCTAAATTTGATCAAAACTCAAATTTTTGCTTATTTTTTGCATTTTTAAACACATTTCTTGAATAATACATTCAAAATAAATGAATGATATAAAACAATCAAACATTTGATACAAAAAAGATCTCCATTGAAGTCTTGAAACAAAAAAATTTAGGATTATAACAAAACCAAAAATGACTTTAAAATACTTCAAAAGCCTATTGAGTTCTAAATTTCTTGGACTCATAATGGGTTAAAAGGCCATATTTATGTATGTTAGCCAATAGAAGACTATGTGAATCAATCTTTACAAGAAACAAGACAAAATAGTTAGTACATTTTTAAGGAATATTGGCCATACATTTAAGAACTATTAAATTTGGTTAGTTTATGGCATTTATGGATGCAAAAAGCTTGGCATCATTAAAGCTAAGGCCCATAAAGAAAACATTTAAAAAGTATCCAACCTTGTTAAATAATAAGATTTTTTTTAGTTTGTGCAGCCTCAAGGACTTTGCTTTTGAAAGTCAAATGTAGAGTCCTTCGTATGGGGAAATGTGTATTTTGAACATTGATTGGAGTCATTGATATTAGGTCATTACATATCTAATGGTTCAAATTTTGCAGATTTCTTTTCACACAAACATAAATGTTTTATGGTGGTGATTGGCTTACAATGCAATGCATGCATTATTCCATGTATGTTCGACACACTATGCACAACACTTTTGAGCTCAAGGGACATGGGGGAGGTTTCAAGCTCACATTGTGGAGCTCTAGGTTTTATAATATCCATGTTTTCTCTATAACCTTTTCCTTTTGAAACACTTTTTGTTTATGAGCTTAAAGTAGATTCTTTTATAACAGCTCTTCAACATTCCCAAATAGGTTCGCTAATTAATAATTCTACAAGGTTCAAGAGCTTAATGCACGTAGGTTTTGTCTCACAAGTATTCATGAAAATCTTCAATGTCATAATGGGTTTTGGGAATATATCGCTTGCAAAATTTGTGAAATGTATGCAAAAATCTATAGTGTCGAAGCCTAAGTTTGAAATAAAACCATTGCCTCTTACTGCTTTGATCACCTAGAACTTGGTGACCTTCTTGTGTACAAAGTTCCTTTATGGGTGCATCCTTGGGGTGTGAATTTCATCCTTATCAAGCCAAAGATCTATCACTATAATTTCAAGAACTTTTGCTTTTGTGTGAGGAAGGTGGATTGGGTTTTGAAGGCCTATGTGCACATTGGAGGTTGGTGGATATTGGTTCCATTGGATGAATCAAAGATGCAGAGACTTGATCAAGTCTATGTCTTTTCTTACCTTTGAAAATTTTCAAGGTTGTCAATGTTAGTTGTATAATTTTTAACATTGTTTACACTTTCACATGTGCCTTTAAAATTCCATTAGGTTTACAGGTCATGAAATAATGTAGGAATGATTTTTTCCATAATACAATGCAAACTTGTGTTTAAAAGATCTATTAATATGTATAAACTAAATAGGGTGCAAGTGTTTTAGCATATGTGTGGGTATGTTTGTTGATTTAAGGTTGTGATCTATATATTGTCTCTTGTACAATTTGGTGCTTCTAATGGGAACAAAAGAATCAACATAAAGTTGTCGAGGGTACTAGGAAAGCCTTGGAGACATAAGCTACATGAAAGTTGGTGGCTAGGGACAAACAACACAAATCTAAGGCTGCTAGGAGAGAAATGTTTACTCAATGTCAACAAATTATTACATATGGTAATCCTACTCACACTATTGACATAGATAGGTCGACCTCTTGACTTGCAAGTCGTATTGCACTACTCTTGCATAAGTGATAAAAATGAAAGGCCTTGAGTATGAATGATTGGCCATGGAAAATTTTCTTAAACAAGCCATCTTGAATAAGGCAATGCTAGATGTGGTTGTGAATTCAAAACAATATGAAACTACATTTGAATTGTTGACAACATGAGAGAAGGTTGGCAAGGTATAAAGGTTGGTCATAGTCTTGATGAGATGAGAGCTAAGAATATTGTCAACAATATTGTTGTTTCAAGTTCTACCCATAATCTTACTACAATGGGCCAACTCATTGAAACAAATTGGAGAATCTTGAAAAGAGGACAAAGTAGGAGAATACAACTTGAGGATAGTACTAAGATGTAATGGGGCCCTATAGTCCAAGCAAAAAGAAGAGATGTGCTTACAAAAGATGTTGTTGATGTGGTGGTGGAATTTTGGACAAATGAGACTAGGGTCAGTCCAAACAAATGAGATGTCATGAAGCATTGCATCATGAGGAATAGATGGGAAGAACATGCTACTCATTTTCTTGAAGAACCACAAGTACATTCTTCCAAATTTCTTTCAATTTGATTCTTTTTGTAATTGTTTTATTTTTTGTTTCAACTTGTTGCATTGTTTATGGTTGTTCATGGGGCTTGGATTTGTGGTTGTAAAGGACATCATAGTTTGAAAACATATGTTTACAATTTCATGTAATTGAAGTTCTGCTCATTTAAAGTTGTCATCCTAATGCTAAAATTCCTAATATAATTGTATTTTTAGATTGGTCTTCTATTTCATTTTAACTTGTTTGTTCATTTGTCAAGATTGTCCATATGGGTTTAGGGTTTATGGACTGTTCATGGGGCTTGGATATGGTATGTCATTATTGACCTTTTGTAGTTTAAAGAAAAGTTTAGCAATTCAGGTCCATACATTCTTTTAGATTTTTGTTTGAAAAGATGTAATTATAATTTTTGATTTTCCATGTGATTGAAACCCTATTCATATAGGGGTCATAAGAAAAAACCACATCAATTGAATAATTTCCAGAAACTTGGTGAGTTTTTCCAGTATCTAATAATTTAAATTTCAACATGTTTTTATGATTCAAGCTTAACAACGTTAAATGTTACATAATTAGCTATGACAATTCTTGAAGCAAACCACCTTGACCTTGCATCTTACCTCTTTTCATGTGTATTTGATTTGTGGTTGGTCTTGAGAATGCCAAATTTTCAATCTATTGCCAAAAGAAAATATCATGAATTTAATTCCTTCTTGAGTAAATTATTACATTTTTTGTTTCATGTACGATGCATCTACAAATTTTGATCCTCCATATCATTCAACCCTATTCATTTAAGGGTTTAAATAGTTCTAAATGTTAAAATTCCATATTATATTACACACAAACCATCATGATTTTGTGTTCATGATTGTTTTGTGTATTTGTTTAATTATGGTAAGTTTTTACTATTTTTGATGCTTCAAGATATATTGAGTTTTTGTGAGTCAAAAAGTTATTAAGTTGAGGTCAGCAATCAGTTTTCAAAATTATTGTAACAAACCATCTCAATCTTAAGTTTTTGGTCTCCATGCATGTAATTCCGATGTGGGTGGTCACAGATGTCAATATTGGTGTGATTATTCTATAGATGGGTGGAATTTTATGGCTAATAGTTCCTGCATAAATTAGTTTGGACAATATCTAAATTGACATGATATGTGAATCAACTAGGTTTGTTGATCTACTTGGTTGCATAATCATATGTACACTTTCATTGCTGAAAATTGCACATAATTGAGGTCAACTCAATGTATTGTGTTTTTTTACATTGGTCATTTGTCTTGAATGTGGTCAAGATCAAGTAACCCTTACTTTGTCATCTATAGATTGGTGTCCAATTTAATGAATTGGCGGTCCTTAAAACAATCTAAAACATGGATTTTGATTCAATATTGTTGTGGTTGTAGTTCTATCCAAATTTATAATAAATGTTGGTCCAAGTGAACCAATTTGAACCATGCATTTTGATGCGGTACTATTGTGTCTGTAATTTTGTCCAATTTTATGATAAATGTTGGTCCTTGAACCAATTTGAACCATGCATTTTGATGCGGTATTGTTGTCGACAATTTTGTCCAATTTTATGATAAATGTTAGTCCTTGAATCAATTTGAACCATGTGTTTTCATTTGGTATTGTTGTGTTTGCAATTCTATCCAATTTTATGATCATATGGTCCTTGAAACAATCTAAACCATGGATTTTTTTTGATTTGGTAATTATGTGTCTACAATTTTGTCAAATTTTATGATTTGTTGACCTCCTTGAAACAATTTGAACCATGATGTGTTCTAATTTATTATTATTGTGTTTGTAATTTTGTCAAATTTTACCATTTGTTGGTCCTTGAAATAATTTGAACCATGGATGTGTTCTAATTTAGTATTGACATGTGTATGTAATTCTATAAAACTTTATGATGTTTTGATCCTTCAAAAAATCTAAACCATGGATGTGTTTTGATTTGGTATTATTGTGTACAATTCTATCAAATTTTATGATTTATTGGTCTTTGAAACAATTTAAACCATCTGTTTTGATTCGGTTTCACTATGTTTGGAAGTTTGTGACCCAAATTTATGGTCTTTTGGCCCTTGAAACAATTTACACCATGTGTTTTGATTCTATATTGCTACATTTAGATATTTGTTCAATTTCATGGTTATTTGTCCCTTGAAACAATTTGAACCATGTGAATTCTGATTTCGTAAATATGTGTTTTCAATTTTTCACGGTGATGTGATTGAAGCTATACTCAATTTGACAATTTTCTTGAATTGTTAATGTGATAGTTCTCTTATGTTTTCTTGGATATCATTTGTCATGGACTCCTTGGGCCTCAAGCAGTAAAGTATGTCATGTACTTGACCTATTGTAGGAGTCAAATTTCTCATTCATAAATTAAGTACTTATATTCTTGTATATGAGTCCATTGATGTCCTTGTTCATGTTGTAGATATCCTTTGTAACTTTGCTCAAATTATTTGAAATGTAAATATTCTATGCCTTTAATTCCTTCAACTAATTCTTGCAAATGGCAAGCAATACAACCAAAAAATATTTAGCTAATCCTTTGAATCCTTAAAAGATGTTGCCATTAGGAATCTTGTTAGGAATTGATCTTTTAAGTATTTACTTATGCCTTTGGGGTCCTACAAGTCTTGAAGTTGCCTTGAAGGGATATTGCAAGTTGTCTTGAGACTACCAGCAAGGTACATGACATCTTCATGAACCAAGACCTTAATGTTACTAATCCTTCAAAGTCCTAAATATGGTTATTGTGTCTTGCATTTCCATGTCTTTGATTATAATTTGTAGTCCTACATTAGTTTGTAATTGTAATTGTAGATACTTGGTATGTTAACATAATTCAATTGCATTTTCCAACTACATTTTTTTACCAGGTTTAAAGAGAAATATCCAACAATTGGGATTGGATTCATATCGTTCCATACATTGAGCCTTGGTTTGTGTGGAGGTTGAAAGAATTCAACACTTGTTATTGTTGATACCATACAGAATTGAGGGAGCTCAAAGATGGATTTAATAACATGCAATTGTGTGGGCCACACAAAGCTTTTACTTGTTAGTGCAATGAGGTATGCAATCCATTAGTATCTACCCATGATCAACATCAAACACCAAGTTGTTTGAACAATGAATCAATTTTCAAAGGTGTCATTGACTTTTGGCAAAAAATTGTTTATGCAAAGCTTGAATTCCAAATGTGGCATGCCTTAGATTATATTAAAGGAAACTATCCAAATTATGGTCTGAAGTTGTTGAAAATTTGCCCATTGGAGAAGGATCTAGAGTAGAAAACATTCTTGAATTGGAAGTGTTTCCAAGAAGTACTTGTTAGAACCACAAAAATAGGAGAATTCAAAACAATGATTCGTTTGGAACATATGCAAAGTCGATCACTACACTAAAATGCGTCTTAATCCACTTTGGGTTTTATTAAATTTTGAATGAATTTTGACATTTTTACCATGGTGTAGTTAAACCCCTAAGTGAACGGGGACCAGTTGTTACAGACAGTGAATTGATCCACTAGTACCTAGTGAAATATAAATTTACTAAGCCATTTCATTTGCTAGTTAATTAACTAGGCAGCATGGAAATTAGTTAAATTTAAATTACTTAATAATTACTATTATTGATAATTTCATAATTTTAAACCTATGAATTATTAACCATGTCATTACCTCTATTAGGTTAAAAACCTACCCAAGTACATAGGCCATGTAATCAACCTAAATAGACACCTACTGTAGGGAATTACATAGGAAAATATTCAATCAACTTACCATTGTTGACCACAAACACATCATTTGTGAAGTTTGATCCCTTGACCTTTAACATGGAGGCAAACACCCCTATCATCAAGCCACCACACTTGTTGTGATAATGTGTTACATTGCATTTTATTTCAAATACTTTATTTTAAACATTATAAAAACATAAACTTTAAAAATTCATATCTTATGAAGATTTTGTCCAAATGAAATGATTAAAACTTAATTAAATTTTTTTTCAATAATGTACATAATTACATTTATTTCCTTTTGAAAGTGTAAAATCATTTGAATAATAATTTTTTTAATATCACTATTCAATAACATTTCAATGACAATTTTTTTGAAAAAGAAAATGTTTAATAAATGGATAAGATTTTTGTTAATATAATAATAATACTTATGTTAGGCTACTTTCAGCTATTCTAAAGCCATTTTTTATTGTTTTAAGTTATTTCACCCTAGGTTACTTTTGGTTATTTTAAATTATTTTAAATTATTTTCTGTTACTTTTAACTATTTTAGTTATTTCACCTTAAGTTATTTTTAACTATTGTAAGTTTTTTTGGTTTTTTTAAGTTTTTTCATTTTAGGTTATTTTCGGTTATGTGAGGTTATTGTTGGTTACTTTTGACTATTGAAATCTATTTCATCTTATGTTATTATTGGCTATTCTAGGCTATATTACCATAAGTTATTAGTGGTTATTCTATTAGTGGTTATTTTGGTTATTTTATTGGTGGTTATTATTGGTTATTTTATTAGTGGCTATTATTGGTTATTTTATTAGTGTCTATTGTTGGTTATTCTATTAGTGGTTATTGGTGGTTATTATATTAATGACTATTGGTAGCTATTATATTGGTGACTATTTTTGGATATTTTAGCTTATACTATCATAGGTTATTGGTAGTTATTTTATTGTAGGCTATTTTAAATTATTTTTCATAGGTTATTATTAGTTATTATAGGTTATTTTACCTTAGGTCATTATATTATATTTTAAATTATTTTAAATTGTTATATTTAGGATAAAATAACTTATAATAACATAAAATATAATGACCTTGAATAACCTAAAATATAACTTGAAATAACATATATTAACTTTAAATAAAATAACCTATAATAAGCTAGCTAAAATACCTTAAAGTAGAATAACATATAATAGTTTAAGGTATAATAATTTATAATAACCTATAATAACTTATAATAACTTAGGGTATAAATTAGAATAACTAAGGTAGCCTAAAATAATATAAGGTATATCATAAAGTAACATAAGGTATTTAAAATAATAAAAAAATAAACCTATTTACCACAGTACATTATAATAATGAATTACGTCAACTAGTAGTGAAACACAATGTTTACATAATGATATTATAATGAAATAACTTTAACTAAGGTGAAATCATTAAAGTGCAATGAATTTATTTCACTTTTGAGGTCTCATGGTGATTGAAATTACTAAACTACACCTCACTTTTGTAGTAGTGGATGTTCTGAATACTTGGATTTCATGGGGCCCAAATTACAACAATTTGTACTCCATAACTTTGTTGCAACTTGGCAGGACTACCAATATGGATTGTGCATGGCAAATCAATCATTAGATTATCTTGTTTCGTCTATTGACAAATGCCGAGAATTATTGGGTGAAAACACATTATGGGTGAGCCAATTTTCACCAAAAAAGGTGATGTATAACTAGTATCATAATACATAGTAAGTTAGAATTTTGATGGCATCATTTGACAATCCTATACATAAGCAAAATGCCCTACAATGTGTACAACAACATTTTGGAACTCAAATTTCACTTTAAATCAAGATTAATTTCAATCCAACAGTTAAATGAAAAGGATTGAATAAAATCAATGTACACAACATATATAATGTGTAGTTTTTTGTCAGCCATAGGGCCTCATGTTTGTGGTTCATAAGATGTTACTAAACAAAAGAAATCTAAAAAAATAATGCAATGCCCAACTATAAAATCTCTCTCTCTTTCATTTGGTATTGGTTTTTTCTTCAAATACATAAAATATTTTTCCTTTATTGCTAAAGTAAATGAAAAAATAAATATTTTTAATGAATTTTTAACCAAAAATTTTGAACTTCCAAATGGGCTTAAATTCATTTGATGTATATCAATAATAGTGACCACAAAAAAATTCCACCCATAACCTTAGTTTTGAAATATGTGTGCAATTTTTCATACTCCGCGACGAATATTATTTTGTCACAAATATATTTCATATGTTGAAGTTCACCAATGTTTGTTGGAGGTTTTTTTTTAAATGATTTTTTTAAGTCTAAATCTAATCTAACATACTTCCAAAAAAAAAAAGATCCAAAATGTGATGCTTATATTTAAATAAAAAAACCAAACGCAGAAATGCAGTATTTGTGACTACAATTTTTGGGGGTGGAGGGGTGGGGGTGTAGTGTGTTTTTACCCAATTCATTCGTGGAACATAATGAGATTCAAACTCAGCATTGGCATAACTTTCAAATTATAATTTTAGTACACTTGACTTGGAGGATCAACCTTAATTTCAACATTCAAGATGAAGAAAAGGCAAGAGTGAATATTGAGTATCACTTTACATTTCAGACAATTGCATTCATGAAGATTTGTTTGTTCAACATTGCTTTAGGTTAGGAGATGTTGATTGCACTCATGGTTATGAGGCACACAAAGTTAGTGGCAATAGGTCAAAACATGCGATGCACTTTGTTTCTCATTTGAACAAAACCTTACTACATGTGTGTTGTCTTGCTTCTGCAAATTCTACGTAGATGGTGGAGATAGACCTTGTGACAATTATACCCATATATAACCTTGGGACCTAGTGACACTAGAACCTTGCTCATCTATTGATGTTAAATGTGTTCCAGACATAGATGATATGTAGGAAGTTTCTCATGATGGGGAGTCACTAATAGCTTGTTTAGAGGTTGGTGACTATTTTGTTGTTATAGCTACTGATGATGTATAAGATAATGTTGGTTTTTGGGTTTTAATGTGCATAGAGAGGTTGCATATGGTAACAGAAGATAAACATGTAAATGCATATGGTCAAATGTTTCTTTATGGTAATCAAGTTGTTATTGGCAAATAGTTCAAGCAACAAGGTAGGAGTCCATACTCATATGTCCAATGTGACATAGGTGAAGCATACATCAATTCCCATTTGATTAAGGCGATGAAGTTTCAGATGATACAAAGTTCCCATGGATAGGAAGGGGGAAAACTTGTCTATCAACTTTCCAAAATTGTTTTACTTGAAATACAATCTATAATTGAAAATGTTGAAGATGAATGATTTATCTACAAATTTGAAAGCCGAAGATCTATCAACATTATAGGCTTCACAAATTTGTATGTGCAATCTATAATTTATTAAATTTTGTGAAAAACATTTTCACTTTGGATGTTAAATGTTGTGGCTATCTATGCACACTACAACAAATTGTGCCCTATTCCACTTTGCACTCCACTCATTTTTTGAGTGAAATGAGCCAATTCCACTATAGTGGAATTCCTAAAGTGGAATAGGATGACTCTAGTGGAATGTGCCACAAATTATTCGGTTGTGTCGCTAAGCTTTGGAATCTAGGTGATATGTGCCCAATGAATGTGCCACAAATTATTCCATAAGTAATTTAAATTATTATAAAATAAACATTAAATTATAGGGTTTTGGCAAGGACCCACTTTGGGGTGGATTCTAGTAGTGTTTTGACTAGAAACTTTTGTGAGTGGAATATAGAATTCCTTATGGGTGGATATTTTTGGGGGTGGAATGTTTTTTGAATGGAATTTTTGTTTTTGGTGGAAAATGAGTGGAAACTTCATTCTAAGTGGATTAGGCCATTTTGGACATAGAGGTTTGGGCATACCAAGAAATTCCTTTATTTTTTTGGTGTATATTTGTACTAGTGGAAGACCACTTTCATTAGACCCATGAATCTTCATCCATTCCACTTTGTGACAAATAACATCAAATCGGGCACCAAGGTTAATATTTTGATGCAATAACTTGGTATATTTGCATTCCATAATTCAAGGACAATGCATACAAGATTGAATGCCAACTATGGTAAAAAAATCAGCAAGTCCAAAAATTGTCCCTGATTTGGTTAGATGCCTAACCACACCATGTTATGGTGCTGATATATAATCTCCTAAGGTATACAAATTCTATGTCCAAAAATATCATCTCCAATAATCTCATGTTTAATAACTAGCTACTACCACATGAATTCTCTAGTAACCATTTGTTTGCCCACAAAACATGTGTTGTCAAGTGCTGGAGGCACACATGCCTCATCCAATTTCATAATATGGGGCCGGTTATGGGAAGGATCTACCACCATGAGCTTCACAACTGGCTTGAACACCTTAATCACCACAACCATCTACCGTCCCTTGGCACACAATTGTGCAAGGTCCTTGTTCCCAAATGTCTTTGATGATCCGTTGACCTCTACAATCCCTTCTCCAACCATTTTCCCTTTCTGCATAGCTATAAGATTTGCCAACATAGGTAGAGAGCACCTCCCCATCTAATGGGGTCCCAAAGTCACTCTTGTTTGATGATTGAGCCCAAGATTTGGAAAGGGACTTGTTTCTGTTTGTGTTACTATCATGACCCTTTTCACTATTATTACATGTGCCTTTCCCCTTCTCCACATCATAGCTTGACATGAGGGGAATCTTTCTTGTAAAAATGATAAGAACAAAACCCATATGAACCATTTTTGCCATAATTTTGAATGCATTCTATATTTAAGTTAAATAAAATAAGAACCTATAGTGTTACTTTTGGAGACCACTCTCACTCTTGAATGAATTTTGATGGCATTCCATGGAAATGCATAATAATTCAAATAAAATTCAATAATTACTCACTTAGATTAACAAAATTGAGTATCAAAAATTATCTGAATTAATTAATTAGATTCAAATAATAATATTTAATGAATAAAAAAAATTGGTTATCAAATAATCAGTTTATTTATTTTAGATATTTATTTACTTATTTATTTATCTGAATTAACTAAAATTATTATTGAATTTAATCAATTACTTTGTAATAACTAAGTATATTAATTAATAATTAGTTAATAATAAATTATTAACAAATAATTGATTATGAAATATTAAATAATAAACATGAATTTGAGTAGAAAACATTGATGTATATATAGACATATCCATATGTACACCCTTAATGAATACACGTTGTTTTTAGTTTCAATTCAAAAGTAGACTTTCATGCTCCATGAAATTTTATGGTTTGATATGTATGTATGCCAACATAATATTGTGAATTACAATGTAGTGGAATATCATTAATACAACAATTCAACAGTTGTCACAAAAAAATAGGACTACAGTATTTACATAATGGCAACTTAATGGCACAACTAGTTGTACCAATGGGAATCATAGTTGAAATTGTAAGAAAGTTGAAAGTTTCATATCTAATGGGTGGTGGAAATGCACTCACGTGGCATGATCATATGTGTTGAGGCCATACCACTACTAAAAATTTTGGGTTTTGCAACTGTCGCATGCAACTAATTCAGTTGCATGCGACACATGCAACTGCAAATTTGTGTAGTTGCATAAGATAAGTTGCATAGGACATGCAATTGCATGCGACATTACGTATGCAACATGTATATACGGTGTTAGTATACATGTTCATACATACATACCAATCCAATGTAGTTACACCTTATGTGCAACTTTCCTTGCAACTACATACAACTAATCAAAATATGACACATGTTTAAAAATTAGACAACTAGCTTGTGGACATGTGTCATTATTTAATTTTTTTGTGTTTTCAAAATCAAAAATTCATTGGATTAATCTTAATCATTAAAGTTTTTGCCACTAGGAT
>Ga0116231_10000753_pt1 | contig 60643 bp, 51 predicted proteins | sample S1TSphgellanicum_2_FD_89695 | JGI IMG/M metagenome (GOLD analysis project Ga0116231, IMG submission 89695) | Host-associated microbial communities from peat moss isolated from Minnesota, USA - S1T2_Fd - Sphagnum magellanicum MG | ecosystem: Host-associated > Plants > Peat moss > Unclassified...
GGTTGATTGGGGGTGTGGGGCGGGGGGGGGATGCAGATGTATTAATAACAAAATACAAACCCTAATTTCTATAAGACCTGGTCCTTATACTCTAGCATAACCTCTTTTGGAGATTTGGAGTTGTTATGTCAAAGGGATTGTTTTGAAACAGCCACAGTCCTCCCCCAAGAACATAGTGGAGCTTCTTTGTTGTTCTTCTTCTTCTTGTGTTAAAACTTGTCCTACGTCAAACATGTTGGGTAGGCAAGTAAACCTAAAGTGAAGTGTGGATCATAGAATACCCTTCAGTTTAAAAGTAATTTACGGCTTTCACTTCAAACCTTACAATCACTACTACCTAGCAAGCTCTTTTTCCCCAACTTTGCAAACTACCCAATAACCCATTTCACCCATTTTCACCATTGCATATTGCCCTTGCCATGTTAGGCAAAAGTTGTTTGGGCTTCCTCCTCCCTATCTTCACATTTATTTATTTATTTCAATTATAATTATGGTTTTATAAGTCTTTTTTTTAATTATAATTTTTTTGATCATTTCAAAAACAATTAACTTTGGAAATTTGGAAGATCCCTAGCATCCAAGTACTACTCAGGTATGTAAAGCAATAAGATGAAAGCATACTCAAGATTGAGAACCAAGTACCCAGGGGTGATGGCTCATGGGTACAACTCATTCTGTGACCCCGGGTTCAAACCCCCATGGTGTGCAGGTGAAACTTCTGGTGGCCCTTTGCCAATGAGCTTGACTTGGGGGTTGCCAATGGCTTGTCAAGTTGGGTCTGCTGTTATGCTGTCACAAAAATATATAAATAAATAATAACCTTTAAAAACCATAAGGTTTTTGGTTATTTCTGAACATTATAAAATATACCTACCTTAGACTAAGTCACCATCTCCGAGTCCAAATTTAACAATCTCTGAATTAAATATAGTCCCAAAGAGACCTCTCAAAAGAAGGTGAAGGTACCAATATCTGCTAAATTCTGCTTCACCCTTTTCACACTTGGGAAATGAGGAAATACAAGAATTCAATGGCTCATTAAAAGGCCCCTTTTCTTAGAAGACAAAAAGCAAAAAAAAAAAACAAGTGGTGTTTCAAATGTATACAAACAGTTGACCACCCACCCATCCAAAAAGGAAAAGGAAATAAAGAAAAAAAAAGACTCCTCTTGGGTTTGGCAACCAACCATGACTTGGAGTCCAATTCAGACCTCCTTTAAAGGAAGACAATTTATCTTACAAATAATGGATATTTGTAAAATATCAATTATTAATTTACAAATAATTGATAAAAATGAATAAAATCATTATTATCAATTAGTATTCTACTTGATAAAATCAAATCCAATATTCATCAAGTATTTCTCTCCCAAGGAACTAAGTTCCACACCTTTTGGACAACAAATTTCACCTATCCCAGGAGAGATCTTTCTTGACCTAGGGGTAGGAGTGAACCCATATAAGGGAGCTCTAAGGTTAACCCTGAACGTCCCTTAGCTTTCCTACTAAACTAGGTGCACAAACCATACCCCCTTATACTTGGCCCTAAACCATCCCTAGCTTTTCTACCAAACTAGGTGCACAAACCATACCCCCTTGTACTTGGGTTAGATGATCTAAAGAGCCATCTCAATTAACATTAATCTAAAGGTTCACTTAGGCCCACTTTAATTTGAAGCCCCATCTAAAGTGGGTCCAAGGTCCAAATTTGTAGGAACCAATTTGGACTCATTTGAAGCAAATGAGTCCTTGAGTTGGACCTTGCCTTGGGCTCTAGCTTGCATCTTGGTTCTCCAAATTATGAGTTCTTTCATTTTTTTTGGTCCAAAACAATTGACTTTCCCTCCAAATTGGTGCCATGTAGGTTTAGCCTCAATTTGCCACTTTTTAGTTTTGGACACTCGGCTAAAGGCCATGGGTCCAATTTACGGCTCTTAGCCAATGGGATTGCTCTATTTCATGGGACCCTGGACCTTGGACCCTTGTCTAAAGTGGCCCTAAGTGGACCCATTTGTGCAAGGAGAAGCTGACCAGTGTTATGGAGTTCATGGGTTTCAAGGAGAACCTTTGATCCACTCTTTAACATCAACCCTGGTTAAATTCTTAAGTTTGATGGAACCATTGGTGTACAGTCCTGAAAAGGATTATCATAGTGTTGAATAATTTTTTTTTTTAAAATTTTCAATTTGGTAGAAGTAAAAATAATAATTTATGAAATTTCAGCAATAAATATAGTTAGTTTCTTTAGCAGGCTTTCTTGACTTTGAACTTGACTATTGAGACCTTTCACAACAATTTCTATTGCTTCTTTTTGCACAAATGGGGAGACATAATAATATTCTACCAAATTATAGAATTCAAAAAAATATTGTCAATTATTTGGATACTTGTTATGCAATGGTGGACCGGCCTGAGGCAAGAAGCTCCTTGGGGGGTTTCCAACACTTTTCACATTTTTCCCTCCCTTGTAATTTTCCTTAAAATTTGACATTTTAAGCAAGTAATAATCTCTACAAAATTCAGCATTTCCAAAAATATTTTAGTTATTACTAAACTGAAAAGGTATTCTATAGTACAGTTTTCAAAAGTCAGGAAAACACAACACCAAAACCCTGAGTTTGGTCCAAAACGGGGTGACCGGCAAAACCGGGTGAGATTCAAGAAAAACCTGCAAAAAAGTACAGTAGCATGGTGGGGGGACTCAGAAATGCACCATTTTTTGTGCTAAATTGAGTTTCATCCTGTTTTGACCCTCTTTTTCCTTTTATGTGAGCGCCTCCACTGCCATTACATATATTTTCACTGCTCCTACATGTACAACTACTAAAACTACTCTCAAACCATGCATTTCATACCCAGATTTAATAAATTTCCATTACTTTGCGAACCTCACTCAAAGAAGGGATAGGTGGTGGAAGGAAGCCCAGAGACAGGGTGACTTTAAGGAAAACTCTCATATTCAAAAAAATTAACTTCTAATTTGGGTGTTTTTCAAGAAGAATTCCAAACAGGTTTCAATTGCACCCTTGCTGGGTGTTTTTATTTTTATTTATTTATTTATTTTCTTCAAGTATTTCAATTGCACAAATATTATACTACACAAGAGAAGATTGGAAATTGTGTGGTATGATTTTTCTGACCAATTGTAACTGACTATGTGACTAAAAAGTAAAATCTTACATGTTACATTTCCAAAATGAAGTATTAATTGGATACACAGAACACAGGAATAAAAATATGAAGAAAAACCCTAAAGAGAACACGGATCACACATGTCATGAACAAACAAACTTAACAATCAGGACACCATTAATACCCTAATAAAATAGAAGATCATAAACAAAAAAATAAAATTATATGGTAACCATTCTCCAGTTCTAATTCTAATTGTGCAATCAAAGGTTAGTAAGGTAGAACAGCTCGTGAGTGAACATTTAAAGGGTTTGGAGAGCTGATGCATCTCAGATGTTGCTCCATTGCTGCAAGAGCTCAAATAAAAGTTGTAGAGCTAATAGTTGCACATCCAAGGGTGCTTGAATCATTAAAAAAGGCTCAAGAAATGAGCAAGTTATGCATATTTTAATGTTAGGGGGTAAAAAGCACAACAAAAAAATTCCTTGATCACTTAACAATGCATGAGCATCATTCTACTCATACATGAGCAAATGTTCAATGATTCATGACTAAACATTACTACCCTTTTCACAAATATTGAATGCATCATAAGGACAAACAAAAAAAAAACATAAAAATGTTCATCTTTGGTTTCAATGGACATGATTAAAAAAAATGTTTTTTCAATCAACAATGACAGGGGCAAGAGAAAGTGAAACCCTAATTTGTTGCCCATTCTTGGCCACCATCATTTCCTCCTCCAACTATGTCTACCAAAATTTTGCACACATTTTCTCTTTTGGGAGCTCAAGCGATTGTGATGCTATTGGTACAACTTTTGAGCTAAATCGTGTGAAGTTCAAATGCTTGAAGCTTGCTCCCTTTTGACTATAGTTATTGGCAATCTTCTTAATCATTGTGATCTTGATCTTGGTGATCCTTGTTTTGCATCTTTTCTACTTACAGGTACTCTCAACCCTCCTAGTTGTGGTCCTCATATTGATTGTTGTTTTCCTTCTCTTTTCTTTTCATTATAATTGTTGGTAACCCACTCGGTTGTCATGATCTTGATCTTGGTGGTCTTCATCTTGAATCTCTTATGCTTACAATTGCTCACAACTCTCTTAGTTGCAGTCCTCATGTTGATTGTCATTTTCCTTCTCCTCTCTCTTCACTACAACTATTAACGACCCTCCTAGTCATCATGATCTTGATCTTGGTGATCCTCATCTTACATCTCTTGTGCTTGTGGTCATTTGCAACCTTCTTGGTTGCGGTCCTAATGTTGATCATCATATTCCTTCTCCTCTTTCTTTGCTACAATTGTTAACAACCTTTTTGGTCATCGTAATCTTGATCTTGGTGATCTTCATCCTACATTTCTTGTGCTTGTAGCTACTTGTGACCCTTTTGGTCGTGGTCTCCATGTTGATCATCGGTTTTTTTCTCATCTCTCTTCATTTTAGTTATTAATGACTTTCATACTTGTCATGATTTTGATCTTAGTGATCCTTGTCTTACATCTCTTGTGCTTGCAACTATTCGCAACGCTTTTGGTTACAATCTTCATGTTGATTATTGTCTTCCTTTTCCTTTCTCTTCGTTGCAATTATTAATAACCCTCCTAATCATCATGATCTTGATTTTGGTGATCCTCATCTTGCATCTCTTGTGTTTATAATTGCATTGATCCTCCTAGTCGTGATATTGATATTCATGGTTTTGGTTGTGGTCTTGGTTACAATTGTTGGTGATCTTCATGGTTGTGGTCTTGGTTGCAGTTGTTGGTGATCCTCATGGTTGTGGTCTTGGTTACAATTGTTAACATTCCTCCTTGTTATGGTCTTGATTGCAATTGCTAGCGATCTTCTTAATTGTGGTTTTGGTTGCAATTGCTAGTGATTTTCTAATCCTCCTAAACCTTAAACTCCCCCTTCCTTTGCTCTGGTTCCTTAGTAAAACAAGGCAGGCATGGTGCAACATGACCATGAACAAGTAATCTAACCTTTGTTTGTAACCATGCTTCCCATTGTGTTAAATTAAACCTTGAAAATCTTGTAATTGGAATGATCTCTAACCCTTGTGCAACCCAAGAAGCTCATAGATGTTCATGCAGACGCTACTTTGTTTCCGTAACAACTATTCCAAACCAATTGTATTCAAAATATGCTCTTACACTTCTAGTAGCTATATGTTGAGATGCTTGCTCATCTATAGTGAAGTAAGTTGTAAATTTTTTAACCTTATTTTCCTCTCTTTCCTTGTGACATGTTTTCCTAATTACCTTTGTAAATGCCTTTTCCATAACCTTCTTACACATAATTGTTAGGTATTCAACACTAGTCACGAGATGAAACTGCGAATAGTTTATTAATGGCTCCTTTCCTCTTGTTTGGTCTGTTTTGTAGGTAGGTTCAAAGCTAGGTTCAAAAAAATTGTTTTTCTTGCACTTGCTCTTGACTAAGGATGTTTAGATTTGCTACTAAATGTGCAAGCCCCCACCCCTAAACCAAACCCTTGGAAATGTTCCGTATAACACCCATTATTAAAACCTGACAAATCTATAAAGTGAAAAAATTGTGCTCAAAGCTAGCACAACAATTTGTAAATCCATTCACAAAAACACCTGTCTTTGAGCATCCAAAGCAACACCACACACATGGGTATTTTTTTTGGTCAAGCAAGCATGCACAACTATTCATCTTGATACCCTCTAGCACACACCATAATCCCTAAAGACACTCAATTTTTTTTTTAAAGCATTTTGGAATTACCCCTTTCAACGATCATAGAAGAGCCCCCTTAACAGAAGAGGCCAAAAATCTGAACAGTAAAAAATTTGGCCAAGTGTTCGATAGTAGATGCATTGTTGAACGACGAACAGATAGTGACTGTCCACTTTCCAAGTGTTCACCCACCAGCCCCTGAACAGCGAAGGGCTGCTCTACCCTAGCAGAGTTTGGTTCAGGTTTGGAGTTCCTGAACTTTTATCCAGTTTATATAACTTTTGTTGGGTCTTGGGCCAATGAAATAAAACACATTGAAATCCCCCATTCACATGGCTTGCTCAGATGGATCATTAAAGCATGACAATGGGTTATCCCAAACAACAGAACAACTCCAAAATTTTGGGGCTTTGAATCCAAAGAAGCAGCTTAAAACTTGGAATTTTTGCAGTTTTGTGGGCTTGGATATTGCAGAGAGAAAGATGGCCCCATTCAGGATCAAGAATGGTGCTAGGCTCTCCCAAAGACTATCCTATCACAAGTCAATTCCTCCACCTCTGCTTTTTGTTGTTGTTGGGTGTTGATCCCAATCTACCTTTTGGTGGGCAAGTGATGGAGAAGGTGATGAAAATTGTAACTGAACCATATTGGACTTCAAAACAAATCTAAAAGCAAAGTAGGAAAATCCTGCACAAAGTGAAAAGAGACATTGTGGTCCCCTTGAGCCTTATTCTTATAATGAGCTTTTGAACCAATGGTGTAAAGCGGTGCGCAGTTAACCAAAAAGAGTTGTGACTACGTGGCACACTCATGAAAAAGAGAGGTAAACATTTGACGACTTGTCATTTTATTTATGTGCCCCTTATGGCAAGTTAAAAGTTCAAACCAAATAGGAAATGTTCCATGAAATTCTCAACAGAGGAACTTAGAGTTCAGAGTGCTAAGAGCATCTCCATCAGTGCTCAGTAAAGTTGAATGAAGAAACGTCAAAATATGGCGGTTTGGCTCAGGAAAATGGTTTTTGGCTCAGCATAATTGTACACCATACTGTGACTGGTAAAAGGCACAGCAATGCTGTAAACCTCCAGAAAAGAGTCTAATAAACATGATCTGACTTCTGATCAGTGTTTCTGATTGGCCCCATCATAGTGATTGTTCCAGGTGGTTTGCTATTAGTAATTCTCAACGTATTTACTGTCTTGGTTTCAGTTTTACATGGGTGAGGTTGCAAAAAAGTAAATAACTAAATTTGGATGTGAAAATAATTTATGCAGAGTCACATACTAACCACGGCTCCAGATACCCTAACACCTTGTGAATATTCCTACAAACATGGGACTAAATGAAACTTTACATTGTTGGATAGTCTCTCCTCCTTCACAGGCAAAGCCAATAAAAGAATTATTTTCCTTTTTTCCCAATCAGACCTACCTTCAATTTTTATGGAGTGAATTTTGCAGACTTCCCTGAAGTTGAATATCTCTTTGTATATAGCAATGGTTGGATATAGGAGTATGGCACTTCCACCTCATGCTTTACATTGGTGACTGGATAAGGCATTTGAAGGATGGGGTAGCCTCGGCTTTAGGTCCCAAGTTCCAACACATCGGTAGATCCCCAATATCTCATCCTCTCCCGTGGCAGAACTTTAAACACCCCACGAAACTTTGTGATTTTGAGGGTGTTAAAAAAAAAGGGCCTTCAATACCTTATGTGGTTGTGTCACAGGGTTCAATTGAAAACTTAAAAAGTGAGGATCTACTTTGTTTCAAGCAGTTGGAAATTTGCTAATGGTAATGACCTTGAAATGGTGGGTTCCCATCCTGAGAACATCTCAATTTTTTGTTCTATGTAAAACATCAATCGCATGATTTAGTTTGTGCCGCCCCCTCCCCCACAAAGTTTAATGAGGTGATATTTAGGGTTTAATATTCCTCCCTCCACCATGTGGTTGTGTTACAACAGTGTGCTTTGGAGCTTAAATAGGCCCAATTAACTCAACCCCCCAACAAACCCAATATCATTGAAGCATGTTATGTGTAGGGTAAAGATTAAGGACTATATAGAGGATCTCCAGCGGTGCTCAGTATGTTACCCTGCAAAAATATTTTTCACATCCGAGTTTAGTTATTTACTTTTTTACATTCCAACCCATAAACTGGAAATTGGGACAGCAAATAGGTTGGGGAGTACTAATAGCGAACCACCTGGACCAATCGTTATGATGGGCCAATTAGAAACACTGAGCAGCAGTCAGATCATATTATTACACCCTGCCCTTTTCTGTAGGTGCACAACTTTGCTGCGCCTTTTACCAGCCACTGCAGACTCTCAAATTATGCTGAGCCGAAACCATTTTCCTAAGCTAAACCGGCATTTTTTTTCTTCATCCAATTTTACTGTGCAGGATCACATACTAAGAATCACTGGAGATGCTTTAAGAACCAGATTGTTGGGGTACTTCTGTGTGGAACTCGAACTAGAAGGAAGAAACATTTTGTTACAAAAACAACTACTCTAGCACCTTGGCTAATTCATCACTAATTATATTATTTTCAGAAATGTTGAAATTTTCAAATTTTGTTTCTTCCAAATCAAAAAACATTGTGAAGGAAAATAGTGGATATTTAGGAATATTCTATTTGTTGAAATGAATGTTTCAAAATTAATTAATTATTCAACAAACATGTGTTGAAATGGCCAAGGTACTATGGCATTGGAACCTGCAGTTAACCGATTCAACTACAGTAGAACCTCTATAATTTTATCACCTAGAGACTGGCAGCCAGTGATAAAGTTTGAGAGGTTATAAGTTATGGGAGAGTTTGGAATTGTGAGGTGCAGGGTTCAAAAGCTGCAAGCTGCTCTTTTTTCTCATTTTCTTTGCATTTTTGATCATCAAGGCAACCCATCTTTGGCAAGCTTTCCAAGCTCCAGCTTTTCTGGACACAGCAAAAGGACAGCTATCCTACTTTTGTTGACTCGATTGTGAAGATGAATGACAGATTATGCCATCTCCACCAAAATAGTCTTAAACAGAGGCCTATCACTAGTTATTTCCACCATAACTGATCGAGAAATAAACGAATTATAAAATTATAAAATTGTCGGGAAAGAAGAAAAGTGATAAGTTATAAGAATATAAAATTTTTGCCTAGTCCCATTGATGGACTAGGCTGGAGTGATAAAATTTGGGGGGATCAGTTTATAGAGGTTCTACTGTAGTAAGAATAAAAAAAGAACCAAGACTGATTTTTCAGGACCTGAACCACAACTAGAATCTATGATTAGAATCATTTTTTGGAGAATCTGACTTAACATCAAATCCTTGGTTGTACCTATGTGTGAAACTAGAACCCCAAGTCAAGACAATTCCAATTCGTTTTCAAAACTGGTAAGAACTAAAAAAACTCGAACCAAGTTATACTCAAGATGAGGGCTCAATGCAAGGCAAGAGACAAGCATGCAACCTAAATTCCCATAACAGTCCCCTTCAAGGTGCTTGCTCCTCATAAAAAAATGTTAGAATTTTGCTTGTAGAACAAACAATTGTGATTTTGTTTGAAAAAAGATGAGCATTTAGAGCATCCCCACCCATATTGGACCATATTGGGAAAATAGGCTTACATTAATATTTTTCACATTCATTATTACTTATTTATATATCCCAAGTCTCTCCCCCTTAAACTTGAAAGTGTGTTAACCCTGCAAAACTTTATTAATAAACACACCGCATATCCATAAAATATACAAGGGAAGAAGAAAAATGAAAAGGACTAATTTACAGGATGAGAAGCTAACACAAACTAAATGTCAAAATCTTTTTGTTTCAACAATTGACTGCTTGTAGGAGGTCAGCCATGGTGATGGGGGGTGCCTCTTGAAAGGTGGAAGTCATGAAATAGCTAGACCTATTGTTATCACCCAACTTAAGATGGAGAATGCTTGTGCATCCTTTGTAATGTAATTGAGATTTTTTGACAAAGAAAATTAACCAAGACAAAGAGGAGGGCCTTTTGGCTCTCTGAAATTTGACATGGCATTGGCACAATTGTGTAAAAACACATCAACTTGTTTGTTTAAACATCCAAACACCTCAATTGCTAAAAAGAGGAAATGATCAATGGGGTGTCAATCATGATAGTTCCTTTTCTTGGCTTGAACTATTTTAGAAGCAACAAACCCTCAACTTATGCAAGATTGACAAAATAAATCCATTTGTGTTGGATCGACAATGACAACATTGGCTAGGGTGCGAATTCCATCTTTGGTGAACATTATGTCAACTTGTTGACAAGAGGAATGGAACGTGGTTGAAGGAAGTGCGTGTAATTGTTCTCATCCCACATGGAAGTCAGCATCTTGTGCAATGGCAACAAAAGTGTCGCAAACTACATCATGGGTGCCCATTTCTCATTGACATGGGCACAATGTAAAAGGCGGACACTTTCTAGCATTGATGGGATGTGTGCACACACATCGAAGGATACCTACAATTGAAGGATGTGGTAGTCCAAATTGCATTCGAAATGTTGTGGAGAAGGATGGGGAAAACAATTGAAAGGTTGGGAAAGATGGTTAAGCTATAAGCCAAATGCCTGTCCTTGGGCCGAAACATGATAAGATTCAAGAACAATGGGTTTCAAATACCATGTCAAAAAACGTGTTGGAAAGGTATGATGGTGTAAACATTTTGAGATGGAATCTTAAAGTTGAACCATTTGTTACTCGATGAATTGTTCAAAGGGGGTGTAAAAGGGATCACACAAGCCACACCCACCTAATTTTTAATTGTTTCTCAGGTTTGGTAAAAAATATCATTTTCAAAAATTCGAAATCCATTTACAAGTCCTTTTATTGCTTAAAAACAAATGTTACAATGTTTAATGAATGTTATTGTTATTTTTTATTCATTGGATTAATTTCAAATTAATTCACACGTTCCCATGATATATTGAAAATACAACTATATAAACAAATCTTACAATTCAACATCAAATTAAATTACGATTTTAAAACATGAAAAAACCAAGTAAACATTACATTTGCTATGGTAGGTGTTATTGTGATTGCACCCGAGGAGGAAAACACATGTGTTTTGGGGGCAATAGGAGATTGCAAATCACTTTGAAGTGTTATTAAAAAAAAAAAGTGTTATTGTCAATGGTAGAAGTGAAATTTAAATTCCTACATAATATTTCACATTGATCTAACAACATATTTGCATTTCACATGCATATGTTCACTATTCTTGTCTTAAGTCTCGACAAACTTAACATTACCATTCATTCCAACATCAAATTCATGGTTATTACATATAAATAAAATGTGCACTTCAAAATACATTGTAAAAAATTCCAGAAACAAGATTACAATTAAATTGATACTACAGAAAATTCACACCAAATATGAACATAAAATTCATTATAGAAATATGTGCTTCTTTGTATTACTGAAAACATCTTTCAAAATTATAGCATAGTTCCACGTTTTGTCGAAAAAAATCCAAAAAAACACTTAAAATTTATGTTGTATCCAAAAGAAAGTCTTTGGTTTTTCTATTGCAAATACCTATAGCTCCTCCTACTTTTTTCCAAAAAAAACCTCCTTGTTTTATCCTCTTCTTCCTCTTGTTCTTTAGAACTTTAACCTTTTGAACTATCCCAAGCCACATCATCATGATCAAAACAACAAAAATTCAAAATTCAAACTAACAAAATGCCCTGATCAATCCCTATCCTAACTGCCTTATTCATCCAAAATCACATACTCATCCTACCCCCTTTAACATTACCCCCTCTTTACTTTGGATTCCATCCTTGAAATCCTTGTAAAATGACAAAAATGAAATAAAAGTATTTTATATCCTTTCAAACATATGTTTCCCCTACTATAGTTTTGTAATCCCAATTTACACAAAAACCAATTGTTTTATATCTACATTTTGTTTTGCAGTTCCAATCTCCTCCCCCACTAATTTAGTTTGTGGTTTTATTTCTAGATGTTGTATTTTGGATATCACTTCTTCTAGTACTAGAATAGCTTCCACCTTTTCATATTCAAGAATTCCTTTTTATTTTTTTTCTTCATGACTCTCTCCTCTAAGGTCTTGTGGTATTTTTATTTGTACCTCCTCCTTTCAAACAATTCCATTAGGCCTTTCTTCTGTCTCTTCACCTTAACCCGATACCTCTATACTTGTTAAACTACCATAGATGAAAATTGGAAAAATCTTTTGATAAGCTTCCAACTTGTACCTCAAAATTCTTTCATTAACTCTATGTTGACCCAGATTCTTTTTTAATTCCTTTGTAAAATATTCTTCTGCAACCTCCCACCATTTTTCAAAATCTACATCAGAGTCCTTCATCTTGTTCTTCGTCTTCATCAAAATATAATGTTACAACATTTGTTCACAATTTTCTAATCTTTTCTTGATACTAGTTGGATTTAAACTCTTCCTCTGTTCATGTGCTCTCTCTAACTATGCTTACAAATGTTGCAGAATTTTCTAGTACTCCTTCTTGTCCTTCATTAACTACTCTCTTTTCGCCTCTGCTATCTTTTTTTTAAGTTCCTCAAATTGCAACAAAAATACATTCTTCAAATTTATCAATTCCAAATCTGTCAAAAATCCTCCTTCTCCTTTTATTTAGTTAGTGCTTTCACTTGACTATCTAAGCCTCCTATTGTTTTTTATGAAGAAATAGTGCCTCTGTCCACTTCCTCCCAGTGGTTTCCCAAATTTCAACCTTTTGCCTTAAATTCTACAATTTTTCATCTTGCAACTTTAGCCATGTTGTGCTACCCTTGAATTCCTCATTCTCATCTTGTAGTTTTTTAATGAGCATTTTATTTTTATGTTTAACCTCTGCCTTGTTCTTCCTCCAGATTTCCACATTATGCTTATACCCCTTCTGCAAATTTCTCTCCTTATCCAATTCCTTCTATAACACTACCTTCTCCTTCTCCCCCGTAGCTATTTTATTTTTCAAAGTTTTAACTTCCAAAGTCAAATTCCCCATATTCAAACTCACAATTGCCATGGTTTGAAATAACTCAATTGTTTTATCTGCTTTCATTACTTCTGCAACTACTTCCTCCATAGACTTTGGTGTATTTGCTTATGTCATAAAATCTCAAAATCCTTTTGTAGATGATCCTAGTTCCTATACCATTCTTCTCCCCATCTCTTGCTTCAAATGGGAATCCCTTTGGAGAAATTGGCCTACTAGGTGGTACATGTAGTTCCATTGGTGTAAACTCTTCAAAAGTAGGTTGTGTTGCCATTCTTGCCATTTGTAGTTCAATAGCATGTAGACTTTCATGTGTTTGTTGTTGTTGTTGCTACAAATGTTATTGTAACATTTTGGACTTGCAATGGTTTCCATCCAATCTTCACATACATCCCCTTCAAAGTGCAAATGCTCCTCACCCTCTATAAACCTTATGTCATGTTCCCTTTGAACTCCCTAGCTCTGCTCCCTTAGCTATCCTTCATGTGGTGACATCATTTGTGGTATCTATTGCTTCTTCCACCTCAGTTGTCTTTCTTATGGAGATGTCATCTGTGGTACTATTGTAGTTTGTCTAACTATTTGTACCTTTATTGGCATTTCCCTTACCATTGTTAGCACTACAAATGGTTCCACTTTGCCCTTCATCATTTTTTGTGCCCTCAAATTTGTGCTCTCTTGTTCCCTCTTCACTCCTAACCCTAAGGCTCCTCCTTCTTCAAATTTATTCTTCCTCTTGAGAACATTTTTTAGAAAATATGTTGTAGTTTTCTTTCTGTTTTCTAATATTGTATACATCTCCTCTTTAGTTATTTTAACCTTGGCCGATGGTTTCTATGGATTATCTTTTTGATGCACAAACAAATACTGAAAGATTTTGCCAATACCAATGTAAATTGATAGGTATCTTTCTTAACCCCCTTATTATCCTTAACATACTTATACCACCTATCCAACTCACTACACATACTATTGAATATAATCTATGCCCAATTTACTTGTTGCCTGTTTTATGTTCTCACCAATGTAATAGCATTTTTGTTGCTAAAAAATTGTACCTTTTCCCTTTAATAAATGACATATGTAATGACAAAATATCTGATAGAGTATGGCAAACCCAAACTCTTTGCATTCCATTGATCTATAAAAGAATTTGTAGGTGCAAGTCTACAACTTTGTAATGCCTAAACTACTAATGACTTACTAACTTGTCATTTTGGTTCTTCTAGATATCCTTCCACACACACTCCAAAAATATCTACAATTAGTTATTTGTTGATTACATACACCTTATCCTTATGTCCAAAGTAGATATTTGCGCCTTTGATCAAGAATGTGTTCAGAATTTCCAATAATACATCGTGCATCGGTGCTTCCCACCCCATCATAAACAAAAGAACAAGCCTTACTTTAGAAGCCTAGTCTTCTTCTACTATAATAGTTTTTTAGTTCTCCATCCGCTCTACATGTTTATCATAGTTTTGTTTTGTCTTTGTTCACATGAATCGCTTAGGGTCTGGAATTTTAATACTTTTCTCTAGAAGTGTAGCTCTATCTAATATTACACATCTTCTTTTTGTTATCGCTTCTGTTTCATGTTACTCCATCTCCATTGCCCTTCGCTGTGTTTTTCCCATTGTCTGCATCTCTACGACTTGTTGTACTATCAACTGCATTTCAATGGATAATTGTTCTTCCTACGCAACAACATTCTCCTCCCTTGCCTCCTTTGGCATTGTCTCCACCTCCACAAATGATGTTCCTTAGCTTCATTTTCCTTCAATTCTTCAATGCACACAATATCTATTAATGTAACTTTTAGTCATGTTTGCTCTCTTACACGTCAACATCATCCGATTTGCGCAAAAACTAGTTATATCTATGTCTTGAATTATCGCCCGTGTAAATTGTATCTTCTCATTATATGCTTTCCCTTTTGCACATTCTGAAGATGATGATAAATGTGGTGGTGACATTATGAATATTCAACACTCTTGTGTATGTTTTTCTTAACTCCTTTTCTACTTCTGTTATTTTCAATAATTATGCTTCCTCTTCCTACCTTCATTTGTGCTCACTCCTCTACACTTCCTTTTCCCTTGCTGTTCATTGTAGTTTTTCAATTGCACTATCTACACTCATAATGCTGTGAAATCCAAAACTTTGAAAATGCGCACAACTTCCAGCAATAAACATAAATTGTTTTTGATGGTTACCTTGTTTTTTTTTTGTCCTTGAACATCCTACCCGTCACATTCATTTTTTCATTTGCTCATCATTTTTTAATTAACGCATAATCCTCAAAACTAATATGACCCATCATTACAAGTTTAGGTGTCCTTTATATGGCCACATGGAAACACTTAACATCATCATTATGAATGAATGTCATAGATTTCATCTTCCAATTACTCCACATCCGTAATCTCCTTACATTATTTGTATTAACTCCACTTCATTCACCCTATACACCTTTTGTTGACTATGCCCACTTATATGCTAATTATGAGAACACATTTAATGACTGTATCAATTTTTCTATTGACTATGCCCTTAATTCTAATGATTATGTGAATACTCTTGATGACCGAGTGAATATTGCTGTTAATTTAGCCAATATTCCTAACATATCATCTTTAAATTTCTGCATCCCAAATCCCACATTAATGCAATTATTGCTCTTCTGCAAATTGAAAATAAAAATTGTGTTCATCATTAGATTTGTGATCTATTTTTATCTTCATCATTCTTCATTTGTGGTTTCTATTTTTGACATCCTTTATCATCTTTCTCTATGTCAGAATTTGTTTCCTAAACTCCACCTCTTCTTAGTTCCCAATATATTAACATTTGTTGTTTTTTTTTGAGCTTTAAATTCCATGTATTTATAAGGTTTGAACTTATTCACATTGACCAACACATGGTTAGTTTCAAACTTTTCAATGGTCACCAATAACACAATGTTATTTGGCAACACATATTGTACTTTATAGGGTCCAAACCATTTCCTAATAAACTTCCCTAGGTGTGATTTATTGCCCTTTGGAAACCACATAACATAATCACTAAAATTATTTTTCTAATTTTTTTTGTTGATTCCATAATGTTCTATTCCATTGTTGAATTTCTATAGTTTCTATAATCTACATTCTAACTTTTTGCAATTTCTCAAGCTTTATAATTCTACTAGTTAAAACTCTCACAAAACATTGTCTCTTTCATCTCCACGAGCAATTGGAACAATGTACTCTATAGGCATTAATGGATGTAATCCACACATTAATTGATATGGTGTATACCATGTTGTTAATTTATATGCTGTTCTTTACGAAAATAACACTATAGATAGATGTTCATCCCAATTTGTCCTATTTTCACTAACTAACTTGGTCAACAGTGTCCCAAGTACCTTGTTAGTAAACTTAACCTACCCATTCCCCTAAGGATAATAAGTTGTAAAATTCACATGTTTCATCAAAAAATGATATGTCAAATACTTGATGGCATCATTAATAAAATGAACTCCCTAATCTATGACTATAGTCAAAGGACATCCAAACCTAGTTAGTAAGCACTCATAAAGAAATTTTGTTGTGGCTATTGTCATATTAGTTCTTAATGTGCTTGCTTCCACCCACTTAGTAGCATAGTTTGTGGCAACAAGAATATATTTGTTCCCTATATATCTCCTTGTTGGCTTAATTGGCCCCACAAAATCAAATCCCCATTTCATAAATGGTTCCTTTAAAAGAATTGTGACCAGCTTTGCAAGACTTTGAATTGCCAATCCTCTTGTTCTTTGACATGCATCACAAGATCTATAGTAATCATGCACATCCCTGTATATAGTTGGCCACCAATATCCAACATCCAATGTCTTCCTCTATATTATTTACATTGCAAAATGCCCTCCTAAAGGTCCTTCATGTAGTTCTTTCATCACCATATGTGCTTTTATTGTTGTCAAACATCATCGTAGTTTGTTGTCTTGGCCCATTCTTTACAATTCACCATTTTTTAGTGTAAAAGGCTATGTGCTTTTGATTAATATCTGCTTCTACTGCACCGATAACGTGCCTTCAATTCTTTTACGTCATTCAGCCACTCAAGCCTTATATAAAACAAACTTACATTTGTGGTTTGATTAGACACACATGTGGATTCTGTACTATTCGGTAATCTTGATAATGCATCTACAACTAAATGAATTCTACTTGGCTTATACACTACTATGAAATCATATTCGAGGAACAATAATAACCATCTAACTATTTACCCTAAAACCTGTGGAATGTTGACCAAATAAACCAATGCCATATGATCTATAAAAGACAAATTTATTGCTCAACAAATAATGTTTAAACTTATGCAAAGAAAAAACCATTGCTAAAACTTCTTTATTTGTTGTGTTATAATTTTGTTATGTTTTGTTTAGAAGCCTAGAAGCATACACTATTGGTTGATCACTTTTCCCTGTTACATTCTAAAACAACATAACCCCCACAATTAATAATGACACATTTGTATGAACATGAAATTCCACTTGCTAGTTTGGTGATATCAGTGTCGGTGCTTCAATATACTTCTATTTAATCAATTCCCATGCCTTCTTACATTCCTTTGTCCAAAGAAAAGTCTATGTTTTTTAAATTAGTTTCGTGATAGGTGCCATAATAACAACAAAGTTTTTTATAAAACATCTTTAAAACTGAGTCATCCCATTGAATACTTGAATTTGCTAAGGATTTAGGTCGTGGCATGTTTACTATTGCTTGTATTTTCTTTGGATCTGGTAATTTCCTTTCTTTGGAAATAATAAAACCCAAGATCGTCCTCAGGAAACACCATAAATGCACATTTGTCTAAATTCAAACTAACGCCATATTCTTTGCATTTTTGAAAACATAGTCTAAGCTTTTGCAAATGAGTCTCCATGTCACTATACATCGTAAAGTCATCTAGAAATATCTTCATAAAACTATACAAATACTCTCTAAATGTTTTGATCATGGCTCTTTGATATGTTGGAGGTCCATTTTTAACTCCAAACGACATCACTTTCCATGTAAAAGTCCCCTAGTTTGGAACAAATGTAGTTTTGTATCTATCCTTTAGAGTTATAGATATTTGATGATATCCTGCGTATCCATCTAAGAAGGAATATGCTTCATATTGTGTTCAACATTTCATTTGTGAAATGTAATGGGTATGGATCCTTCTTTGTGGTTGCATTTAGTTTTTTGAAATATATATAAATTTTCAACTTGCCATTTTTCTTGGGTATTTCTATTATGGGTGACAACCATGTAGCTTCTTCTACAAATTCAATGAATCTAGTTGCTAACAACTTATCTATATCTTGTTTGACCGTTATAGCATAATTTGGATTTAATCTATATTTGGTTTGATGTGCCAACAGTATAGTAGTGTCCAATTCAATTTTGTGATGTGCTAACTTTAGTGGAATCCCTTTCAAATCTTTGTATGTCCATGCAAAAACATCTTTGAATTCCTTCAACAATTGTTCCATTTCTAGCACCTTGTTTGTTTCCAACTATGCATTAATCTTCATCATCTGTAGTTTTTCATCAGTTCCCAGATTGATCTTCAATTAACATCCATCCAAGTATTTGTAATCCATGTGCTTTGATGGTTGCTAAAGTTTCATCTACTACAACACTCCTTGGTTGATGTCTATAGTACGTCTTTGGATACACCTTATCCTTCAGAGCTATTTATGGTTCATATCTGTTGCCAAAATTATTTTTTTCTATGTTTTGTACTTTAAATCCCTGTTCTAAAATATTAATCTTCACATCTATATCCATGATCCCCACATTTGTGGTTTTCATAGATTGAATTGTCTCATGTAAACTAACCATGTTTGGTTTTGTTAACAAGTTGCACAAAAATCACATATGACAATTATAATACAGTTATAAAATAAATGAAACATTCAAATTAACAACTTATTTGCAACTATTTTAGAACTATTATATTGGATTTTCATGTAGTTACCCAACTACTACTACTACTGATAATAATAATAATTATTATAAACTAGGCTACCATAACCTAGCCTAACATATTTAAAAGTTAATAATTAATAACTAGCTTATGATATTATTTAATAATAATAATAATAATAATACATTAGTATATAGGTTTTAGATTAACAATTAATATTATTATTTACTAATTATTATGACCTACAATAGTTATTATACCTAGTAGATAAATTATGTTAGGGTAGAATTGTCCATCATCAATCATTGGCCAGTGATTGAACAATTGTGGATATTTAATGTATATTGTCTATTTTATGTGATGTAAAACATCATGGGAATGCCAACATAAGCTCTACATTATATGTTTCAACTTAAAGGCAAAGGAACAACATAGAAGAAACATAAATTATGTTGAATTCACATTGTGTGTTTTAAAAGAAAATGACTCTTTATTTTTAAACCTCATATTTTCTTTGTTTTTTGTTTGTTTTCAACAATCTAAAGTGCTATGAGTGTGTCAAGTTAAAATTTACTTTAATTATTTGAATTATAATGGTAAAGAAACAACATAGAAAAGCCATGAAGAATATGCATGCGTTAAATCTTTAAATGTGAGTTAGGCCAATGACCAAACATTGACATCACTTACTTTTGACAACCATATCTTCTTCAATTTGTGTCATTTTCAAGCAATTTAAATAGCTAAGGGTGTGCCAATTCAAGGTCTAAAAAAACCTTGCCATTTGGAAATCAAAAGGACAATGTATTAATAATTAAAACTTTTGAAAGCTCGAGTGTTTGTTCATTAACATGTCTTGTAATATTTGTAAGTAAGTTGCAATGAAGATGCAACTAATTTTTTTTATCCCATATTGTTTGTCCTACTTTTCAAGTTTGTAAAATATATAATTAAATGCATTAGGAGTATTAAAAAATGATATTTGGAATAAACCAATAAAAAATGGTTTGGCCCTAAAGGTTAAACCCAAAATAAAATAGGATTACCCCAAATTACTTACCTATTGAGCTGAAACCTACCTACATATCTATTTGGTCCTAAATACCTACTTACTTAACTTAAGAAATGTAGGTAATAATATAAGGTTAAAAGGGAATTTGCATAGACATGAGTGTGTTAACTTTTTTTGTTTAAAAAATGATGCAACTTTTATTTGCATCAACATTGGTTTACATGTATTTAGTGGTTATATACTCCACTACCAAAATGATATGTGACATTCTTATTCTAACACACAATGGGGGTGAAATGTGTGAAAATGCTTGTGGTCATGGTGTATTTGATGATGTCCCTCCAAGTCCAACATTCAATGCTTTTGTTTAGCAAAAGAATAACAAACATTATTGCATGGCCAAAATCATATCAACAAAAACAAATATTGGCATTTTTGCTTTGTGTTATGATGGTTAATGGTATGGTTTCGGAGGTGCCCTAAACCCCATGTACTTGCATTATGGCCTTCCAAGAAAGGACAAATATAATTCAAGATGAGGTTAAGAAGTTGGTTTTATTTTTTATGAGCAATTTAAATGTTCTCCTCTAAATCTTTTTGGTGGTGAAAGTTTGTCCTTGTGCATCAACCATTGAATATATATTCTTGGCCAACATCCTGCAACAATTGTTACTCTAGGACCTTTAATTTTCAAATCAACATCAAAATAAGAAGGGAAGTTAGTCATCTTTTGCAACAAATTGTTTTGCCACCTAAACAAGTTCTTCCACTAAGGTATGGATTCATATATAACATCACTTTTAGTGTGGCCCAAAACATAAAACAATATAAGGTGACAATAAAAAGTTTCTTTACTTACATTTGCATGAATTTTATCACAATGTTGATAAGTTCATTGGGTGGGAGAAGGAAGTGAGGGCATTATAAGCACATCTATTACATTCTCCAACATGTAATATATTATGGGTAGATGAAATATTTCATTCATCATCCAACTTGGAGTTGGAACGAAATTCAATGCTTAATAAGTCTTTGACACAATTCCTACGTGACTCAACTCGTCTTGTTTAGAGTGTGATCCATAATCCAAATGACAAACTTTCTTGTGTTGTGTGCACATGGAATTACGCTATATATTCTTTCATTTGGTTTTATTCATGCATGTGGAGTCCAAAAGAGTCCATCTCATTCATTTTGTTGAGTTATGAGAAATAGTACATTGAAAAATCAATATTTAACATTACAAGTCTTAGATGCAAGCTAGTTTGTATTATCTAGAGCTACAAACATAAGGTAAAATGGACAATTGATTATTGTTCATGGAAATGGACAATACATTTTGATATACCATTTCCTAAGTTTTGAAGTTCTTTCATTTAGTTTTATGATTAAATTTGCTTAGTCAAATAATAATATATCTAGGAAAATGTTCCCCACATGGATCTTGTCCCATAATGTAGCTTTAAGAATTATGAAAAATCATTAAACAAATGCCAACTTCTTTTACAAACTTTCATCCATTTTTTAACAATCCAAAGTTTTGATCCCTTGCCAACTTTCATCCATTTCCCAGTTCGATCCAAGTTAAAAAAATTTGCACATAACAAAATATTCTTCCATATCATCAAATATTTCATTGATGTGGTGAGATATATTTACGTGGAAAAAAACATTTAAAAAGGTTTCTTTAAGTTCACTTGTTCATCATGCATGTCCATATGCTCATGAATTTATAACGTTGTTGTTGGCTCTTTAAGAAAGAGAAGTGGGGGAATTGTTAAGGGCCAAACATGTATTATCATACTTTTATCTTAATGCAAAGATGACATTTAATGAATTGACTTAATATGAACAAGGGGATGATACTTTTTTTTTTACTCAATCCACAAAAGATTCCACATATAAGTAATGCAATTTTCATGAGTAAAAACAACCATGCATGAATTATAATTAAGTGGATTCTTGTATTTAATGAATGGATTTTAATATGAATGGAAGGATGGTACTTTTCTTTGAATTAATCCCCACAAGATTTCACATGAAAGACCACCATGCATGAATCATAATTAAGTAAACTTATGTATTTGTGTAAAGATGATATTTAATAGTGGACTTCAATTTAAATGGAAGGAGGATGTCCCTCTTCCGTTCACTCTGCACAAGATTCCACATGTAAGCAATGCAATTTTTCAACACTAAAAAAAATCATATATGAATTCTAATTAAATGAACTCCTATAGTTAATTAATAGACTTTAGTTTGAAAGGAAAGATGGTACATTTCTTTGACTCAATCCAGACAACATCCCACATGTAAATATTGCAATTTCTTAAGTCACTAAAGACAACCGTGCATGAATCATAATTAAATAAATTTATGTGTTAATGCAAAAATGGTATTTAGTAGTGGACTACGATTGAAATGGTGGAATGATCTACTTTTCTTAGAGGCAATTCACATGAGATTTCACATGTAATTAATGCAAAATTTCTCCACTAAAGACAACTATGCATGAATAATAATAAGTAAGTGCACTTATCTCTTAGTGCAAAGATTATATTTGATCAATGAACTACAATCGATGGGGACTAAAGTGTACTCCACAAGACCTTAAATGTAAGGAAACCAAAGTCTTCAGCCATTTTTGGGTGCATCACAATGACTCTACCTTGAGGGACAGAATCAATAGTCTTGGAATCAATAAATAAGTAACCTTGAATGAGAGAAATATTGTTGCAAGGTCAAATGTTGAGTATGAGGGGAGCTCATCTAGGGGCCTCTTTCCGTTGGGCCATTATGATCACAGAATCTGTCCCCAACAACTTTCTATTACATTTGTGCCATCTAGCTCTGCTCACCTCACAGCTCTACCGGTGAAACATTGACCAGATGCAGAGCTCTGAGAGCTTTGAATCAATGTGTGCATCACCATAACATACTATGACATCTAGCCTATCATATTTAAAAATAGAAACTTGTGTTTTCCTGAAATTCTCTAGGAGTTCATTAGGTATGAAATGTTCCGAGCATTCTTAGCATTGATTACCTACTGATTTTCAGCCCAATTGTAGCTTTCCAATTAAGAGTGCCTGCCCAGGTAGCAAGAAACAAAGCCCCATATCAGCAGCTTTCCATTAGGTTTCTGTGATCACGGTTACAAGCAGGCTGCCCCAAGTTAGTGGCTTTCCATTAGGTTGCTATGATCAGGGTTTTCATACAGCCTGCCCCATGTTATTGGCTTTCCATCAGGTTTATGTGATCACGATTTACACACAGCCTGCCCCATGTCCGCTGCTTTCCATTCGGTTGCTATGATCAGGGTTTTCATACAGCCTGCCCCATGTCACTGGCTTTCCATTAGGTTGCTATGATCATGGTAACACACAGCCTGCCCCATGTCAGTGGCTTTCCATTAGGTTGTTATGATCGCACAGCCTAATGGAAAGAGACCCTGAAGTAGTAAATACTAAACCATTATTTGAATGCAATGGGAGGAGTTTTCAAAGCTTCACATTGTGAAGAGCCAGGTGATGATCATCTTTCTCCAGGAGAGATTTTGAAATTAGCCCATAAACTTAAAACCTGAGCCCTAAAGATCAGGGGGTGAATAAGCCATTAGGTACTTTGATTGTTTGGATTAATTTCTCTCAAAGGAACAAAAAGGCTTATTTGCCCATCGATGATCTCAGTGTTACCAACGTGTGCCTTTTGCCGTGTGTGTGTTTGGGTTTTTTTTTGGGAGCGTGTTTTTGCGGCTTCCTTCCCGTAACTAGGTACCCTGGTTTTTCTACCTTTTCTTTTGTTTTTCTGAACGTGCGTTACTTGTGAGCAGAGAGCGATGGCGGAGCACTTCGATCTGCCTTCCACCATCGCCATTCTTCCTTTCCGCAATAAGGTCCTCCTTCCCGGTGCCGTGATCGGCATTCGTTGCACTTCAGCTGCCGAGTAAATGCGCCTTCCTTTCTTCTTCTTCTTGTAGTTTGTTTTTCCCCCCTTTTTGGGTGCCTGGGGGAGGGGGCTTGATGTATTTTGGTCGCTGGAATTTGAGAGAATTTTGTGTGATTGCGCGAGAACGTCTTCCATCCTGTCTGCCAAATTCTCAATTCTCTTCTTCTCTCTCTCTCTCTCTCTCTCACACACACACACACACACATGCAATTGAAGTATCAAGAGAGGGAGAGGGAAAGTGGTCACCTTTGCAGAATTTCCTATCCAAATTCTTGAGTTTGCACTGGGATTTTGCCAAGAGGAGTACGAGTAGCAGTAGGAGGAGGAGATAGTGTTGGTCACAACTTACAGTTCGTCTGAGGATTATTATTGCTAGGGTTTTGAAAGTGGATGATGATGCCTTTGGAAAGACTGATTTTGTGTCCAATTCTTCCCCTCAAAGACTCTCTGAAGTCCCCCTTAAATCCCGTATTTCACATTAGTCATGATATCACCATGTTATAGCCATGATAGTACTTGTGCCTTTGCGGGATTTTGAACTCATGATCATTTGAAGTGGCCATTTTGTTGGCTTGTTTCTACTTTTGTGGTTCATTGTGCTAATTCGAGAGGTTGTGTCATTTGTCTTTGCGAGCTTCTAGTCTAGTGATATGCAATTGGTATCTCAGATTTGGTCATGAGACATTGTCCTGTATGGATTGTTATTATGATGTGATATGCTCTGTTTGTGTGCACTCTGTGTGTGATTGTCAATTGTTAAGGAGGTGTTTGTGTGTTTAGTGTGCGATTGGTCGAGCGGGAGCTATGGCAAAAGAAAGAACTTGAGGGGTTGATTGGAGTTGTGCCAATGCATGATAGTCAGGCTTCTGAGCAGCCTTTATCTCCAAGAGTCTCTGGATTGCAATCTATACCAGAAGGTAAGAACCTTTGTCTAATGCATAACTGATTTAAAAACTCCTTTATCTCCAAGAGTCTCTGGATTCCAATCTCTAGTGGAAGCTAAGAACCTTTGTCTAATGCATAACTGATTTAAAACTTCTGTGATGGGAGAATTTCAACTGCTGGAGGTTTTTCCTCATTTTCAAGCAGATTTGAGGTGACCTGGTTGAGCCATCAGAGCTTTTACAGAACAGACCATTAAGGCTGTCGTCATAGTATTGAACTTATTGAAGATGTTTCTCTGGTGCAGGTACAGCAACCGGAGGTGGGGGGAGAGAGAGTTCTGGGGCAGCACGAGTTCCTTCAGATTTACAACCCCCTCTGGACCAACCAACTGGAGGTGGTGAGAGAATTCACTGGCATCCAAGGTACCTTCTCTTTCCTGAGTTTTTGTCACAAACATTTCTGTGGGGCTCTGAGGTATGATTTCATTAATGTTGTGTTAGAGTACTGGGATAGAACATCACTAAAACTCTCTGTTTGAGGGAAAGTAGAGTGATGCTTTATTTTATGGAATTATTGGATCAGGGGTGTTGCAGCCAGAGCGCTTGCGCTACAGCAGCACATGGAGAAGGTGACTGGCCGTGTGACATACACAGTGATTCTTGAAGGATGGTGCCGATTTGGTGTGCAAGCGTTAAATGCATGTGACTTGTACAACACTGCTAATGTGACACAGCTTGATTATACCAAATCTGGTACTTCAATGTTTGCTATCAACCCTCCACAAGATTAGGGTTTGTAAACCCATTGATCATCTTATCTTGCCTTGTACTTAGCGTATGTCAATGTTGTTGCCCTGTTGTCAAGAACAGGAATACAAGATATGTCTGCCAAGCAGAAAGTGGAAGGCTGAGTGTGTTGTGTTGGGGCATGGTTTGGGGTGATTGTCATTTTCGGTCTAGAGATGGAACAGGCTGAGAATGATCCTGAGGTACAAGTACTTGCACGCCAGTTCAAATCTGTGGCAGGAGATTTAATCTCTCTTCTTCAGCAGGTGCTTACTACTTTTCTGCTTGTCTGCATTCCAAATTTTGCATTGTGAAGCTCACCTTACTCTTGTGTTTATTTATGGGAAAGGACTGTACAGATTTCTACCTGCCTGGTGTGCTGCAGAGTTTTCCCCCATTAGGAGCGTTTGCAGAATAGGATTCTGTGTGCTGGGATGTATGTTTGGATTGGAAGCTTGAGACTCACCATTGGCTTTATCAGATGTTTTTTGTATGCTGTTATTTTATCAGAAGCACAAGACATTGGAGTCTACCAAGCTGCTGCTGGAGACTGCAGCAGCACACAGGTTGGCAGACATTTTTGTTGCCAGCTTTGAGGGGAGTTTTGACAAGCGCCTTGCCATGCTTGATGCTATAGACCTTCGAAAGCGCCTTTCAAAGGCTATTGAGATCATCACCCGACATGTTCAGGTGTTCTTCTCTTCTGTGCAGATTATTTGTAAATGTCTGTTCTTCCAACTGATGGCTGTGAATTGAAAAATTAACAAAGTGGCTTGTTTGGGTGTTTTGCACAGGCTCTCAGAGTAGCAGAGAAAATATCATCAAAGGTGGAAGGACAATTATCTAAGTCCCAAAAATCTGTGCTTCGACAGCAGGTATAGAGCCTCAGCCATGTCCTATCTAATTTGTAGCCAAGCTGCATGCAGTTGCAGGTTTATAGATCATTACATGTGCAGTATATAGGTGCCAGAACAACCAAGGAGAATGACAAAAGCTGATTCAACAGATAAGGGCCATAACAGACGAGCTGGGGGATAATGATGATGATGAAGATGATGTCGTTGCGCTAGAAAGAAAGATGCAAAGTGTTGGCATGCCTGCCAATGTTTGGAAGCATGCTCAAAGGGAGCTCAGGTAATTCAGTTCTTGAAGCTATCACTAACAACATGGATTGACTGCAACTTCAAGGTTGTACTTGCCAGTCTAGGTTGTTAATGTAAACTTGAAACCTGAAAAGAATTGAATCTAGAATGCTTGTCAGCTGAATTGAGAAGTAACATGCATGAACAGGTCTGTGCTCTGTTACATTGTAGGTATTATTTTTTTGTATTGTTTGGGGTTTCAGAGACTGCTTTATTGAGCATTTTGTATTCCTGCTAAGGTGATGGATCACAACTAATGGAACACTTGAAACAGACGATTAAGAAAGATGCAGCCACAGCAACCAGGCTATGGTGGTTCCCGCACTTATTTAGAGGTGCTAGCAGAGCTGCCATGGCAAATCAGCAGTGAGGAGCAGGAGATTGATCTGGTGGCTGCAAAAGAGCAGCTAGACAGTGAGCACTATGGCCTTGCTAAAGTGAAGAAGCGCATTATCGAATATCTGGCTGTCCGCAAGGTCTCTTCCATGTTATTTGCTCTAACTCATGGTTGCAGGATTGGTTGTTTTTTATTATCTGTTTCTGGATATAAGCAACTTTGTATACTGTCTAGATGGGAAGTTTGGTTCAAGTTCTATTCATTTTGTGATGAGGCTGAAAGTTCAAAAACTTTTGGATTTTTGACAGCTAAAGCCAGATGCTAGAGGGCCAGTTCTTTGCTTTGTGGGGCCACCAGGAGTGGGCAAAACCTCATTGGCATCATCAATTGCTGGAGCACTAGGGAGGCGGTTCATTCGCTTATCACTTGGTGGGGTGAAAGATGAGGCTGACATCAGAGGGCATCGCAGAACCTACATAGGAAGCATGCCAGGCCGACTTATTGAGGGCATCAAGGTAGATTTATGTTTCTTGTAGCTTGTAATCTGCAACAGGCATAGGATGTTACAGGTTTTGATGTGTTTTGAGAGCTAATGATGCTTCATTGAGGTTTATGGGTGCAGAGAGTTGGGGTAAACAACCCTGTAATGCTTTTGGATGAGATAGACAAGACAGGGGCTGATGTCCGTGGTGATCCAGCTGCAGCTCTGCTTGAAGTTCTAGATCCTGAACAAAACAAGACATTCAATGATCAGTATCCTGTTCCATATTCTGTACAATGATTTGTCATAGTTTCTGGTATCTACATGTGAATTTTTATCTTTAAAAGTTGGATTGAGCTTAACTCAAATTGCAACCAGCTACCTCAATGTGCCATTTGATGTATCGAAGGTGGTGTTTGTTGCAACTGCAAACAGAGTTCAGACCATGCCAGCACCTCTCTTAGATCGAATGGAGGTCATTGAGCTGCCTGGTTACACACCTGAAGAGAAGTTGTGTATTGCTACTCGACATCTTATACCCCGTGTCCTTGAGCAGCATGGTGTCACAAACAGACACATACAAATTCCTGAGGTATTCTGATGCCTTCCTGGCCTCTCTTTTTTCATTGAGTTTTAGGTGAGATGGGCATCACCTTTGAGTTTGTACCGTTGTCTTTCTGAGTTCAGAGGATTTAAATCATAGTGAAAGGAGGATACTGATGGATTGAGCACTAATTAGGTTATGTGGTCATGATCTTGGCAACAATCACAGCTCACCTATTACTTGAGTTTACCTGATGTCCCACTATGAGAGATGCTCATTAGATCATTGAAGTTATTAGGCACAGGCTTCAAATATTGGTGTCTGGGTTTATCAAGAAGAGGTTCATCAGTAACTAGCATCCTGCCCAGCTCAGATAGGTTTGACCTCATGGAAGGATATTTAAGTTCACATGGCATTGTTGGGATGTGTAAAGCCAATGGTTGAGCTCATAATTCAGCGATACACCAGAGAAGCAGGGGTGCGGAATTTGGAGCGTCACTTGGCAGCACTTGCTCGAGCAGCAGCAGTTAAAGTGGCAGAGAGCGAGCAGTCAATGAAGGTGACAAGGGACATGACACCAGAGGCATCACAACTGATGGATCATTGGGGAGGTGGAGGAGGGCTCGGGGAAGGAGGTGACGTAGAAATGGAAGTAGAGGCTGTGGGCATTAGTGGTCAAAAAGTTGCCAGTGCCTTGATGGATCTAGAGCCTTTGATTGTTGATGAGGCAATGCTTGAAGTAGTGCTCGGGGTAAAGCTCTACTAACCCATCATTCTTGAAGATGAAACCTTTTTACTTGACTTTGTATATATATATCTAACTTGTCTGGATGGAGTTGTTTGGTGTTGTTTCAATCCTGGGATGTGCTAAGACTCTTTGAGTATGTGACAAGCGGTCTGTGGATATGCAGCCACCCAAGTTTGATGGGAAGGAAGCAGCTGAGCGAGTCGCAACTCCAGGTGTTGCAGTAGGTTTAGTATGGACAATAGTTGGTGGTGAGGTTCAGTTTGTGGAGGCCACAACAATGCTTGGAAAGGGGGATCTACATTTGACAGGACAACTGGGAGATGTCATCAAAGAATCAGCGCAAATTGCTCTGACCTGGGTGAGACAATCTAAACTCTGAAAACTTCTGAAAACATGCTCCCCACTTTCTGGCTTTGAAGTTTGTGAGGATATAGACAGTGTTGTGCAATATATCCTTCAAGCTTGAGGCATATAAGCTCAAAGGTTCATGCTTTTGATTGGATTCAGATTTAACAATCAGGCTTGTTTGGTGTAGGTTCGAGCTAGAGCTGCAGAGCTGAAGTTGCCGATGGCTGAAGCAGGGAGCCTACTCAAAGACCGTGACATCCATATCCACTTTCCAGCTGGAGCTGTTCCAAAAGATGGTCCATCAGCAGGTGTGACGCTAGTTACTGCTTTGGTGTCTCTGTTTGGGAAGCGCTGTGTACGGGCTGATACAGCCATGACTGGTGAAATGACTCTGCGAGGGCTGGTTCTTCCTGTTGGTGGCATCAAGGATAAGGTACTTGACAGGCTACATGCTTCCATGTCTTGGTTATTCTTGTCCCAAGAACTAATCCATTTTTACATCTTCATCCATTTGCTACTCATGATTTCAGTTTGATTGTCAGCCATTCTTCTCCTCTCATGCAGGTGTAAAATAGCAATGAAGTGAAATGATAAACTAAAACACAACCTAGTTTTCTGTGCCTAGATTGTTGCAGTTTTTGCCACCAATTCTCAGTCTTTTGTGGTTCTTTAATGCAAGAGTAGAAGAAGTGTTGTCACTGCTTATTAGAAAAAAAACTGAGAAACTCAAGCAGGTCATGCTCAACACAAAGTGAATAATCTTGTTCCTGAGATCTACTGGTTTCACAGATACTAGCAGCACATCGATGTGGCATAAGGAGAGTGATACTGCCAGACCGTAATAGAAAAGATCTACAAGAGGTGCCTGCTGCCATCATTGCCAACATGGAGGCAAGTTTTCTCAGCTTAAATGAAATCAAAACTCTCTGACTATATCAATCTCTGCAGGCAATCCTTGTTGAAAATGTGTTGCGGAACCAAACTGTGATGTAGCAGCACATTCCAAAGTTAGTTGTGATGGTACTGTTTGTCTATGCCTCAGCTTGTAAGTCTCTGGTGTTTCTCATGTGGTGGAGGAATATCTTAACAGATACTGCTGGCGAAGCGAATGGAGGATGTTTTGCACCAAGCTTTTGAAGGAGGATGTCCGTGGAAGCCAGCATCCAGGTTATAGCAAGGTTTGGCAGATAGCATGGTACATTGTAACATTAATCTAGTTTGTTTCCAAGGTTTTGCAAGCTCTTCTTCCCTCATCAAATGAGGAGTCTGTGAACTGGGCAAATTAGTAGATTTGAAGAGCTGGATTCCCTCTTCTTCATCATGAGAAGCGCCCAGGCAACAGACTGCCTGAATGAAGGTTCCAATGTAGTGCTACACCCAACAAATTGCATCAATGATACAGATGCAAAGTTGGAGCATCTGCAGTTTGTAGCTCTGCATGTAAGTAATTGTGAGCTTCAGAATTAAATCCATTTTTTTGGAAAGGCTGTAGTATCTAGAGCTTGATTCATGTCTTCATACGGGACTACTTTGTGCAAAAATAGACATTGTAAAGCCTCTCTGATCACTGAACTCTACTTCTTCCTTTCTGGACTACTGTTGCAATAGGAATGCAAAACTGTAGGTTCACATGTTTTCCAACCTTCTCAAATCTTTGGATAGCTCTGCTGTTGAGGACTTCTCAAGATTTGGTTTTGGTAGTCTCTTTCCGTGTGCAGAGACTTTGCGGGGTTTCTGAGATGATGCTCTTATGGAATGTGGCTTGAACCAAAAGTGATAAACAAACTATTCTTTCTGCAGTGCCTACTGAGGCTGAGACTGGGAGGCAAAATGCTTCTCATCTGTTGAAATCATCAATGTTCCATGATGAGGATGGTGTAGTGTCATGTGGGAGAGGTGGTGGTAGAAATCGACTGCAGAAAGTATGAAAGATATCTATCTTTGCAAAGTTTTCTCTTCAGTAAAGGGAGTTCAGAAGATCCATCTTCACCTAGAACCAGTTTCTAAATGTCTCAGAATTGTGAAAGATCATGTTAGGTGTTATGGGTAGTAGCAAACAAGATGCCTTTGGATATCTCAAGGAAGGACTGAAGTTTTGATGACATGAAGGACCAAACATGTTTTCTTCCTGAATGTGTTTTCCTCTTCCAAACTGCAGCAGAAGATTCAATATCATGTCAGGTGTTATAGGTAGCAAATGAGATGCTTTAGCATTTCTCAAGGAAAGATGGAAGTTTTGACATGGAAGGACCGAAAATGTTTTTCTTCCTGAATGCTGTTTTCTCTTCTGAACTGCACAAGATTCGGTATCATGTCAGGTGTTAGATGTAGCAAACAAGATGCTTTTTGGATTTCTCGAGGAAGGACTGAATTTTTGATGAATTGAAGGATCAAACATGTTTTCTTGATGAATGCAATTTTCTTTTCTGAACCAACTGCATGAGATTCATTTTCATACTAGGTGTTTTAGGTAGCAAACAAGATGCCTTTGGATTTCTCAAGGAAAGACTGAAGTTTTGATAACATGAAGGACCGAAAAATGTTTTTGTTTTCTTCCTGAATGTTTTTTCCTCTGCCCAACTGCATGAGATTTGTTGTTCAGGATCCTTAAAACAAAAAGATGAAGCTAAGTTTGTGGATTTACCAAGAGGCACAAAGGTGAGCAGACAACAACTGGCCTATAAATGTATAGCACCGCTACTGATTCCTCCAAGCTCATGAGGCCACATGCAAATGCCATCATGACTGGGGATCATCATGAACTTCCTCTCTCAATTGCACCAGCGATGGAATGCCTGCGTGCACAAAAAAGATAAGACTTACATATGACACAAGGTTCCAGATCGAAATCTTATTGGTTGGAAATGTGAATATGCTGCTGCGAACTGCTGCTTCAAGCATTTCTTAATAGGAAACATTCAATTCTGAACTGCAGATTGTTGAAAGACAGAAACAAGACAGAGGGCCCAGGGGTATTTATAAACATGTGAGTGCCACTTCTGTACGAGAAACAAGTTTGTTGATTTTAAGGGAGGATATGAATTGAAGTTGCACTTGTGAAACATTTTGTAAACTTAAATGTTCTGCATTTTTGTGATTTAAATTCAATGCTCCATATGGTTCACATTTCATGACATATTTTAATAGATAATAAGACCAATATGAAGGAGTAGTGCGTTGGATGTAGAGGTGAGCACCCCATAAAAGAAGCAATGATGCATGGTATGGCACAACATTGTGGTCTTCATATTTTGGACAATGATATTCCCAATGATTAGTGTAGTTGTTAAATTTAAATTGTTGATACAGTTGTGCATTGAATGGAAAACCATGTTTACATTGATTTCTAGATTCATTTAAGATACATCTATTTCCACATGTGTGGAGTTGTTTTTTCATTACAATTTTGTAAAGTGAGTTTTGCATCCCATCTGAGGGTTGTATAAATTCTTTTTTTTTTTCATCAAATGTTGCAGGAATAAAGGCAAAAATTTCATTAGTGATGTTTTCAATGTCATTTTTTACAACCCAAAGAATGATGTGTGCATGAAGTGAACCAAGTTGTTGAATTTTGTAACATATTACATATTCTTTTATAGTGCCAAGTAAATGTTGTGATGATAATAAGAGTTTTTGCACGAATTTTTCAACCCTTGTATGGAATAGTATGGCACATTCCACTGGGCAATCTTTCTAATCTAATGATGTACGTAAATGTTTTACAATTTTTTCAATATCAATAATTTGTTCCCAATGTAATGAACTCATTTCATTAGTTGTCAATGTTATAAAAAAATGTGGCATGCCAAATTGTTCAACCATGCATAAAAGATTTTGTAATTGTGTTTTGTGCCATCAAAGAGTGCCTTGTATGTTTGTAGGACGATTATAGTGAACAACTTGTTTAACGACATCTTGTTTAGTCATTTTTGGGTTTCATATTTTACTTGCCTTCATATCTTTTTGAAGGCATGTTTTTGAAGTTTCTTTAATGAATTGGAATGGTTGATGTAGATCATACATAAGAAGTAAGTATGGCTTGTATAATGTAAAATGTGAAAATAATGTAGTCATTTTGTATTATAAATATTCATTAAAAGATATAATACCATCATAAGCTCCATGTCCATGTGGGAATAAAAAAGGAAATAATGCCATTTCAAGTGACAAGCTTTGTTTTTTTATATTCAATGTGGTTTCTCTTACGACTATTGTTTCATATTGTTGTTATTCTTTATTTGTTTCAGGTTCTTCCACATGTTCAATTATGTAATAATATTTTTTTGGGATGTATTATGAATTCACATGTCAAATAAAAGGGTTAGGTTATATATTGGTTTTGGAATGTCCATGTTTGGGAATGTTATGTTTTATGTAACTTGTTTTTCAATTATATGTTGTATTACATCTGACATGAGGATGCACATGTTACTTTTTTAATGTGGTTGTTCAAATATGGTTTTGTATGTTTTGAAACCAAGTATTTGATTGCATGTTTTGTGATAGTAATGGTCTTAATAAGGTACCTATTTTTTTGCATTAAAATTGTGATTCAAGATGCCATCACAACTTAATAAAGGACTATTCAATAAGTTAGTTTCTATTATTTGACCTATAGTGAAACTTCAATTTTGTAATTGCATCTGTAATGTAATATTGAGAAAATATAATAATTGCACATGGATTGGGTGTGTAGAAAGCAATGTGGCCATGTATGATGGTGCTTGGTACACTACATATGTTGCATTCCAAGGTTTTTTTTGGTTTGAATGACATTTGTTGCAAAGGTACATGAGTTTTCCATTATTGCAAGTTGTGTAAGTTGCCATCATGACATTTGCCATTGCATATGGTGTGCAACCCATTTGTTTCTCTGATGTATTATTGTATTTGTTATATAATGTTTTGTAATGTTTTTTCTTATTAATGAGCTTCACAACTTCACAAATTGCATAACATTGCATTTTTTGAAAAAGGGAACAAACTTCTATTGTCCATTTTTCATATAATTCATATATTGACTTCAAAGCTTGACCATAAGGTTGAAATTTTTTTTGTTGTTGTTTTTTCATTTTGTCATAAATATTTTGTTTAAACTTCATTTTGAATTTTCTTGAGTTTTTATATTGGACATATATTTTTTATATTTATTGTGCAACAAACAAATGTAAGGCAAAAAAAAAATTTATGGTTATTTTTTTGGAAACATACCTGCATAAAATGAAACGTAAAGCTTAATTTTAGTTAGTAGTAATGAATAAGATAGGAAATGAGTACCTAGGTTTTTAGTAGTTTTTAAATTTTGAAACATTTAAAAAACCAAAAATGAAATGTTTTAAAAAAATACAATTATCTCCACAATACTTGTCAATACCAAACACCGATTGTCATAGACCCAAGTTTGATTGTCATCTCAAAATCTACACTTTGAGTTACATCCTAGGCATCTAACAAACATAAAAACATAGATTTAGAAGAAAGGCAACATTTGACACCAACCCACCATTTTGAGAACACATAACCATCTCAATATTAAAAGGCTTATCCACTGGATAATATATCTTATAAATTCATATATGAGTGAGAACAAAACCATAATACCAGCCAAACATGAAAAGAGAGAATGAAAAGCATGACAAAAGTCAAATAATGGATAGCTAGCTTTGTTCAACGAGTGCCTTCATGATACAACGCTTGTGAAAAGATGTTCTTCATCCAAAGAGCCACCATTCATCAACCAAGGCAAACCCCAGGTGAGATAATGTGACTTCTTCCTTTTCAAAATAAAATAAGTCAGTATGCATGAGTTAATGGATGGTAACAAACAACAGCCAACACTCATTTCCCATGGACATAACTAAGTTTGAGTGTGGAACTACTATCCAATAGACTTTTCAAATGCAATAGAAAATATGCTAATGACTTTTTCTAACATGGATAACATAGTGATATATGTTACAAGTCTGAAAGAAGTCTTCTAACACAATGAAACAAGAATTACTTAAAATTAAATTTATCGCACTCAGGCGTGATATGGATCGTTTCATTAGGGACTATGCTTGTCTTTTCCACAGTAGACCATTGGGAGATCATTTATCCTTGTCTTTTTGAATTCAAATTTTTCAGGCATTGTGTTAGTGTTACTTTTCAACGTGCTTTTAGCCTCTAATATAGAGAGAAAGATTGCATTGGTGCCTGATCCTTGTTCTAGACCTCCCATTACTATTAAATCTCATGATGCCTCCCATTACTATTAAATCTCATGATTTGCATGCAGGTGACATTAGAGGTGTTGTGGGTGAAATAGCTTCCTACTACGAGAAGGACTAACTCTCTCCCTTTTTTTGGTTCTTGTGGGCCGTGCATCGTTTGGCCTTTCTTTGGCCTTCCCTTTTTGTCCCCCTGTGATGGTTCCAGCCATCATTCTTTTATTGGATTTTTGTGTTTTTTAGTTTGTTGACAACCAAACTAAAGAAAAAAAATACTTCCAGATGTGTCCTGGGAGGAAAAAAAAAGTTTATTATGTCATCAGGTAGCATTTGCAGGTTGATCACTCTTGTTTGATGAAGCTGGTTTTGAAAAATCAATGTTGCTTGCACCTAATGGTGGGCCAAAACTTCATCTAGCTGTGTTATGTTGTGTTATTGTATGTTTCAGTTTCTGAATTTCCAGATCTCTTAAGTTGTACCAATCCATTAGAGTTGGAACACAAGATTAGGTTGACATTCATTTTTCCTTCCCATCAGATTCCTTATGCTTAGCCTATAAGTTTGCTGCAGCCATCATCCTGTTCCTGCATTTGTTGCACTGTATAGGTATATTGTCAAAATTTGTTACCATACAAGACTTGCAAGCTCTTTTAAACTGTTTCTACTCCAAAAACTGTCTTTTTGCAGGATCTTTGAAGTCTACCAGCATTGTTAGATTGCATTTTAGTCACCCAGTTTGAGAGTGAGTCGTGTCTGCAATTCCCAGAGCTGATGTTGTAGAAAGATGCATCCAAATGCTGTGGTTTTGAATCAGGATTATGTGTTTTGCACTATTGTAAGCACAACATCATCATTGAATATCATAAAACACGTGGAAGCTCTACAAGGAAGGCCTATGTATCACGTGACAAGCAGAGGAAGGAGAGAAGAAAGCATTCCTTTTGCAAACATGATAACCCCTAACTGTTTGCAATATATCGCATAATGTGCCTGCATAACTATGTATATGTTCAACCGGTCTCTACTTGTGACATGGATTCTCTTTCCTACCTGTGAATGTGAGAATATTAACATCTACTCAAGATTAGCTAAAGTTGCCCATCTCACCTCAGAAGTAGATATATAATGATATACAGCACTCTGCACTAGATCGAAAACAGATGACAGAGAGGAATGTCAAGCAGATCAAGACCATACATTACCCTCAATATGCACCAAAAGAAAACAATAGGAATAAACTATTGTGCAAGCTGGTTTGTTAATGACTAATAAACCATCCATATCCATTTGCAATGCGATTTTAAATATTCAAAAACACAAGCTCAAGTCAAAGAGCCTTTGGGACCAACACACTTGCTGCATTCAGAAATATGAATCACTGAAGTACAAGCTTCAAGATACAGATGGAGAGTAGTATCCAAGGGAGACTTTTGCACATTCCTCATGTTAAATCTTACTTGGAAGAGTGAGGGTTGTGTTCCCCATAGTGAAGAATCTGTGATTGTACTGTGCTATTGGCACCATCCACACCCACCAGTGCATTGCAGCTTACACCATAAGTTTGAATGCCATGTTTAGTTGAGTATTGCATAAAAGTGTGCAACAACCAAATTGCAAGAGTTGCACATCATCAAGGCTGCTAGTGGTGTGAACATTACAATCCTCTCTGCATCAGAAGAAAGTCCCTGATGAGCTACAGTAGCATACACATAAGCCAAGCCTGCTCCTTCCAGAGCTTTGGTAGTGCAAGATGTAAGCACCATGGAATATGAATATGAATTATGCAGCATTTCCCCTGCTCCCTCACCCCATGTCAGATGAAGCATTTATAGTTTTCCTTGAATGGTTTTTGCAATTTCTGTTTCTCCCACAAAAGACCAAATATATTGTGGCAATATATTGTGAGCAAAATTCATGTCAAACTCTTCCATAGATCAGGTCCTCATTGTGAAAAAGTCTCTCTTCATGTCATCAGCATGCAGCTCTCAAGTCCAGAAAGTGAGCTGAAACCTCTTATGTTCTTTCACAGCAGAGCTCACAGGTTTTAAGTCCATGGATATACTCTTTCAAACTGTTTGTGGATGAATTTTCAGATAGCTCAAAGAACTCAAGAGTCAATTAGACTGCCTCATTAGCTTAAAATGTTAACTTTCAAACTCTTGATGATGGGACCGGCCATCCTGAGTGACAAATGCTTTGCAATGAGATGCATTCCATGTGTGGTCTATGAAAAGGGAGAGCGCATAATGCCCCTCAAAAGCAAGTTGCTTCATTTCCTGCAGCTTGAGTATATGCTCCTCAATTTTGTTTTCAATGGCAAACCTTTTCACCCTGCCAAATGCATCAATCACGCACTTGTGTTAAGTAGGTCATGAGTTAAGGACACTCAAGTTCCTATTCCTGGGGAACCACTGTGAACCTTGAAAGAGTTGACTCAAATGAGATATCTTTGCCAAAAATGATGCCTCTGTCATATTCTGCAATCTTATTACTGCATACATGCCATTAAGGATATTTTTGTGAACCTCATGTGGTCATGTTGTGAACATATAATTGTCTGCTTCAGAGAGGACTCCAATCGGAGAGCAGGTTAAGCAGTGAAGTACAAAAAACTGTAAACTGCAATTGTTGATCCATTGTTGCAACCTCCAGGTGATGTAACAATGACCCTAGTCTCTGGAGCATTCAGCAATCTTGCAAATTTCTACAGGTTCACAAAACTTCAGGAAAAGTCAGGTTCACAGGATCTGTATGACATCATTGCCACAGAATTCCATGGGAGCATCATTGGGGACTATCTCCTGAGTGATTCAAGGGTCCAACATCCCCTGAAGGCAGCATTAACTAGTTGATCAGAACTAGACCATTTGGTAATGGTTTTCTTTTGAGTGGGCCTTTTCTGCCTTTGACTGCTATGTTGTGGGTCTGCTAGGCTTGGAAGCATGTTCTGCCCCTCAACCTGGGATCAGTTTGCGGATAATTGTCCAGTTTGATGCTGCAATGATACAATAGCTGGGTCTGTCTGTACCTAGAGGTTCCCATTCTTCTTGGAAGCTTCTACCTTCTTGAGATCCAATCTATGCAGGATGCAGTCAGTCCAACAACAGAGCTCATGTTTAAACAGGTTCCACTTAAAAGTAACCCTCAGGCTGGTTCTGTTTAGTGAGAGCACTTCAGTCCTTCAACCTCTTTCCCATAGTCAGACAGTGAATGCCACTTCTATCTGCACTTTCAAATGCATGATGTGGTCTGTCAAAATATAGCTACTCACATAGCAATTCTCCATGCAGCAGTGACATCATATGATTCTGCACTTGTATAACCCCAGCCCATGCCTCATTATGTACCTTAGACATGGTCACAAGTGTCACTGGAGATTGTGGACCAAGTTTGTTTCTGCTGTTGTGCTGGAATAGGAAAGCATTGTGTCAGCCTTCACTGCAACCATGCACAAGAAATCCAAGTCTCTTGTTCAAAAAAAATTGTGCGTGGTTCCTTTCTGACAAAATGGATTCAGGTCAGTGGGTGTGTGGAAGAATCCCTAATTGTAAGCTGAAAGAGGCCAACCTTCTGGCATGACTCTAACCAAATTAAAGAACCAGAAACAGGGATTTAAAAGAAGGAGAAGAGAATAGCATTCCAAGTTGTCTTGGAGTTGGCAGCCCTGTGCAATTCTGGAATACTTACGACTCTCCCATTGACATGAGCTGCTAATGCTGCAAATAGAGGGTCATCTTTCGATCAATCCCACCTGGCATCAGCACTGAGCACATGCCTGGAGCACTTTCACTCAGAGCCATTTCTTTGTGGAAACTGAAACAGTAAATTAGACGATCATTATCTCATTGAGCAGGCTTTGTAGGGACAACAGCTGGAACAAAAGTCAAGCACTTGTGTCTTACAAGGACTGTGTTGAGCTGCATATGTGAGTTTGCAAATGAAGCCCTAGAAAAGTACCTTCAGAGAGGTGGATATGCCTGCAGCCTCCAAAGGGAAGGATGTCAAGCTATGCTGCTATAGCATCATCATCCTCATCATTTTAACTGCAATACCACTCCATGTGTCTATGGACTCTAAGGAGCTAGTTTCTGCCTGCAACGACAGCATGAAAAATTCAGTTTGAGTGCAACCTTGCACTGACAATCTCAGAGATGTGAGGAGCAGGAGAGGAGAATGTCAAAGGACATACCAGCAATGAAGAAGCAGGGACAGCTTGTAACTCTGCCTTCCATCCCCACAGCATCTGATGCATTTGCTCCTCCAACACTGCAACATCCTTCAACCTATTCTCCAACTGAGCCTGTTTTGTTTGTGACAGCATGTCTTGCAGATTATCCTCCACACTGTTGGTTACCTTTGCCCAAAAATAAAGTGATCTTTTCTGCTTTGCAGCTGCATCACTCAAGCTCCAACATCAGACAATTTCCTGACCAAAGTGCTCTCATGTTGACATCACAAAAATTTGAACACTGAATCATTGTTTTAATCACAGCTATGTATTCAGATTTTGTGGATGTGACCATGAGAGTACTTGGTTAGGCACAGAATCATTGTTCCAATCAGAGCTATGTTTTATATCAACTTTCTTCACCGCATTGAGAATAAGGACAGAACATAATGCCAGCCTACAAGGCAGCATCACACAACCAACAACTTTATTGCAGCTTTGCATTTGTGTACTTACTTCATAGGCTTGTAGTGCCCAAGATAATGAATGCAGTCCTGTGCCTGTTGTTCCACTGCTAGGTTCCACCATGGGTCCATCAGGAACACATGTGACGCAATTGTCAGATCCAGTGCTACACCACCTGCCTTCAGACTCATCAGAAACACCTGAAAGAAGCCAATCATCAAGGTTAGAAAATTCACATCTGTGCGATGTGGATGACTGTGAACTCCATCCATGAAAGATAACAAATGCGCAGGAGCTCTGTGCTGCAATTTAATGGATATATGTGATCTCTTACAATTCTTCGAAAATAAATTCAGCAAGGGGTCCTGTGAACACACCGCATTCTTGCTCAATTCAAGGAAGACCTAACATACTCTCCTACTGCCATAACACACTCTTGTGAACTTCAGCTTTTGGTCATGCCAATGCTTTTGTTGACCTCAGTCTCAAACACAAATCATACCAAAATATAAGATAAGAAATTGAGAAGGAGAAAGCCAAGTAAACAAAATAGGAGCCTGATAACTACAATCTGCGGGGAAGGGTGGATTACCTGACGAGCTTCAGCTGCAACCTCATCCGACTCATTGGCAACCGCCTGAGCAACTTCCAGCTGCTTCCTCAACATGAGGGGTTCATTGTTCCGAATGTCAAGCTCTTCTTGGAGACCCCACGCTGCAGCTTTCGTCAATTCAAGCTCTTGCTCCATTTGCAAGTCTTCGATCAACATTTCCTGGAGGACATTCATGTCAACATCTAAGGTTGTAACCACATCTACCTTCTATTTCAGCTCCCACCTCAGTGATTCCATCTCCATCCTTGCATCACCAAGGGCCGTCTCAGCTACAACAGCTCGCTGCTGCTACTGAAATAACTCTAAACCTTAGAATGCCACTGAAACAGGAACAAGTAAAGATGGGCAATGGGGCATAAAAAAAATAAAAATAAAATAAAATAAAAAACTTCAGTGAAGTACAGTCAAAATGTGTAATTACTTTTTATCGACAGGGTTCCAGCAAATCTTTTTTTCCCCCTACAACCCCCACCAATCCAGGTCTTGAGATCTCAATTTGAGGACAGGGAGACGTGGCCTCACGAGCATCCAGTACTTTTGGAAGGCGCTCAAGGCCTTCCCTTCAACCAAAAAAAAAAAGCAGCAAAGAAACACAAACGAAGAATATCGTAGTAGTCAGTCCATAGCCGCAGTGGTGAGATCTCCACCCCTTCTTCTTCCACCTTCTTTTTGTTATCTAGTGCAATTCGTTCATCCTTCGCACTGCAGTCATCATTTTTGCTGTGATCTTTTTTTGTTTTGAAATTTGCTGTTGAAGCTTTATTTTGTATGAAGCGTCATGTTTCTGTGACCTTCGCGTATATGTTTGTTTGTTTGCTTCGCAATTAATTGCGTGTTTTGACGCATCATCTCTGAAGAAACTGCAAGACGCACAGGCGGCGGAAAGAAGTTTAGAGAAGAACAAGTCGAGAACGGAAAGATTAGACTAAAAAAGAGAAGTTTTGTATCGGAACTCTCTCTTTTAATGTGATTCTTCTTGTGTGCATTTGAAAAGCACAAAGATGCAGACAGGGGGATTGTGTATGCAGAGAGTGAGAATTGCATTGCAGCCAGTAGTGATCTCTGCTGCAAAGCCTTCTACTGCTGCTGCTACTGCTTGCCAGAGTGACAACCTCATCAGCCAGAGGCAATTCTTCCGCTGTGGTGGTCTGTCATCGCTACAAATCCGACCTTTAGCTTCGGTCGCTGAGGCTCCTCTTTGGCGTCACAGATCGATGAGTACCGTGCGGGTATCTGTGGAAGAAAATGGTAGTTCTACTGATTTGTTTCTTCCATAAGACTTCGCATTCTCCCTGCGATTTCATTCTTAGAAATTTGGACAGGTTCTTGTTGTACAGAGCTTTTTTGGCAGTAATCTAGAATGGAGTGCTAGGCGAAGTGAGAATGGAAAGCTAGAAGAAGAGTCACAATAGTCCATCAGTCAGTAGAGTGTTCTGATTCATATCCGATTGAACTTCGCAGGAACGCCCGTAGCGCCATTCTTGACTGACGCTGCAAAGCTGATAGACAGTGCCAAGACATTCATTTTCGATTGCGATGGTTTGATTTTCTTTTCCCTTCAGTTTCTTCTTCCTTCCTTCCCGGTATTTCTGTCTGCGCGTTTTGCGCTCGTAATAAGGATCAACTAGCTGATCAACTACTAGTGATTTTCTGCAGAGAAAAATGATGTCCTTCAACAGAAACTGCAATCATTGTTGGATCATGTGCATCTTCACCATCCTTCAAGGAGTGCAGCCAGCTTTATCAATAAGCACCATGTTTCTCTAGGGACCTACCTATATACAGGGATTGTTCACTATCTTCTTCTCAGCAATGAATCTGAATTTGAGTTCTCAGCACTGCAGTAACATGCTCTGGGAGAACTTATATTCCAGGAAGTATTTGATTGTGGAAAGGGAAATACGCCTTGAATGACATTCATTCTTAATGTGTTAGAAACATTGGAATGATTGGAGATTTCACGACCTCAACTCGAAGAAACAACTTCTGGACATGCCATATTTGCTAGGTTTTGTCCTGAAGACAAAAGCCGCAATTGTGCAACAAGAAACATCAAGTTTCTGGACATGCCATATTTATTATTAGGTTTTTCCCAAAAACAAAGTTGTCATTGTGCAACAAGAAACATCAAGTTTCTGGACATGCCATATTTGTTTAGTTTTGTCCTGAAAACATAGCCGTCTTTGTGCAACAAGAGACATCAAGTTTCTGGACATGCCATATTTGTTAGGTTTTGTCCCTTAAACGAAGCTGTAATTGTGTAAAGCTGCTTCCTTTAACTGAAAGTTTCTTCAATTAAAGTGACAGCAGCGCATAAAACCCTTCCAAATTTTGATAAGAATCTGATACTAGTTTCTGGATGATGTGGGTTGCTCAATGCTTCTCATAGTTTCCATGTGCAGGTGTTATCTGGAAGGGTGACAAGCTTATTGATGGTGTTCCAGAGACTCTTGATATGCTGCGTAGCATGGTGAATCTTGTTTCCACCATGCTGCACTTTCTCTCAGAAGAACTATGGATAGGATTTTTCTATGGACATTCAAATTCTTTCATTTCCCATGCACATTTGATTTGATTCTGGTTTGGAAGTGTCATCCTTATAGGATTTGCAAAATTGATATGTAAGATCACAAGATGCAACTTCTGATCAAAGTTTTGGAGCTTGGTAGGGAAAGAAACTGGTGTTTGTGACCAATAACTCCACCAAGTCAAGGAAGCAGTATGGAAAGAAGTTTGAGTCACTGGGTCTTGATGTGACTGAGGTAAGTGCAGCAGAGTTCACTGTGTTTTTTGGCAGACCTTGCCTACAATATAGGTATGTTTCTTGATTGTATGGTATGTTTCTTGGTTCTACCCAATGAGTTCAACAAACTACGTACTGTGCTGCAGGAGGAGATATTTGCATCGTCCTTTGCAGCAGCTGCGTACTTGAAATCAATAAACTTCCCTTCAGACAAGAAGGTACAGGCATTTCTCTCTCTGGACAAACTTTATGAACAGCTGAATTTTAGTGTTCTTTCCTGAACACAAATTAAGGGAAACCAAGATAATAAAACCATTCTGAATGGGCAAACAGCAAGGTTAGTCAATGTTTTCACTGTATTTATTGCTTGGGGGGAATGTTGAATGCATTACCAGGTGTATGTTGTTGGTGAAGCGGGAATCCAGTTGGAGCTCCAGCAAGCTGGCATCAGTTACATTGGAGGCCCTGTACTTCTCTCTCCTTTGCCAGTCCTAACTTATCTTTGCTACTTATCAACAGTGCCAAAGTACTGTGCATCTAGTATTCATCTCAGTCCTCCTTCCAAATTCTCTTTTCACCTCTTATGGAGGTTGTGCCAAGAAGCATGCCAAATCTGAAGGTTTTCATCTGATAGTTGGGTGTGTAATTGGGCTGCTGGATTTCCAGGAAGATGGGGACAAGAAAATAGACTTGGCACCAGGTCATTTTATGGAGCATGACCAGGATGTATGATGTCTCCCCTTTCTCGTGTGTATGCATTATGTGCTTTCAATTTTGCTATTTGTTAGAGCAAAAGCAAATATTCTTTAGAGTCAGAACATGTGTTCCTCAACAATCAATCTGATGTCTGTCATTGTTTCTATGACCTTGGGTTGTGATTGAGCTGAAGGTAGTGATGCTTTCTGTATGCTTTCTTCCAATGGAGATGTGTGGGGGCAGTTTGGTTTTTTCTTTATTCTTACTGAGATGAAAAGCCTTCCTGGGTGCAGGTGGGAGCAGTGGTTGTGGGATTTGATAGGAACATCAATTACTACAAACTTCAGTGAGTCTACTTTGTCTTTTCTGGCATTTTCCAGTTGCATAATTGGTTGGTGCTCACCAAGCAGCTTTCATATTTCATGATACACTGTAGGCCGGGGAGTGGAAGGAGAAAGTGTAGCAGTGTGTTGAAAAGCAGTTTTGGTAGTTTCTGGTGTATGGACATAGGTGTAGTATGTTTCCCTGCCAGAAAGAGAAGGGCCAAATTGTGTGACTAAATAAGTGCTTCTCTGGGACTATGATATAAGTCTCAGAATTGTATTCTTAAGTGATCTCATGAGTGACTTATTTTGTGGTGAGCAAAAACCTGACTAACTACAGGATTGTTGGCCAGGTATGCAACTCTATGTGTACGGGAAAATCCTGGTTGCCTGTTCATTGCCACCAACTGTGATGCTGTGACTCATTTGACCGATGCCCAAGAATGGGCAGGCAATTCTCTTCCCTTATATTATATCATGAACTGTTCTTCACATGTATACTTATCTCTAACCAAGGTGCCTCCAACAAATAAATTCTGTTAGTAATCACATAAACAGACACCCAGTTGGGTCTCACCTTCTGTAGGTCATTTTGCAAACTGAAGAGTATCTAACTGTTGAGTCTGCCTGCTTGCATTGGTAGCAAGAGATATCTACTTTGCCCCTTAAATTCTGTATAGGGAAGAGAGGGAACTGAAGGTGCTCATGCCACGGAAACATACTGAGAGGAAGAGTGAAACAGGAGGGGGAGCAATGGTGGGAGCAATAAAAGGTTCGACAAAGAAGGAGCCACTTGTAGTGGGCAAGCCCTCAACATTTATGATGGATTATCTTGCTTCAGAGTATAAAGTCTTTTCTTACTCTTCCCACCTCTCTGGCTCCTATATTTCTTCTTGACTTTGTGCAACACTTTGTGACCTCCAGTAGTGAAATGGCCATGCATTAATGCCTGCATGTCTGCTAATCATCTGTGCATTATTTTCTGTCTAGCTCACCTCTGGCTTTTTGACTTTATTTGGTTTGATTATCTTTTGTGAAGCTTATTCGTTGTTTGAGAGTTGCTGGAATATTTATTAACTCTATTCATGAACACTTTGCATGTGAATGTTGTCAGCAATGCTTCATGATCACAGTTTACTGGTCAGCTTGGAGCCCTTCTGAACCTGTGGTATCTTGACTTAGAATTCACTGTTTGAAACAAGGAGTCTGATATCTTGCATTTGTTGAAGCAGGCCTGAGGTAGAAGTTGCATGATGTTGTTTAAGCTTTTCTGATTTGTTTTGCCAGATTCAAAATCAGCAAGTCGGAGATCTGCATGGTGGGCGACAGGCTTGATACTGATATTCTCTTTGGGCAGAATGGTGGCTGCAAAACTTTGCTTGTCCTCTCTGGTATTCCACAACTGATTCTCCTTCCATTATTGTACATCCTCTGAGTACTACCACTTCTCTATTGTACTGCTTTACATGGACTGAGACAAAGAGCTTGTTTCTTTGTCATATAAATTCTCACAGGTGTTCTTGGTGCTCTGCAGGAGTAACAACTCTGGAGACACTCCAAAGCCCTGACAACTCCATCCAGCCTGATGCTTACACAAACCAGATATCTGATCTTCTTTCTGCCAAGAAAGTTGCCAGTGCTTGAATTCAAATAGAAGCAATAGGATGTTTGGAGCATACTAGGCATTTATGCTTTCCATTAACACTTTTGTAACAAAGAATTATTCAGGCCACGAATTTCGATCTTTTGTACTGTTTGCTGCATTGACCAACATGGCCTTCTAGGTGCAAAGTCACATGTGAACCACAATGTGTTCCAAAACGTATATTTGAGCTTTGAGCTTTGAGCTTGCTCTATTACCACTTCTGGTCCTTCAATATCTGACTGGCTTTGACAGATGGTTCCACCTTGGTGGCATTGAAGTCTCCTGGACACTGCCTGGGTCTTGAAGTAATGAAGAATTATTGTGTTGATCAGTGTGGTGAAATCGCAAAAACCATTGAATGTCTACCCAAGTAGAGAGCACAAGTGGAGAAGGTATGACTGCTGGAATGTGATTCATCTACATTTTCTGAACTGTGATTGCTTGGACATTGACTGGAAAAGCTGTACAGTGTACATGGGAGAGATGAAGGGGACATCATGTGCACATTTTCCAGTTTTGTATTCAGATGTAAGCTTTGTGAATGCTTAGTTTGTTGATAATACAAATCAGAAATTCCTTTGGTTTGAGAGCATTAGAAATCATCATCAGCTTTTCTTCTGATGGGCTAAATTATCTCGTCACTTATTGTCTGGTTTTGGGCAAGGTACTTTGACTCCATGCGGATTACACAACCCCGATCAAGGATCTGTTGGAATTGTGTAGGACAACTGTGGTTTCTATGATGCTTCATGTTCGGATCCATCCTGAATTTCATTGCTTAACTGGTACATGTTCTTTTGTTTCCCACTAAATAATACATCAGAACGAAGATCTTGGATTTTAGAGAATTTTCATGGACAATGGCAATATGAATCCCAGTTCAAACCCTTTCATGCCTCCTTGAAAGCTAGAAAGTTAGAAGAATATGGACTTTTTTCTTTTTGCAAATGCACAGAACCTGGGAATCATATTAAACTGGAATTCATTCCACAAGTGAGTCAGCCAGTTACACTAACATCTGATCTGCTACTTTGCAAAGAGCCAGAGTCAGCTTGTGGTGGCAATTTTGCTGAGGTATAGAGTACAGACTTTCTCAAAATACTCTTCAGTATTTACTAGATGTGTCAAGCTTAAATGTGTTCCATAGTTGGGGCTCTATGCTTGTGGGAAACAAAAGAGATTTGAGGCTCAGTCACACAACAACACACTATTCCAGACTATCGGACCCTCCTCTTTTAGATGTTGTGCATCTTTCACAAACTGAAGGCATTTCTTAAAACCCAAAATGCCTTCACAAATTGAAGTGTGCAAGTGCAAGTTCAAATGGCCAATAGATGTTTGCAACTCTTGGTAATTAAAACATTTGAAAACATGTGAACAAATCAAATTATTGGCATCATCTAGTTAGAGATGGACTGCAATTCTTGGTACTTGAAACATGTGAACAAATCAAAATATTGGTGTCATTTGGTTAGAGATAGAGATAATTTTTGCAATTTCATGCATTTTGACAAATTGATGTTTTGGAGTGAAATCAATTGGTTAGTAGACATAGGTAATTTTTGTAATTTCATACATTTGGATAAATTGAAGTTTTGGAGTGCACTCAATTGACCAACAGATGTAAATATTTTTCATAATTATTGACAACATGATAAATTGAAGTTTTTTAATGAATCAATTGATCAATAGATGTAGGCAACTATTGCAATTGCCAATAACTTGACAAATTGAAGTTTTTTAATATCATCATTTGTCCAATAGATGAAGTCAATTCTTTCAATCGTCAACGACCTAATAACTTGAAGTCTTCAAACGCACTTAATTGGTTGATAGATGTAGGTAATTTTTATAACTTGGAACAGTTGAATAAATTAAAGTTTTGAAATGCATTCAATTGATCAATAGATGAAAGAAATCTTTGGAAGTTACATGTAAACATATCAATATTTTGAAGTGCACTTAGTTGGTCAATTGATGTAAGAAATTCTTCCAACCACCATGATGTTGACAAATTAAAATTTTGAAGTGCATTCAATCGGCCAATAGAAATAAGCAATTTTTGTAGTTGTAACAAATTGAAGTTTTAGAATGCACCTTGACCCAAATGCTGTATTTGGTCATGATTGTTTAAAATCCCATCCATTGTAATTTTAACAAGACAATTATCTTTCAAGTTTTACACTGCCAATGGAGCAAGTAAACTCATGTACATTATTATATGAAAAACACATACAATTATTGGTCAAAAATCCATTAATCTTGAAATACCAAAGGGAAATTAAATTGTACAAAGGAAAGCTCACCATGAAACCATCACATCTTTGTATTCTCCAGACACTGAAGCTTGAGCAGTTTCAATGGAGACCGACGGCATCTTGATCACAATAGAGACATAATCAACCTCTTCCTTCCTTTTTGCCTGCTGTCCCAACATAACCATACCTTTCTTCTCCATGCTTTCACTTGAACCTCACACAATCATCCCCTATGCTGCTGTCTGCCATTCCATTATTTTCTCTTCAGAAACTTTCTTTCAATTATTTACTCTCCAAAATCCTTGAAAGGCATGGAGTTTGTGTTAATACTGAACATACTTGCTGTCTTTGCCCAATTTGTAAGGAGGAGGTAAAAGCAAAAAGCTCAAGATGTAGGGCGACATGACAAAGAGGGTGGGGAAATCAGTAAATTGTTATGAGCCTCTGAATTCAATGGCTCAATGGCTTGTAATCTTGTGCAAGAACTCAGAATGTAGGAAGAGAAAAAGGAAAATCAAGGAACTGAAATTTGTGGATAAGAGTTCAAATTTGCAACTAGACAAAGGTGAAAATTAAAGAGGCACAGGCTTTCAAAATACATGGACAAGAACAGCTCCAATGCCTTATGCAGAATTAGTGAATATTGAATACCTTTACAATATATGGCCAAGAAGAAGTTTCATAACTTAAGAGTTTTAGAAGGGACTAAAGAGATGGTTTGGGTCAATGAAAAGCTGTTGGGTATCTGTCAATTGCTTGTCTGACAAGACAAGAATGTCACTGACTCAAAACCATAGCACGTGTATGGGGAGTATTGTACATACCTGTACGTGTTAGGTAGATCTTAACTGATGGAACTAGGCCTCGGGTTTGGAAGAAGATTTTGTTCAGTGCTCCAAAGGTCATCTGTGGAACCCAACTTCCACTCTCCCAATTGATTCTATAAGAGTGCAGCACTCAGACCCAAAGAATCCAGAGATGTGGTCAAAACAGTGATGCTTATAATTCCACACAAAAGAGTGAGGCATGCACAAGCAGATGCGTCCTTGGCAAACAAAGTTCACATGAAATGGTGTGCATGAGAATGCACAGGTTTAGCAACCCAAGGATCTGTTCTTCAGCACAAGTGCTTGTGAAATCCCAGACAATCTAGACCCTGACCAAAAAATGGGAAGATTGAAAGTCTTGTGTGCACACATTAAGTGACCCCAGGCCTGCAATTTTATAGCACACAAGCAAGCTATCTTATTGGAGCTCTGGATGAGTACAAAAGTAGTAAAAAGTGGGCACCAGTAGTCTTGTTTTTGGGGGCAATGCTTTGCATTTTTTTCAAGCTGAAAAATATGATTTCGACACATGCAGGACTTTGTTGAAAAAAATGGCCCTAATTCACTAGATTTCAGAATTTCTTTTAATAAATTCATCAAATTTCTGCAGCCGGTAGCCAAAATATAAAAGGATTCTTAAATTTTCTACTTTCATATCTCTTTTATAGCCAGATTTGGCAAATTTCTTTGTGGATGATCACCAGTTGGGCTACATCACAAAATTGGGAAAAAAATTCCCCTGTTGGGCAACTCACTCAAGGGGCTGGAAACTTCAAATCAACTCTCAATAAATAACAATCAACTCTTTTTCTCATAAGCAGGGAAGGGGCAGCCCCCTGCCAACTTCTGTACATGCCACCACCAGTTAACTTCAGATGCACACAAATGAGGATTCCATACTTGTTGCCAAAGTTTGAAATAAGTTTGACACTTCCATGCAGTGTCAAATGAAGAATTACTCTGGCTGCCAGCAATTGACCTTGGGGCTGCAAGCTTTCTTGGAAAGTGACCTTTTGTCTTATCAGTAAAGGAGTGGAAGAAGCACTGTGTGGCTAAGAATGGAACTAATAGCAAACAAAGCACCCAATTGCCATATGGGCCGCCAACCTGTGGTAGGATGTTTAAGAAGTTCATTCCTGGACATTATGTTTATCAGAATGATGAACAAAATATCTACAATTCAGTAGCCCTTCATACAGATTCCTGGAGGACATGATTTTCCTGTAAACAAAGTCCTTGCAGTATAGGGGTTTTGTGATGATCAACCATGAAATGACCTTGTATGTTGTGTGGTGGCATACAACCTTGACAATGTCACCAAATATGCGACCTGAGCTAAGCCAGCTATGTTCTTTCCTGTCTCCCCTTTACTATATGGCTATGTAACAACAGGATAAAGGACATGAGGTATACTACATGAGGATATGTTTATACCCTCCCAATCCAGCTGCCATTATCATGGCTATCAGATTGATTGCAGTGAAAACTCTAAAACAACTACTTTAGCTGTTGTCTGTTATTGCAAATAACTAGCAAAACACACCAAGAACGAGTGGGGTCATAACCAAGACTCACTCATAAAAGCGTCAGACCTGGACCTGGACATTCGTATGAATAGCAGTGACAAGCTGGTATGACCACCCACTGACTTCATCAGCTGCCATCTAATACCCTTTGTGAGCCCTCTATTTGTGTTATATAGAGAGGTTTCCATTACAGCAGTGTCCAAATTGTTGGAAGTTGTGTTTGAAGAACATCTGAGTCGATTCACCTTGACATTATTCCTGGGACACAAAATCTTGTAAAACCTAGGAGATGATATAGGTTGAATTTTGGTCTACAAACAAAATTTCGGACAACTGTATTGAGGTTTGTAACTGTGCTCCAACAAGACATCAATGCTGTGGTACACCATAGCAATCATACATGGTGAAAGAAAAAGGTTTCTCAATCTGGGCTGCCATATTTTACAGGAAATCATCTATCTTCTGATTTTGCTTACATGCTCAGCAAATCCATGGAATGCCAACCGCTTCAGGGCCCTGAAGACAAGCTCATATGTTCCTTCTCACCCAGCCCCTCCCACCCCAGCAGGCCCGTCCACCCCAAGCCCACAGTCTTTTCACTTACAGCAACAATGTAAATGTTGCAAAATCCCACACATACTGAGAGAGACATGGAACAAAGATCATTATGACATTATCTCAAATGACATTACTGGAAAATTCAGCAATTATAGTGCCTCACATAATCAACTAGAAGAATTTGCTACTGACTAAAAGCACCATACTGTAGGCCCCAATTAGAAGATACATTTACAACAGAGTTTACCTGCAGAGAAGGAACAGCTTGGGCGCAGCTAGACACAAGCAATCCTGGGCCCATGCCCAACCCAATCCCAGCCCCTCCCCGCACCAACCCCAGCCCCTTCCACACATCAATCCCTCAGGAGGGGCCCACAAGCATTGCAAATTTGATCAACAACTGGTTCACCATCCAAAAAGCTTCCATATTTGGAAGCAAGTAGGACTACCAACAACACCTTACTGCTGCACTCAAAATCAAAGACATTCAATAGTTCTCAAAAAAGATTACATCCTTTCTATAGTGATTTAGTGTTGGCCCTTTCAAACCATCAAATGTTTGTATATTGAAAGAAAATATTGCATGGAACTGATACACAAAACCAACAGATTCTCGTGTGTGTGCACAGTACATATAAAAAATGGCTAACCAGTGCCAATTCAAAGAGCCAGGACAAGGTGCAAATGTATCCAAAAATAGACAGAAGACACCAAACAGTGTGACAGACAATTACTGCTCAAGTCCTGTCAGCAGCAAACCTAGGTTGTGGAGATAAACCAATCCATGTTGAAGAGGAGACAACGTTGAAACCAATGACAGACAGCAACAAGTTGTGCAAAAGTCGCCATTCCCCACCTTTGTTGTATGCACCCACAAAATACGGGATCAGAAAAGTCCAGCCAGTTCCACGATCCCTGTCCCAACCGCCCCCCCAATGGACCTCAAATATTGTTCTCTCCTTAATCAGATGGCTTCAAACCCTGGAACAAAAATGTCTGTATTGGGCCTTTCCATATGAATGCACTCACTACCTTTACATTTCAATGTGAACCTTTCTGATCATTGTCATGCATCTCCCTGTCCACACAAGATACACCACTGCAGAATGGTAATATCAGATGTTGATGCCTATTAAGGTGAGGACAGCTTAATGATACACCCCTTCTTTCAGTCACTTAAGCTAAGGCTCTCTGATTGTGATTTTGAAGGCTCCCTGCGACTCCTTTTGTGCCTGTTTGTGTTTTTCTTTCTTGCAGCTGCATCATCAAGAGTACCCCACCCTTTTCCCTGGTCCTCTGAAGGGGACAACTCTTGAGATTCAGATGGATGTCTTTTTCGCTGGTGATGCTTATGCTTCTCAATGCTGTCATCAATTCCTTGTTTGCTCTTGCTGCTATTGACAGATGGAAATAGCTCAGGAGACAGGGATGGAGATCGTCTCTTCCTGTGATGCTTGTGCTTTCGTCGTTTCCTGTCACCCTTGTCAGTGTCCTCATCAGTTTTGTGCTTCTTCTTGTGCCTCCGCCGCTCCTTTCTGGTATCTCCATCCTCATTCTTCTCACCATCATCACCAGTTCCCAACTCATCATCCTCTTCCCCATGTTTCTTGCGGTGTGATCGGTGCCTCTCCTTTCTATGTCGTTCATGACGTTCTCCCTCTTCGTCTCTCTGTGAGGTTTTCATCTCTTTGTGCTTGGCTGTTCCTTCTTCTTCAATGTCATCTTCTTCTTTGTTGTCAAGCTCTAGCACACTGGCAGTCCCCTCCAGACCATCCTTCATCAAATTCACCTTCACACCTCCAGCCTTGCTTTGTGTTTCCTCAGAGATCATTTCAACTGAAACTGTCTTGCTCTCAGCAACTTCAGTCTCCTTGAGTATGGGCTTGGGACCAAAAATGACAACCTCCTCAGCAGCCATACTCGCATCAATTTCATTTCTAATCTTTGTATCCCTCCCCACATCCTTGCTCACTGGACTCCTACCATTCTCTTTTTCCTGCCTCATTCTCTCCACAGACTTCACTTCATACTGTTTATCTGCAGAGGTCCTGGTTTTCTCCTTGTTCTCAACTATGTCTAGTTGATCTTGATTGTTCTCTTTCATTCTCTGTCTGTCCTTTTTGTCAATACCACGAAATGTCTCGATTTGGGCATTCAACTGCATGTCAATGGTATCATACCCCTGTTTTGAAGCAACATCTGAAACGGTGCTGTTTTGTTGATTGAAATCAGTTCGTTTTTCCCTGACAATCCCTGTCCCAAGACCAACACCAATCTCTTCTTGCTCCTTAGTGCTTTTATGAATAATTCCTCTTGCTCTCTCAAAACTCTTGGAATTCTCTTTTGCAAGTGCCTTGGCATCATCTCGCCAGTCATCCATTACCTCCATCTCTGTGCCATCACTTTCATCATCACTGAGAAGGGATGCATCCTTGCTGCTCTTCTTTATTGACCTTTTGAAGCCAGGAGCTTCAAGCCCAAATTCAGACTTTGTCTGCCTTTGTTCTCCTGCTTCACCATTCTTCAGCACCTCTGATCTGCTTGCCTGAATATTGATAACAGAGTCCTCAATAGCCATGTGGACTGTCTCAGATCCTGTACCTCTATCCACCAATTTATTGCTACCGGGTGCAGCCACCTCTGCAGGATTGACTGGGTGATCTTCTTCTTGTTGGTTCTCTCTGTCTTCATCCATTCCAACAGTGACAATCTCCTTGGGAGGACTCAGGCTCTTGATATCCTTCTGAGGACTAAGGTTCCCTTTTCTTCGTACAGGGCTCGTACTCAAACTGTGACTACTCAAAGAAGGCCTCCTCTTCACATCCTTGGAAGGAGACACTGACTGCCTAGGGCTTCGGGTTGTGGGTCTTCGCTCTGACTTACGACTCCCATGTCGCTTAGGGCTAGGGCTTCTCCCCCTGCAATCATCTTACATTTGATATGAGGCACAAATACATTAAAAGTTGCAAACAGTTCAGATGCAATTATGATCTCCAACACTCAAGAAGTACCACACAATTCACTGAAATGAATCAAAGACACTACAAAATCTGGAGCATTACCTGCGATTGCGAGGGGATCGTGACAATGTATGTGATCTCCTTCTGACTGGACTCCTACTCCTGCTTCTACGAGAGCTTCGGGAAGAATAGTGATCTCTACTGCTCCTCTCTCTCTCCCGCTCACGTCGCACAGAGTAACGTGGGTAGTTGTCGCGTCCTCCCCTGTAATGAGATCCACGCTCTCGACTGTGGCGCCGATAGTGATCCCTTGAAACAGAGGGAGAGCGCCGATCTCGACGGCGGTATCGAATTGGTGATAGTGACCGTGAACGGCGGCCACGGCGGTATCTGATAGGTGACCGTGAAGCTGATTTGGACCTTGATCGACTTCGAACTCTGCAAAAGAAATGCCCGACAATATTGTTAAAGCCACCCAAAAAGAAACCTTGAACACTAATTGAAGTTGGCATTACTAGAACATATTCCCTAGGCTGTTGGTAAATTATTCCAGTACTTTTTCCTCAGAGGTTTACCCTATTGGCTTCCTGATTGGTAAACCATTCCAGTACTTTTTTCCAACCTGAATTCTTGTGGAAAGCAGAGTATCCACCTTGGTTTAGCTGCAAGATAGAACCACCAACAATGGATACAGATTGCTTTCCAGACATTTCTAGGATACAAATCACAAAAGCACTTAAAAGTAAAACTGAATGCAAGCACAACTACTATCGCATACCTTGACATTGCCTTAGCATTCCAAGGGCAAGCACCATCTAACAATGAGACAGCATCAAAAGTGCTGATAGCTGTTTCCAATATTTGCTTGTTTGCTGAAGGACCCTTCAGGTTGTCTAGATGCTATAGAATATAATCAACTCATGGAAGCAAAGAGCCAGCTTGATCAACTTCCACCAGTTCCATGCAATTGCTGACATCTAACTCTTCAAAAGTAATGTCAGGCCCATACAAGTGCTTCTAACTAATGCAATTGTGTTCTTTAGAGCAAGATACATGTTTGAAGCTTCCTAAATAAGCATGTCCTTAAGTAGGGCTTACCGTGCATTCCCACTGGCCTTTCCTGGAGGAAGTTGATTCTCTGTTCCTGGTGCCCCTGCTCCCTCTCCCTCTCCATCACCTTTTAGTCGACGGCTAATCTCTGCTGCCCGGGCTGCTGCCATCTCTGATGCAGATTTCACTGTAGCAGCACGTGCTGCTGCTTGCTGTGTTGCCAAAGCCTGCTGCATGTACAGAGCCTGCTGAAACTGCATCTGTTGCATCACTACAGCTTGTTGCATCATCATTGGGAGTTGTGGCAGTGCCATTGGATTAAGAGAGGAGCTGACCCCCGTCGCTTGCTTGACCGCAGAAGGCTTTTTCTCAAGCTCAACAATGAGTCTCTGTCCACCAACGGACAAGTTATTCAAGGCCAATGCTGCCTTTGCTTCCTCTGGTTTTGAATATTCCACACAAGCAGAAGATTTTGAGTCTGAGAGTTTACATTCAGTTACTGTGCCACAATAACTGAAAAGCTGGCGCAGCTGTTCAGCTGTGAGAACCGGGTTGAGATTGGTCACATGGAGAGTGCGTACAGGATCATCATTGTCTACCCCAGACTCCAAGGGCTCCTCTTCAGGCCCTAGGATATCAGAATCAAGAACAGTTTTAGTGGTATCAAAAAACAAATTTTATCTTCTGAAAAACCAGTTGCATTGGCATGATAGAATACAGCCAAAAAAGGCACAATTTTACAAAGCCTTACTGCTATGATGGCTACATCCTAGGGTACCACATGTGAAGTCCACACCACAACACAGCCACCAGAAGCTAGCACACCTAACTAATGCTGAACACATTACTCTCTGCCATCACAACATCTAAACAAGGCAGCTATTTCTGCAGTGGACAATAATTGCCAGAAACCAGTCCAAATGTGTTGGTGGGTGCTTTGAGCAGTTCCATCTGGAATCATGCCCTCAGATCTTTTTGCCCTTGAAACATACAAGATACTAATGTGGCACAACCTTATATTTCATGTTGTCATGCAATTGACCAAAATGAAAAGTCAAAATTTGATCCTACAATCTGCACCATATACAAGCCACTTCTTGCACATACCTCTTGATTGTTGTTTTTGAGCTGCTTGAGCTGCCTGGTATGCATTTGCAGCAGCAATACTCTGAGCTGCAGCCATAGCTGCAGCTGAAGGCCCCATTGGCATTTGACTCAGGCCTCCCATTGTGCTCCCTGCAGCTAATGCTGCCATCAACTGGTTCTGTGGAGGGTGATTATGCTTACAATCTGTTCTTGCACACCGTCCATTCAAATAGTCCCTACACACTTCTCCAAAGGAAGCACCTAGTCCAGGAAGAACTGCCCCTCCTGTTGCCCCTGTCATGGCTCCTGGGATCATTCCCAACATACCAGGCACCATTCCAGGCATGGTATACCCCCCTATTTGCTGCCCCATGTTCATGTACGAACCCGGAGCAATCATTGATCCCGATGCTGGCATCATGCCCATCATTGCCCCTCCAAGGGGCACGCTTCCACCGCTGAAGAAAACTGGAAAAGGACTGCCAGAAATGGGCTGGCCATTGCAATCCACACTCACCGTGTAATCCCCTCGCTTTGCCACAGCATAAGTCGCTGTATAAGTCCCATCCGCATGATCCTTAACAACCGCTTCCTGTTCAAGACCTCCCACACCAGCTCCGGGAGTGACCCTAACCCTAATGTAAGCACCACCATGCGGCAATCGTCTTCCATCTTTGTCTTTGGTAACAACCACAAACGAGGCAGCCGCTCCAGCAGCTCCACCTCCCACTCCCGTCCCTGCAGCCGTGCACTTACTGGGATCCACAGGTCCGACAGGTCGATTCGCCAGTTTCGAAGCCTCGTCTCCATCGCTATCGGAGTCGGGTTCGTCTCCTCCGTTGGCGGCCGCTTGTTGATCCAAGTCACGGAAGGTGGCGTCAAAAGCAGCTCGAGCAGCCGCTGCCTTATCTTCCTCGTCTTTCACCTTCGCTTCCTCCGCATGCTTCATCCACGCCGGACGCGTAAGCGCCATACCCCGCCCCGCCATCTCTTAACCCTACCGGCTCTACACCTCCCGCCTCCACCGACGTCTGTCTTTTACAACACCACAAACATCACATCACCCACAACTTCCTTCTCTATTTTCTGTGCTAACGACTGACGAAGAAGAGGAGAAAGGAACGCTCCCCACGACGACGACAACGACGACCACAACTACGAGCCGCACGCGCACGAGCGACACGAAAAAAAGAGGCAACAACGGTGTCGTCGTCGCTGTGCTTTCTCTCGCCACCGCTCTTGGGCTTCTTCTTCCTTAGCTTCTTCACTAGGCTCGGTAATAGCTTGGGCACATAGGTTCGGTCTACAGGTTCGGATTATACCTTCGGTATATAGGTTCGGATGGGGCAGTCCCGCTATCTGTACGGGCAGTGCCGCGGCTACTCGTTCGTTCCCGATCTTTTTCCGTCAAAGCACTGGTGCCCCTAACTGAACTTTCTTTGATCACCAAGCACTGCCCGTGACTAAAATTCTTTAACTCCAGAAAAAAAAAGTTCACCAGTAAAAGCAAGGCTGTATTTAACCTTGGTAAACGATGAAGCCTGGTTTCTTGGTTTTGTGGCCTTGCCTACCAAGGAAAGGATATTGTGTTTAGATTCATTATAGGGTATAGAAGCTTTAAGGATTTTGGCCCCCAGGTAATAGATCAATTTTTTTTATTTATATGAGGATTTTTGAAAGATGATATTTTGGCTGGTGTTGAAACTTGAGATTAGTTATAGAGTTATGATATCTTGAAGGATTTTGGTTTCTTTTTAGAGAATTTTTTGAAGATTATATTTTTTGCATGGTGAAATATTTGAGGTTTCATAATTCTTCTTTTGCCTTAAGATACCTTAGACACATGTTCTCATGAAAAAGCATCAATGTCATTGTATGGTGAGTCAAAGTTAAATCTCACAGCTCCTACAATTGTGAATGATTTATCAGTAAAGCTGTGAAATGACTTTGAACATAACTAGTTGCAAAAAAAAATGGAATGTTAATTTAAAATCACAAAATTTATGATCATATCATCCTAATGGAAAAGTGTCCTAATACTACATGCAAAGCAATTATGTTTAGTTGTGTGTGATGAAAATGAAATTGAACCCAAATTTAAACCAATCCACTCTAATTGAAACCACAAGTTTTAGAAATCCAAAGAACCAATCTCAACACCAAATCGAAGCTTGCTTCTAAACAAAAGTTAAAACTATGATCTTTTTAAAATCAAGAACCCAACAACATGATAAAAACTAGTTATGTTTCAAGTACATTCATGAAAATACATACAATCATGAATTTCCACAACAACAAACCAAAAGGAATATTAAAATTAAATGTATTAACTTTAACTTACTGAATGAAAATTGAAAATGCCTCAAATAGGATGCACAATTCCCCATGTCCCCCATGTAATGCACACTTTTTCATGAAATGAAGGTGAAAAAGAAAAAGATAAATCCATTTTTTTGCGCATGTAATGCACACTTTCTCATCAAATGAGGATGAAAATGAAAAGATGAGCCGCTTTCTTTGAGGATGTAATGCACGCTTTCTCATGAAATGAGAATGAAAATGAAAAATGTATTGTTTTTTAGTGCATGTAATGCACGTTTTGTCATGAAATGAAGATGAAAATGAAAAGATGAACCCGTTTCTTTGCGGATGTAATGCACGTTTTCTCATGAAATGAGGATGAAAATGAAAAGATGAACCCGTTTCTTTGCGGATGTAATGCACGCTTTCTCATGAAATGAGGATGAAAATGAAAAGATGAGCCCGTTTCTTTGCGGATGTAATGCACGCTTTCTCATGAAATGAGGATGAAAATGAATAGATGAACCCCTTTCCTTGTGGATGCAATGCCTGACAAACATAGTTCATCCATTTGCATACGTCTATGCCCGTGGACGCCAAGTCCAAGAGTGCCGATATTTTGTGCCTTTCGTTCAAAAATTTCTGAAGAAGGAAGCGTGGTGAAGTTTGTGAAGAAATTTCCGTTGAAGGAAGGGGCCCCTAAACCCTAGACCGCTCCACTCTGTCCGCCTCACTAATTCCTGGATCTTATTTATAGTTGGGAGCATGTGATCTTCGCAATCCATGCAGCTCACAAATTTTCCACTTGGTTGATAAGAGTCATTGCTTCCAAACCAGGATTTCATTTTCCTCCGTTTTGATCCTGCCCTAAGCGGAGAATTGAATGCTCAGAAATCCGTGAATTTGCGAAATCTGGGACACCAATTGTGGTCTAGATCATGGCTTCAAGTAGAAAGTCTTCTACACATAAGGCAGTTCAGTTGCTGCACGGCTTCAATGACGACCCACTGAAAGCATGTAGCTCGGTGGAGAAAGTGACCCCAGTGCCAGGGAAGGATGAGGTGCTCATCCACATGTTGTGCAGACCCGTCCACCAGGGAGACGTACTCTCGGTCCAGGGTCGTTACCCTCACTTCGTACCCAAGAAGTTCCCCATCACTATTGGAATCGAAGGCGTGGGGAAAATCTCTTAGGCGCGTATCATGTACACAGATCCTGATTCCTGAATGTGATGATCCAGACACAATAATTGTTGCTACCCAAGTTCATAATTGTATACTTAGAGTGTGGCTCAGAAACCTTTTCTCTGCAAAATCTCATACATACCTTTCACAGCTGCCCAGGAGTCTACTGGATCTCACACCCGCAGTTGCACTCAAAACCCTAAACCCCTAAACCCACCCGACACTTGACTTTTGTGGAAGCTCAGAACAACCTGATATCATGAATCTGAACATGCTGCAGGTTGGGGAGGATGTGACAAATGTTAAGGTGGGGCAGAGGGTTTATCCATTGCTGTCAAAGACAGCTGAGACAGATCAAGGCTCTTGGCAGGAGTATGTTGTTGTGCCTGCACTTCGAGTCATCCCCATATCTGACTCAGTCTCTGATGAATCTGCTTCACAGTTTTTCGGAAATCCCTGGACAGGTGTGTGTGTGTGTGTGTGTGTATTTCTCTCTCCCTCAGATAATTCTCCAAAAAAATTGATCTTGGATCATCTTGGAATAGAATTGATCATGTGATACGATGTTAGAGTAATCTCCTTTGAAGTTCAATTTTTGGCTGAGAAGGTCTTGATCTTATAAATGCTCAATCTGAGCTTTTTGTATCCAATGGACAATATAGATTTGGTTTTTTCACGAGTGGACAAAAGTTTTGCAGTTCAATCAAACATCAAACATCATGATCTCTCTCTTCGGATTGTTCTCAAAACTATTTGATGTTGTGATATCATGTTAATGTAATCTCCATTGAAGTTCAATTTTCAGCTGAGAAGGTCTTGATCTTACAACTGCCCCAATCAGTGATTTGTATCCAAGAAAAGATCTAGGTTTTTTCTGAGTGGTTGTAGGCTTTTGCAGCAACCAAACATTATGATCAAGCAACTCTCCTCACATCCATTTCAAGTAGTTAACAAATGTCTTGTCTTGACTTTCCACATA